>Ga0265294_10002284_pt1 | contig 25262 bp, 20 predicted proteins | sample MunlanPumphouse3_FD_192504 | JGI IMG/M metagenome (GOLD analysis project Ga0265294, IMG submission 192504) | Groundwater microbial communities from a municipal landfill in Southern Ontario, Canada - Pumphouse #3 | ecosystem: Environmental > Aquatic > Deep subsurface > Groundwater | place... | reverse complement strand
AATAATAGCTTCTATTCTGGCTTTTAATTCTTCAAGTTCAAATGGTTTTGTTATATAATCATCTGCACCATAATTGAATCCTTTTAATTTATCATTTATTGTATCTTTTGCAGTTAAAAAATTATGAGATACAAATAAGTACATTAACTCACCAAAAGGCTTAGTACGTAGCGTTTAAGCTATGTTTATTGTATACCAATTTCTTAGTCAAATACATCAAAATACATTGAATATCGTTACGATTTGCAGTCAATTTGCAGTCATTCATTATTATTTTTGTCATATAAAAAATTAGGTTTTTCACCCTCACTTATATATTTCAGTTGACTCAATTGATAAATAACTTCATATAAATATTGACAACTATATAAATTATCCAAACACATTTTTGCAAATTCTATATAGTAGATATTCTCTTTTTTTTCTATTCCATTATATTTATCAATAAAAGTAATTAATTGATTATTATAATCTATTTTCACATTATAATGAGCTATTGAGTTTCTAATTCTATTATTTAATATTATTCCATAACTAAATGGTTCATTCTCCAATAGTGCATCTAATTTTTTTATTTTTTTATCAGTATTTTCCATAGAATAAAAATCATTAAATATTGTAACTGAATCAGGAATTAAGCTATATGAATTTCTCACACTTATATTGTTCAATCCAATTAATATATCAACATAATCTAATATAGTTTCGTAGCTTTGAGTATAAAACTTCTCTAATTCAGAATATCCAATTGTAGATATTCCATATTCACTTTTATTAATATTTTCAAAAGTATTTGTATTAACTGCTATAATTATAGGTAATAATTTTTCATAAATATTATAAAAGTCACTAATTAAGGTCATTAATTTATTTGTTGCTTTATCAAAAACATTTACTTCATCTAAATGTTTAATAAATTCAATCATCCCATTATTATTCTTATAAAATAAATTAAAAATTTCTTCTTTCAATTTTATGTAACTATTTAACGTTTCTTCCTTTAGTAAATATTTTATCCCTTTAATATGCATATGTCTAATTGCAATGATAACATCCAATTTAGAAATTATTTTTTTGTCAGAATATATTTCTTTTAGTTTTGTTTTAACTATATCTAATTTGTTGTTATTAAACAATCTATTCAAATCGTTAATATTTTTAAATAAGTTGTCCTTAAATTCTAAAAATAAATTTATTTTAAGATATTCCCTTTGCATTTCTGTAAATCCAATATTAGAACAAGTACGAATAAAAGGAGTTATCATATCATTAGAATTTGATTGATTAACTTTATATAATTTTCTTTGAGGAAATTCTACGGATTGTTCTATAATGTATTCTTCTTCTCCCATTTTACTATTATTCATTTCAAAATTTCTTATATCTGGTATTATATTTGGGCTTTCTTGATCAATGTTTATTATTCCTTCAATATCAACATAACAATTAGGGCATCTAAAATATACAGGTATATTAAAATAACCTACCTGAAAACGAAGTCTAAAAATAGTTGAACAGTATTTGCATTTGCCTAATATGTTGCTTGTCATAATTATAACCACCTCTTTATTTTTTCCGAAACTCTTGATTTTTTTTAAGATAACTTACAGTTCATTACCAAAGTGCTTTTATTTTATTATATTAGCAACTTTAATAGTATTTTTTGCTTTTTCTAATAATTGCTGGTACGTTATTATCTGGATATTATGAAATGATGAATTTAGAATTCTTAGATATTTTTTTTGCTCTTCTATAAGCTCTTGCTCAGAGCCAAATAGTATAATACCTTTTGGTCTAACTATTTTGCATTCATTACTTTTCTGATATTCCTCATCTTCAGTTTTGTTTTCTAATTCAAATATATAGTTTTGTGTTTGTGCTATTGCCTTTGTTAAATCTGAAGATGAATAATAATTATTATGACTAGTGTCATAATTAAATAATTTTTCTTTTGGTAATTTTACCTCTATAATATCAATATAACTCTCAAAATCTTTTGGAACTAAATCTAATATGTTTTGTGCATTTATTTTTCCGTTTTCTACGATATAGCAATAATCATTTCCAAACATCCAAATATTTTCTTTCAAAAATCTTTGAATATCTACTTCGTTTTTATATTCACCTGCAATTATTTTTTCAAGTTTAATAATTGATTCTTCCATTTTTTTTACTGATAATAATTTATAAAAAGTATCTATATTTTTTATATTTGCTTTAATTAATTTGTTAAATTCTTCTTCAGAAATTATTTGCGAAAATACATTATCTGTATCACATTGTAATTCAGTCAATGGTATTTTGAAGGCTTCTTTATTTTTATCATCAATAAAAAATAGTTCATCTAAAAACTTTTTCAAAAAAATAACTGATACAAAATTAAGAGTAACTTCTTGTGAACCATATACACCCTTACTTGTTCTTCTTGAAATATGCAGACCAGTTGTTCTATTTCCGATTTCTGTTTTTCTCTTTTATTAACCAACAATGCATTTTTATTTGTCCACCACTACTACAATATAATTTTAAACTATGTTCTTTATCGATTTCAAATGGCATTTCAATAGAATCTTTTTCCTTATTTTTTTCAGTTAGGAAACTTTCATCTTGATCAACAATTAGTTCTAACATTCTATATTTATCAGTTTTTGTACTATTTTCTCTACCTACATAAATTGTATTACTCTTTTTATTGTCATCGTATACTGGATTAAATCCCTTTTCTAAATCAGACATATTATCGTCTCCTTTTTTAGATTATGAATTATTTCAATATTTATCTTTTATTCCTACCATCTCCATGGTTCTCTAAAACATTCCAATGCAGTTTCAATATTAACATAAGTTCTATATTCTTCAGAAGTTATTTGATGTGGTTGATATAATTTACACTTATCCTCAAAGAATGGTTGTTTCCATTGATATCCATACTCATCACAATATAAAATGCTCAAAATGCTTGAAATAAAAGAAAAAAACTGCATATCTTTGTGATAATATATTCTGATTTTTAGTTCTTGATTTGGAAATATTTTTTTATCATAAATACAATTATAATTTATCATTGGATTTTTTATATAAGATTCCAACTCGTCATAATTAAATAATACTGTCTTTTGTTGATTAGTTGTAATTAAATCAAATTCAGTAGTTGCTGTTTTACCTATATTTTTTAAAACATAATCATAATGGACATATTCATCTTTATTTTTTATTTTTTCAGGATAATTAAATTTTATAACATTATCTTTTGTTTCAAATAAAAGCGGGCTTCCAAAAGCTACTATATCACAAACTTCATCAGTAGAAAAATCACTTTTTTCTACTATAAATTCAGGTTTATTTCCAATGCGTTCTTTTTCTTCTTTTTTTCTAGCTTTTCTATTCTCATTTTTTATTGTTAAACCAACACCTATTACGGTAAATACACCAACTATTAAACCATTCAACATATCCCCAGCAATACTTACTATTACGTCATTTAGACTCATTATTTACCTCCATTATATCAAATTTGCACTCATAAGCTCAGCTTGTTTTATAACTGTATCTACTGCACCATCTGCTTGCTCTGGTGGATATTGATACTTTCTAAGTAGCCTCTTTACAACTTTTCTCATATATGCTCTAGCAGATTCTTTTTTATCCCAATCTACTGTTCTGCTATTTTGAACTGTTTGAGTAAGCTCATGTGCAAGTTCAATTAATATTTCATCTTGCATTTCTAAAACTACATTAGGATCTTTTACTAAAGCATTATAGAAAGCATATTCTTCTGTAGTAAGTCCTTTTTCCTCACCTTCATTATGTGCTTCTATAATTTCATTAGATAATTTTAATAACTCTTCTATGACTTCAGCACTATCTATAAGTCTATTGTTATAACTTTGCATTATTCTTTTTAGCTTATCAGAAAATAACTCAGATTTAACTATATTAGTTCTTTTAAATATTTTTATATTGCCTTCTAATAATTTTTTAAGTAATTCAGCTGCTATATTTTTTTGTTTCATATTTCTTATGTTATTCATATAGTCTTCTGAAAGTATAGATATTTCTGGGTTTTCTCTATCAGCAATTTTGAATATATCTATTACACCTTCTTGTTTTATTGCTTGCTCTATTATTTTGCTTATCTTTTCATTTACTTCACTTGTTGTAAGTTTTCCTGTACCAGTAACTTTACATATACCAACTTTAATACCTTTGAAATATTCAACTTCTATTTTAGTTCTGTTATCTAACATTGATCTACAAAGTGTGTCTGCTTGAGATAATGCAGTAGCTTCTCTTATAAAGTCTTTTCTATCCTCTTCTTCTAAAGATAACACATAATTTATACCATTAGATAATGTTCTAAGTCTTAATTCATTTGAATCACTGAAGAATTCTGAATAATTAAATCCGTAGAATAGATCTCTCATTATTTCTAATTTTTCCATAAGTATTATATATGCTTTAGATATGTCTGGAATTTTATCTGCATCTCTCCCAGTATATCTAGCAAGAGCTGATTTTAAATCTGCACCTATTCCAATATAGTCTATAATTAATCCTGCCTCTTTATCTTTATATACTCTATTTACTCTAGCGATTGCTTGCATCAAGTTATGTCCTTGCATTGGTTTATCTATATACATAGACGCAAGTGATGGAACATCAAAACCTGTAAGCCACATATCTACTACAATAACTATTTTAAGCTCGCTATTTATGTCTTTGAACTTAATTGCTAGTTCATCTCTATGTTGTTTATTTCCTACTATATCATGCCAATCTTCTGGATCATCATTGTTATCTGTAAGTACAACTTTTACTTTGTTGTTCCAATTTGGTTTTGCAATTAATATTTGTTTATACAAATTAATAGCTACTTTTCTACTCATACAAACAATCATAGATTTTCCTTCTAATATGTTTTTTCTTTGTTCATAATGTTCTATTATATCTTTAGCTAATAATTCTAATCTTTCTTTTGAGCCAATAATAGATTCTAATTTAGCAAGTTCTCTTTTAGATTGTTCAATAGTTTCATCATCTGCTTGTCCTTGTTCAGAAATAGCTAAATACTCTGCATCCGCATCAGCTAAAATACTTTCATTTAAATTTAGTTTAGCAACCCTATTTTCATAATATATTGGAACAGTAGCATTATCTTCTACCGCTTGTGTCATATCATATATATCTACATAATCTCCAAATAACTCTCTTGTACTTCTATCTGCAAAATCTATAGGTGTTCCAGTAAAACCAATAAAAGTAGCATTAGGCATAGCATCTCTCATATTTTTAGCCATTCCATATTTAAAGTCACCTGTTTTACTGTTATATTTAGCTGTTAATCCATATTGACTTCTATGTGCTTCATCAGCTATAAATATAACATTTGAACGATCAGTTAAACAATCTGTACCTTCTTCAAACTTCTGTATAGTAGTGAAAACTATTCCACCTGCATTAACAGTTAATAATTCTTTAAGTTCTTTTCTACTATTTGCTTGTTTAGGTGTTTGTGGTAATATTTCATTATTACAAATAGCAAATGTAGAATACAATTGATTATCTAGATCATTTCTATCTGTTAAAACAACTACAGTAGGGTTATTAAGTTCAATATCTTTCATAAGTATTCCTGTATAGAATACCATAGCTAAACTCTTACCACTACCTTGTGTGTGCCAGATAACACCTGCTTTTCTAGTTTCAGTAACTAAAGCTTTTTTTGTACTTGTTATAGCTTTTTTAACAGCAAAATATTGGTGATATCCTGCAACTATTTTTGCTTTCTTTTCTTCTTTATTTTGAAAAACAATAAAATTAGTTATAATATCTATAAGTCTTTCTTTCCTAAATACTCCTTTAAGTAATACATCAACTTGATTTATATTTTCTTCAGGTTTTTCTCCATCAATAGACTTCCATGTCATATATCTAGTTAAATCTGAAGTAATAGTTCCCATCTTAGCATTTACTCCATCAGAAATAACACTAAAAACGTTATATTCAAATAAAGATTTTATATCCATTTGATAGTTTTTAATTTGATTATATGCATTCTCTATTGTAGTATTTTCTTTTGTAGCACTTTTAAGTTCAAAAACAACTAAAGGAATACCATTAATGAAAACAACTATATCAGGTCTTTTAGTTTTATAATCCTCAACTGTATATTGATTAACAACAGTAAAACTATTATTCGAAATATTATCTCTATCTATTAATTTAGCTGTATATGTTTTGTCTCCTTGTAAAGGAACTTCAACGCCACGATATAATATTTTGCTAAACTCATAGTTAGCAAGCGTAAGTTCAATAGAATTAAAATTACGTATTTTTCTATATACTTCATCAGCAATATCCATAGTCATACCTTCATTAATTTTAAATAATGACGCATATAATTTGTCCTTTATAACACACTCATGATAATCACGCTCAATATTTGGTCCAAATACATGTTCATACCCTAAACCAACTAATTGTTCAATTATACCTAACTCTACTTGTTCTTCATTAAACATAGTTTTACTCCTTTATTTCATTATTAAAATATGTTATTTTTTGAATTTGATCAAATTGCTCTATAAGATTAAGATATACTTCATTAATAACTACTGTTATCTCATTTTTTGTAATATTTATGTTTGTACAATATATATGTTCTTTTTCAAATTTTCTATCCCAAATTATATTTTGTGGATCTTCTTTATAAGTTTTACATTCTGAATAGAAAACTTCATTTTGTATTTTTTCTAATTGCTTTTTAAAAAAGTTATCATTATCTTTATAATTTTCTATATATAAAAGTGTATATTTAATAATATTTATTTTTTTATGAATATATCTAAAAACATTTTCATATATACTTAACCTAAATTTATTTTTTATATCAATCAAAAAATTCATTTCACTATATATTTCTTCAAATTCAACTAAATTAATTTCTAGTATTTTATTACATTTTTTTATTACTTGTTCTACTTTCTCTTTTGAATTGTAATCATTTTCAAACAAAAATGGTAATTCATGAAAACTTTTAGATATTTTTAATATATTTATTAATAATTTTTCTAATGTTTTTTTTCTAACACTAAAATAATTAATTAATGCTGTAATACTTAAAATGATGAAACCACAAAATATATTTGAAAATATGGAACTTGTATAATTTAAAAAATCGTTTTTAGTTTTATAGTATATATAAAAAAATATAAAACTAATTATCAAGGTTAAAATAGATCCAATACAACCTATATAAAATAATATTTTACTTTCTTTCAATAGTCATCACCTATTTTCCCTTTTGTTATATCTTTGTAAAAATTTAAATATATTTAAAACATGATTGCATATAAATTCAGCTTCAACATTACTAATTATTTCATTAAAATGAGCTGGTGATAAATTATTTCTAACATAATCAAAATCTTCCATTAATTTATTTGAAGATGTTAGAATTGTCTTAGTTATTCCATCATTCATTTTTTTGTTTTCATATAAAAATTTCAAATATTGTCCATACAAAGATTTTAAAGATTTATTATCAACATTTATTTTATTTTTTGAACATAAATATTTAATATATCCAGTAAAAAAAGTATGCAATCTATCAATAGCCATATTGTATTGCTCATCCTTTAATTTTTGCTCTATATCTTTAATTATAGGATTCACAATACTTATACTTTTAAAATCAATATCCTCTACATATATTTTAACATTTTCATCTATTTTTTTTATACATTTTTCGAAGAAAATTATATTTTCTTTACTTAATTTTCTTTTTGTTTTACCATAAACTTTTAAGTCTTTTAAAATTTTAACTGAACTTATATCATCTTCAAGTCTAAAAAACTCTTTTAATCTCTTCATTTTAGAAGTTCCATTTAAAGAATATTTTTCATCATATATTTTTTTACCTGTTGAGCTATTAATAAAGTTTTCAAAATCGCTATTAGAAAAATTCCATATAAATCCTTTTCCTTCTTTTGTTTTACTTAATATAATATCTTCTATTATTTTTATATCAGATGAACTTAAAGTTGACATTAAAATTCCTCCTTATAATGATTTCAAATTAACTATAACTCTATAACTTTAAATATCGCGATTTATATGACTAAATTTTTATATTTTCTAAGTCTACTTCTCCATTCATAAGTTTAGGTAATAATGTATCTCTAGTTGATGTTAAAATTTCATTTTGTTTTAAATTATGAATTATTTTATTCTCAATTTCTTCATAAAATTCATTAAATTTCTCGATTGTATTTTCATCAGGGACTATGCATTCTATATTTGAAAAATCAATATATTTTAGGGCTTGTCTCACACTACCGGAACTATATTGAATTATTTTATTTTGTACATCCTTATCTTTTATTAACATAGATAGATACCAATGATATTTTTCTTTTGCTCTAAATGTTACATATACAGGACTTACTGCACCTATTAATCTATTTTTTAAAATGCCTATCGAACCTATATTTACTCTTGCGGGATTATATGCAAAATCTAAATAATTAATTTTTTTATAATTATTTATTTCTTTACTATATACTTGTTTATTGAAAAAATCATCAGATTTTACCAGTTCTCCTGTTTTTACTGGTGACATTACTACTGCATTCTCATAATCATCTTTTATTCTTTGTTTTAATTCTTTTGCAATATCATTAATTTTCCCATATTTCCATCCTTCAGGTAAGTCATCTGTTATCTGCCCCTTTGATATTTTATTAGGAAATTCAAAATCTATAAACCATCTCCTATATATTAAATTTCTAATTTCCAGCAAATTATCAGTTATTTTATTATTTACTTCTATTTTCAAATCTATATCAGATAAAATTGTAGAAACTTTTTTTTGAATATCAATATCAGGAATTTTCAAGATAATATTATTCATATTATCTTGGTTTAATTTTAATTGTACTGCTCCAGTTATTAAAGATGAAATATCTTTATTTTTTAAATTGTAATATAAATAATCTTGTAAAACGATATTTTCTTTTGCTTTAAATATGTGCGCGTGATTACTTACCCAAAATTTTCCATCAACTTTATGAATAACCGGATAAAGATTTTTATTTAATACAGTCCCATCTTCTGCCAACAAAATATATTTACCTTCAAATATGTAATTATCCACATAATCTATAATTCCATTTGCACCATAATATGGGTATATTTTTTTCATTTTATTTCTTATTAAACTAGATAGTGGTTTTCTATTTTTATCATATAAATAAATTATTTCTTTTAAATGATATTCTCTAAATTCCATAGCCAATATCCTCTAAAGCTTTCTTTATGTGCTTTTCTAACTCTTTAGACTCTTCAAACTGTTGATTTAATTCGGTTGTAAGTATTATCATTTTTTCTTCAAAGGTTATTCCATTATCTTCCACCTCTTCTGTTCCAACATATCTACCAGGTGTAAGTACACAATTATTTTCTTTTATTTCTTCTTTGGTAGCTGACTTACAAAAGCCAAGTATATCTTCGTAACCATTGTTATTTCTCCAATTATGATAAGTGTCGGATATTTTTTGTATATCTTCTTCAGATAAATCTTTTATTTTTCTATCAGCCATATATCCAAGGTTTCTTCCATCTATAAATAATATTTTATTTTTTGTGCTCTCTGTTTTTCTCTTTCTCATTATCCATAAACAACAAGGTATTCCTGTAGCATAGAATAATTGAGATGGCATAGCAACTATACACTCTACTACATCTTTTTCTATCATATTTTTTCTTATTGTTCCTTCGTTTGAAGTATCACTAGAAAGTGATCCATTAGCAAGTACTGTACCAGCAACTCCATTTTCAGGAGATAAATGAAATAACATATGTTGTAGCCACGCATAATTTGCATTTCCTGTTGGTGGTATTCCATATACCCAACGTATATCATCTTGTAATTTTTCTCCACCCCAATCAGATATATTAAATGGTGGATTTGCCAATACATAATCTGCCTTTAATGTTTTATGTAAGTCATTATGAAATGTATCTGCATTATGTGTTCCTAAATTACAATCTATTCCTCTTATAGCTAAATTCATTTTAGCCAGTTTCCAAGTTGTTGAATTTAGTTCTTGTCCATATATTGATACATTATGTATATTTCCTTGATGTTCTTTTATAAATTTAGTAGATTGAACAAACATACCACCAGAACCACAAGCTGGATCATATACTCTTCCGTTATATGGTTCTATCATTTCTACCAATGTTCTAACTATACAAGCAGGAGTATAAAATTCTCCACCACCTTTTCCTTCTGAAGAAGCAAATTTGCTTAAAAAGTATTCATATACTCTACCTAGCATATCCATTTCTTTTGCTTTGTCTGTTCCTACCTCTAAATTAGAGAATAGTGTAACAAGTTCGCCTAATCTTGTTTTATCAAGTTCAGGTCTTGAATAATTTTTATTTAAAACTCCTTTTAAAGAAGGATTTTCTTTTTCTATTGCTTCCATAGCTAAATCTATTATTTTACCAATTTCAGCTGTATTTGCATATTTTTTTATTTCATTCCATCTAGCTATTTTAGGAACCCAGAAAACATTTTCAGATGTATATTCATCTTGATCTTCTGGATCCGCTAAATCCTCATTAACTAATTCATTATATTTTTCTTCAAATGCATCAGATACGTACTTTAAGAATATAAGTCCTAGAGCCACGTGTTTATATTCTGAGGAATCCATACTTCCCCTTAATTTATCTGCTGCAAGCCATAATTTATCTTCATATCCTAATGTTGTGTTATTATTTGTTTTTGCCATTGTTATCCTCCTACAATTTTGTATATATTTCTACATATATAATTATACTTTTTTTATTGTTAAAAAGCAAACTTTAAGTTAAAATTTTATAATTTTTTAACATATTTTGTTAATTGAGCTATTGAAAGTAAAAATACTCATCAAACAATGAAGTTATTACCATATTTTACTTGACTAAAGCTAATTATTAAGCTTAAATACTAATACGTATTTTATATTATTAATGGTGGTGATTTTATATGGATTATATATTACTTCAAAGAGTTCTAAATATTATAAAACTTCAACTTTGGCATAAGTCTAAACGTCGAATTTGCATTAGAGGTTATATGGTTTGTTGTGATAAATGTAATAAAGCATATATGAATGAATTTGACGGATATTTATGCTTAAGGATATTTTTTAAAAAGAAAGGTTTTAATTGTTCTCGAGATATTGTACCTAATTTAAATTGTTTGACTTTTTCTTATGATTTAGATAAATTTGAATTAAATATTGTAATCAATGTGTTGTCTAAATTTTATAATGTAGATTTATCTACAGGTAAACATATTTTACATATAAAAAATAAGAATTAGAATGTTTTTATCTAATTCTTATATAAAATAACCCTATTTTTACTTGAAAAATGTATCTTTTTTGGCTTTTTTAAGCAATATTTTATGGTAAAACAAGGTGTTTTTCTTATTATTTTAATAGCTCTATTTTTGTTTTATCCATATTTCAAGCCTTTTCTAGACATTTTATTGTATACCCCCCTCCCCTAATTTGCGAAATATTTAACGCGACTGACCCTTCCGTTCCCTGATGAATACCTCTAGAGATTAAGAGGCGGGGGGTCTAAATATATTTAAAAGTAATTCTTTTTCTATAATATAATGTTTTTTATTATTAATTTATATATATTATATTGCCTCTTTAATATAAATAATTTTTAATATTTTTTTTAAAATTAATTTCTAATTCTAAATTTTATTTTTTTGCTTATATATATTATTATTGTTTTATTATTTTTATTTATTATTATTTGCGTAAAGTTTTTTGAGTCTTAGGCTATAGTTTTTTTAGTCTAAGGCTTAAATTTTTTGACCCTTACAACCTTGTTTTTTGTCAATAATCGTAAGCATCTTGATCTTCATATTGCTTTTCATAGTCTTCAGATAGTCTTAATAGTTCATATAGCTTATCTCCATTTATTTTATACCATAATAATGTTGGCATATATCCTCTTGGTTCTTCTATTAGTATATCTTCTTCCATTAATTTTTTAGATGCTTTCCTTTGTTTGTATTTAGTTAATCCCGTATTTTTAAGTATGTTATCTCTTGTTGAATAGAAGTAATCATTTTTTAATTTCTTATTTTTAAACCAGTAAGCATATTCGCCACATAATTCTCCAATTAAAATTGATGCATCTATTCCATATTTATTTAGAATATATTTGTTTGTTATTATATATCCTTTACTTACCAGTATGTCTGTCATAACCTATCACCTACAATCTATATTAAAATGTATTAATACTTGTACTGTCTTTCTTTTAGTCTTAATTGTTGATTTTCATCAATCCATTTTTCTATATCTGGTAGATTAAAGTATCTCTTTCTACCTAGTTTCATATATGGCATATTTTGTGTATTAATTGCAAGTGTTATATTCCTACTATTGAACATAGGATAAAATATTTTAATAAGTGTAGCAGTTCCTACTAGTCTTTTTGTTGTGCCAATGTATACATTTTCATTTTCTTTCATAATTAATAACTTCCTTTCATTTTTTCTATAACTTTGAATATCTCATATTTATATTCACTATCTAATTCATATCTAAGTAATCTACTAAAGCTACTGTCTGAAATTCCAAGTCTATCTGCAACTTCATAGTATTTTACTCTAGATTCTTTTATAGCTTTCCTAATATCTTGATTAGCAATTCTACTCATAAACTTTCCTCCTTTTTTATAACTTTAAAATAATTAATATTTTTTTCATTTAATTATTTACATTGAACATTTGTTCTGTTATAATTATAACAACAATAACAACAAAATTAAAGTAAATCTTATTTTTATAGAGGGACATATAAGGGGACATGTTTATGTATAAGCCTATTATAGCGGAATTTATATATTATGATGTAAATGAAATAATAAACGATGATATATTTGAAGTATCAATGCTCGTTTGTAAAAACTACACTATAGAAGAAATTTCATATTTTACCGAAGACTCAAAATATTTCTTTGATACAATAAATTCTGAATTAGAAAGCCAAGATAAAATGTTTAAAGATGTATATTATGATATAGAAAGTTTTATAGAATTTTTGCTACATTATAAAGATGATAAATACAAAGAGTTATATTCTGTTATTAATGCCTCTTTAGACTTGTCTTACAATTATATCTGCTCTTATGATAATACCCCTTTAAAAGAGCTTACAATTCCAAAGGAACATATATTAATGACCTGTGTTAATCTTGGTGAACAAATATACACTATAGTTAATTCAAAAGATACTGCTTGTAATATATCTCTTAAAATTAATGAACTTCTTTTAGATTTTGTAAGTGCATATGGCTTCCCTAGTTTTGAATTTGATTACATGAATTTATTTAGTCCTGAGTTTAAAATTAAGATTAAAGATTTAAAGGACATTTTTATATACATCTACAAGTTATTTGAAATATATACTTTACTTAGTTTAAATAATGATTATACTTCTGATGTACCTGAATGTGTTAAAGACTGGATCTATTATTCTAAATATGACGCTTCTTGCAGTATAGATGAACATATATCTAAATATTTACACGAGTTTGCTGATATTATAGACATGTATATTCATTCCTCCGTAAAATACATGTATAACAAAAATGATGGTATATTTGAGTTCAAAGTATTTAATACAGATATGATTACTTATGCTTTTTATGAATTATCTAAACTGTTTCAATACAGAACTACTAATTTAAGAAGATGTAAAGTTTGTAATAAGTTATTTCTTGGAACTAGAAAAACAAGTTGTATTTGTGATCATTGTAGAAAGTATGAATATGAAGCATATAAGAAAAGATTACAAAGAAATAGATTAAAGATAGAAACACAGACAAAAGAAGTCAAATGACTTGATTAAAGTATAATATGAAGTTACAATACAACAAAGCAGAAAGGAAGTATAATATGGCTAGTAGATCTCGTAGTAATGGAGATGGTAGTATCTTCTTTAAAGAATCACATAACAGTTGGTGTGCACAAATTAGTACTGGTATGAAAAAAGGTAAATATACTCGTAAAACTATATATGGTAAAACTCAACTAGAAGTTAGAGAAAAAATGAATAGAATAAAAGCTAAGGTTGAACTTCAAGCATATGTTGCTCCAGATAAAATAAAACTGAGTACTTGGCTTTTAGAATGGCTTGATACATACAAAAGAAATAATGTTAAAAAAAGTACTTATACTACATATAGATATTATATAGAACATGAACTCATACCTAATTTAGGGGATATACAAATTCAAAAATTAAATTCTTTTCAGATACAACAATATCTAAATCTATTAATACTTAGATTAAAAAGTAATTCAATCAAGAAAATATATCTAGTATTACATGCCTCTTTAAAACAAGCTGTTATAATCGATTTAATCGTTAAAAGCCCTTGTCTTGGTGTTACGATACCAAAAGATAAAACAAACCCCTCTATCCCTTCCTCAGCCTTCACATTAGAGCAACAAAAACTAATAATACAATATGCACATTTATCTAGAGCTAAAAATGAGATATTACTTGCACTATATACTGGAATGAGAGTTGGTGAAATTATTTCGCTATATATATCAGATATAGACTTTAAAAACAAAACAATAAATGTTAATAAAAACTGTTTGAGTTATACAGACTTTGATGCAAAAGTTGGAAGTAAAAATAAAAATGAAATATCTACTACTAAAACAAATTCATCCACTAGGATGGTACCATTTATATCTGATAAAGTTGAAGAAGTTTTAAGAGATCAAATACAAGTTATTGAAGATAATAAAAGAAAATTTGGAAAGTGTTATAGTAAAAATTCTAAATTACTATTTCCAACTGAAAAAGGTGAACTAAAATCTACGGCTGTTGTATCAGCTTGTTTCAATAGACTATGTGAAGTTATAAACGAAAAAAAGAATAAAAATATTAAACCTACAAGTAAAAAATATGTTAAGGTGTTTGATAAACATAATTTCCATATGATTAGACATACATTTGCTACTAGATGTTTAGAAGCTGGTATGAATATAAAGGTAGTGTCTAAATTACTAGGTCACTCAAAAATACAATTAACCCTAGATATTTACTCTCATGTACTTGAACAATTTCAAGATGAGGAAATATCTAAGGTTACAGATTATTTTAAGGATAAGGATCTGTTTTAGGACAGCTTTTATCCTTTTTTAATTTGTAATATCCAGATTTATAACATTCGCTTCGCCAAACCATTCTTTTGCTTTATTTATAATTCCATTGCTAGGATTATTAACAAACATACATAAATTAGTTTTTGTTCTTGTACAACATACATAAAATAATTTTTGTGTTCTTTTTATAACCGTATCTTTTCCGACTGGATTTGCAAATAAATATTCGAAATTATAATTGTTCCATTTACCATTATCCATTATAATAAAAACATTTTCGTATTCTTCCCCTTTTATTTTGTGCTGTGTTGAAAACGGTGTATACCCTTCTAAATAATAATATAAATTAACAAATTGTGAATATTTTAATATTTTCACTCTTTCGTAAACGTATTTATTATTTTTTATAAATATATCTAATTTATCATCAATTAAACATAGTTTTTTATCATTTGTATAATTTATTACATCTTCAATTGTTTTTTCATTTAATTTATTAGTCAGTTCTTCTATATATTGTTTTAATTTTTTCTTATCAACTATTTTCTTTATCTTATATTCTGATTTTCTAACAAATTCATTTAATTGATTCTTATTATATAACTCTATTAATCCCTGAATTTTAAATAAGTGTTTAATTAGATTGTCTCTCTTGCTATTTGGTCTTCCATTATCTTCAGTGTTATCTTTTTTATCATCAAGTAATGACTCTTTATCTAAATAAATATTTCTAATATTATCAAATTTTTCGTTTTCAATCATTGAATATAATATATTTTTCTCAGCATCTTCTTTGATTTTATTAAATTTATCTAGAATACTTTTATTTATTGTAGATACTGTGCTTATAACATCATTAAATTTTAAATTTTCAGTTGATATATTTTCTTGCTTAATCACCTTCCAAACATCATTTTTAAAAGATATTATAGGATCTTTATCATATATATTTATTAATTCTTGAAAATCAGCTTTAAGAGCAATTAAGTTATGAGTTAGATATAATTCTTTAGTTTTCCTACCATCTTCCCAATTCCAATGTTTTAAATATTTAGTCTCTTTGACTTTTTTTATACTGTCGTCTGTTGAGTATAAAAATTTTATATTTCCTTCTATAATTTGACCTTCTTCCATGTTTGGAGCATTTAAATCATCCGATGGTTCTTGAATTACATTATCACTTCTTAATTTATTTGCTAAATCAATAATACTTTTGGGATTTCTTCTATTTACATTTTTGACTATTTCTTTTATTCTGCCAGTTGATACATATTGGCTTAAATCGCCAATTCCATAAGGATAAATTGCTTGCATTGAATCACCAAAAAAGCCTATAACGTTTTTCTTTAGACTTTTCTCAAGATATTTAATAAAAATTTCTATTACATCTGGCATAGTATCTTGATATTCATCTATAAAAATATATTTATATTTATCTTTCGTAATATCAGATAATAATTTATATTTTCCAAACATATATTTTGAAACTTCAATTAATTCATCATGTGATATTATTCCGTCTTTTAATTTCAAATATTCTTTATACTTAATCTCACTTTTCAATTCATCATAAAATTCAGATGTTACATCGCCATCATACTTGAGTTTACTATTTTCATCATTTATTAAATATATTATTGCCTCTTTTAATTCCTTTTGAAAAAGTTTAATTGTATCCCATAAAAAATCATGTATCGTTGAAACATTTACTCTATTACTATCTACTCTTCTTTTTATCTCATCAACTGCAGAATTAGTATATGTAATACATAATATATTACAACTTTTTTCTGTCTCTAAAATATGATTTATTAGTTGTATCAAAGAATATGTCTTACCGCTACCAGCACCTCCACTTAAAAGAAAATCATTGTTGTTTTTTATTTTTTCTATAATTTCAACTACTTCATTCTCTAGTTTTTTCTCAACCATTCTAAACCTTCCTTTATATACTTTGGGATTTCCCAATTCGTACATTTTCCATCTTTTATTTTCTGACTTTTTAATAATATTTCAATAGCAAATGTTGGTTTTTTAGATATACAATCTTCAGCAAATTCATATGGAACTATTGTATCAACAATTTTGCCTTTGTTCTTTAAGCTAGAAAATTCTTCTTTATTGTCTATAATAAAGTTCCTATTAAGATTAAAAAATGATTCTTCAAAACTTCTCGAATAATATTTTTCATCTCTGTCATTATTTTCACAAGTCTGATAAGCCACTGCTATTTTACCACATTCTTGCTGTATCCATTCTTCATTGACATTAGCAAAAACTTTATCTTTAAAATCTAGAGATATTAAACTATCTATTTTTTTCTTCAAAGGATTTATTTTTTGATATTCCTCTATACATTTTTTATAAAAGAAATTTAATGATGAATTACTTGTTCCTATTACATCATTATTAAAAACTTCACATTTTTCACCATTAATTTTAACTGAATCTAAGTCTGTGATTATTAGTGTTTTTATATTTAAAAATTTAATAAACTTTTCAAATATATGAGCATATGCACCTATTGTTACAACTGAAATATTTTGTGAACATAAAGGTAGAATTTCATTATCTTCACTACTCAAATCAATCTTTTTTAACATTGCTGGTATTAGAATTCTTTCTGTATCTCCCTCAATAAATATTGCTTTATCAGCAAAAAACAGTTCAGCTCTGTCTAAAGTCAAATACTGTTTTAAAAATTTGTATGTTTCTTCTCCGTCATCATCTTTTTTGTATTCTATTTCTAAATCTTTAAGATTTTTTGATATAACTTCATTTGCATTTTCTTTTGACAGATATTTTATATCTTCAAATTCACTTTCAGAAACTATATGTGAAGAATGTGTTGTTATTACTGTTTGTAAATTAAATGCCGAACCTTGTTTATTACTTGCTTCTTTTAACATTCTTTTTATATTTTTTATGAATATATATTGCATTTGAGGATGTGTGTGGGCTTCTGGCTCTTCAATAAACAATAAATTGATATTTGAAGGTTTGGCATCTTTTATATTTATTTTACTAAATTTATTTAATATTATTTCTATCTGGAATATAATACTAATTAAATTTAAATATCCTAAACCATTATAACTTTCTGGTAATAAGCATCCTGATTCGCTTTCATATTTAACAATAGTATTACCTTTAAGTATATTTTTTTCTTGCAAAATTGATTCTACTTTTATATTTGTATCACCCTTCTTAATTCCGCCTGCTATTTTCACGCTATTTACGATATCTTTGAATATATCATTATATACTAAATTTAACTTTATATCTGTTGCCTCTAGTGTTTTTTTCAATTCTTTAGTATATTCATTTTCTTTATCAGGATCCAATGAATTCTCATAATATTGGGCAGATAAACCCGATAATGTTTTATCTGATTCATTGTTTGTAACTTCTCTTTTTGCATTTATTATTTCTATATTTAATATTTTATCAATTAGTCTATTTTCTTTTGATATATCTATATAATTTTTTTCATTTATACTATTTGTTTCATTTTCATACTTTATTGCCTTTATGTATATATTAAAGTATTTTTTATAATTTTTTTTCATATATTCGTCAAATGTACTTTGTATATCTTTTTTTTGTTCTTCTTCTAACTCATCGAAATATAATTTATATTTTTCTTTAAGTTCAATAACTTTTGTAAAATTAATACTGTACTCATATCCCAATATAACCACATTATTTGTTTCATCCAAATCGAGCATAAGGTTACTAATGTCAGATAAATCATCAGTTTCATCATATTTTATAAACATTCTTAGGAATATACCTTTATTTGTATAGTCTTCTTCTTTTTGTTCTTCTTTAAGTATTTTAAATAGATCTTGTTTAAAATTCAAATTAAAATCATCATAGATAAATTGATTAGTCTTACTGCAAATAAATTTATCAATAGCATTAATAATAGAAGTTTTTCCACAATTATTTTTTCCAATGATTAACGATAATTCATCTTCTAAATCTAAACTAAATTCTCTGAGTATTCTAAAATTTTCAATTTTTATTTTAAATATCTTCATAAATTCACCCCACAAGTTACTATAATTACATACATAATATTCACTTATTATACCACCTCTATCGACAAAATTCTATAGTAAATGCCATCTAATTTTGTCGAAACAACAAATACACCCTATATTTAATTATAGAGTGTATTATCTATTCAATTTATCGTATAGTAAATCTTGTTGTTATTGTCAACTGCAGTCAATTTGCAGTCATTGCCTCTTTAATTAACCTGCAACCCTTGATACACCTAAGTTTGTCCATCTTACTCTTACTTTCTTTGCAGTTAATATTAGAACTGGTGTTTTAATGTCATTTTCTCTAAGTCTTTTTAAAACATCATATCCATTCATTTCTGGCATCATTAAATCTAATATAATAGCATCATAAAATCCTTCTCTTGCTAACATGTATCCATCATATCCATCAAAAGCCTGCTCTATAATCCACTTTTTTGAAAGATATTGTTTTATTGTATTTGATAATATTTTTTCATCTTCGATGATAAGAATTTTCATATTTATCTCCTCTTTTATTATAACATTCAAAAAATATATAGCAAATATCCTATTATTAAATTATAGCTATTTCACCTTAAAAAACACTTAAAAATTTATAATAACTAATTACTAAAAAGTAATTAGTTATATATTAACTTTCAATATAGTGTTGTGTTTTAACATCGATATTATTTATTTCTTTTGGATTATAATCTTCAGGTTTTAAACCAATTTTTTTATTTGTTAAATAATATATAATCATTCCTAGCAATAAAATACCAACCATTATTATAATAGTTGTTAATGCAACATCAAATACAGCTAATAATAGTCCTGAAATAAATAATAAAATTGTTCCACCTAAATTTTCTGCACTATAGTACAAAGAAGTTATTTTTGTTCTAACTTCTGTTGTTGTAAAGTTTATCACATACTTTTTAATAGCCACTCTATATGCTCCATGTATTATTCCCATAATTATAAAGCAAACTGCAAAAATAAATATTGTTATAGAATTTATTTCTGTTAATCCAATGAAACCTATTACCAAAAATGAAGTAGTGAAAAGAGTTAAAAATGTAATCAATGTCTTCTTTCTAAGCTTTCGTTCAATCTTATCTCCAAGTTTTGTACCTATACCCATAATAATTGAATATGCACATACAATATATGCTAATACATCTGCAGATATACCAAAATCCAATATAATAGCTTTATATAATGACATAGATAACGTCATTGTTCCTGTAATTATTAAAGCATACACTAACAAAGCCTTTGACCTATTACTTTTAAAAATAGATATCAAACCATGCATATACTCTTTAATTGATATAGATTTTACTATATTATTCTGCGTTTCCGTAAATTTACAAGATAGAACTAATGATATCAATATAAAAATTAATGTTAAAGTAAATGGTATATATGGATTAATTATAAATGTTAATCCAGCTACTATTGATGCTACTGCATCTAAATAAAAATACCTTGAATTAGCTAACCCTTCATATTTCGCAAATAAATACTGTTTATCTAATGGCACTAAAGATTCATATAATATAGTGCTTTCAGCCGTTGATTTTAACGCCATACCTAATGCACCAAGAACCTGTGAAATTGTAAATATTAAAAAATCATTACCAAATATTAACAATATCATCTGAATTGCAAAAAATATATTTCCTATTACTGTCGAATTTTTCAAGCCTACTTTTTCAATAAAATAGTTTGAAAATGGCTGAAGTATTGCTATAGATAATGAATAAATACTACCTAAAAATAATATTTCAGACATATCCATTGATTTTGCTTGTAAAAAAAATGGTATAACAATAGCATAATAAAAAAGAACATCAAAAGCAAACATCTTATACTTTGTATATAAGCGGATATTTGCTTTCATTTTTTCAAATAAATTATTTTGCTTGTCTTTTTCTGCCATTTAATCACCTATTTTTTCAACCATACCAGCTTATATATTCTATTACCTTTTTTTGAAAACTTTTCCTCGTACTCTGTCATAATATTAAATTCATCTGTTTTGTGCAAATCTAATGATATACTTTTCATCTCATGTTTTGTATTACAAATCTCCATAATAGTAAATTCGAATAAATTTTGATTATCCGTTTTAAATTCAATTACTGAATCTTTTTTTAATATTATATCATATAAATCTAAAAAACTACTATATGTTAGTCTTCTTTTAAAATGCTTATTTTTAGGCCATGGATCAGAAAAGTTCAAAAATATCTTATCTAATTCACCTTTTTTAAATATATCTAATAATTTTTGTGCATCATTAGAAATAATACGTATATTGACTATATTATCTTCTTGTATCTTTTTTAGTGCCTTTACAAGTATAGTTTTATTACGTTCCAACCCTATAAAATTAATATTAGGAAAAGCTTTAGCCATATTAATTATAAAGTTACCCTTTCCCATACCAATTTCTAAATATATAGGATTGCTGTTTGCAAATTCTTTTTTCCACTTACCTTTTAAATCTACAGCATTGTTAACACATGTATTATTTTCATTTAATATTTTTTCTGCATTTTTATTATATCTTACTCGCATTTTTACCTCTTTTATTTTCTATCTTATTATATTTATAATATTATAAAAAGTCAATATAAATAATTAAAAGAAAAAAACACTTTTGTGCTTTTCTCTTTATATGTAATTATCTTTATAATTATTATTTAACTATTTTTTCCCAACCATTTTTTTGATATTGTGCATCATGTGCATCTGCTGTTGTTTCAACAATATATTGATAATATGATGTGTTTAAATCTACATCAACAAATGTATTTGTTAATTCAAAATTTTTTGTTATATCAATTGAAGGACCTCTTGTTAACATTGTACAAATCAATTTTGTTGTTTCTGCTCTTGTTATAATTGTGTCTAAATCACCATCTATTGTATTAGCAAAATCAGGTAATACATTTAATCTAATTAATTGTGCTAAATATTTAGCTGCCCAATGCTCATTACTTCCATATGAAGTATATACTGAAGTTAAATTATTAAATAATTTAATTGGTTGATCTTTTATTGCTAAAGGACTATCTATTAAATTTTTATTTTGTAATTCTAGTGCTCTTGCTACTATTGTTATAACTTGAGCTTTTGTTAATTTACTTCCTGGTTGGAATGTACCATCATCATAACCTGTCATTAATCCTGCCTTTGTTACAGTCATAACAGCAGATTTTGACCATGAATATCTTCCTTCTTCAAAAACTTTTGCATCTTTATATGTAATTGTTGTATCTTTTACTAAATCAAGATTTAGTATTCTTACTAGTATAATTGCCATTTCTGCTCTATTCAAACCATCATTTGGTCTAAATGTATTCATTTCTGCATCACCAACCATAAATGGTTTATGATTTACATCAACTGTTGATGTTGAATCTTTTATTACATAATTCCATACTGCAGATGTATCTATAACTCTTGTTGTAGCAATTTTTGTAACTGGTGTTACAATTGCTCCATTACCTTTAGTACCTGTATAATATAAAGTTACTGGTATTGTTCCTTTTTCATTTTTTGCTAATCCATCAAATGTCCAAGTAATTTTATTGCCACTTACTGTTCCACCTTTTGAATCTACTACTTTCATTGAAAATCCTTTTGGAATTTCTAATGTTACAGTTACTTTGTTAGTAATTGTTGCACCTGCATTAACAAAATCTATATTATATTGTACATATTCATTTAATAGTATATAATTCATATTTCCTGTCTTAAATGTTAATGGTACTGTTCTTAATGATACATTTAATCCTTCTAAGTTTGTATTTAATTTTTCATCTTTTAACATTATAAATGGATATTTAATATTATCAAAACCTGACTTAACTTCCATTGTATATGAATATGTTGAACTTGCTGTTCCATTTGCTGTATAACCTATTACTTGTAAGCTAAATGCTCCTGTATTTGTATATGTTGTTGGAATTACTATTGAACCTGTTGAAGCATTTATAGTTTTTACTTCACTTAAACCGATTTTATATTGAATCTTTGTACCTGTAGTTTTTAATACTATTTCTTGTCCTTCATTAATTATTGCTTTATATCCAACTATTAATGATGTTCCATTTATACTAACCTCTACTGATGGTGCATTATCAACATTTTTTATAACTTGAATATAATATACTTTTGTTGCAGTTTGTGTTCCATCATTTAATATAGCATATGCTTGCAAACTAATTGTTCCTGCATTTGTATATTCTGTTGGGATTGTAATTATTCCAGTAGTTCCTGTTATATTATTTATATATGATGCTCCAATTTTATAGTAAATTTTTGCACCATTTGTTGTTGATAAAACTATTTCTTGTCCTTCATTTATTTTTACTAATGAGCTTGTATTTAATATTGTCCCATTAACACTTGCATTTACTTCTGTTTTAGAAGTATTTATATCTTTATTAACTTCTATACTATATGTTGATAAATCACTTACTATTCCACTAGTTGAATATGCAATAACCTGTAAACTGAATATACCAGTATTCGTATATGTTGTTGGAATTGTTATACTTCCACTTGCTCCATTTATTGTTTGAACTGAACTTGTTCCTATCTTATATTCTATTTTGCTTATTCCTGTTGAATGTGTTGGTACAATATTAATAACTTGTCCTTCATCTATTACTATTTTTGAAACCTTACTTAATATTACATCATTAATTTTTAATACAACAACTGGCTTTTCACTATCTACTACTTCAAATGTATATGTTACTACTGGATTAGCTGTACCATCATTTGCATATGCTATTACTTGTAAACTAAAATCTCCTGTATTTGTATATGATGTTGGTATTGTTATATTTCCATTTGCTCCACTTATTGCTTTAACTGTTTCTTGACCTATTTTATATTGTATTTGACTTATTCCACTTGCTTGTATTGCTGATATATTTATTACTTGTCCTTCATTTATTATTGCTTTTGATGCTGTATTTACAACAGTATCATTTACTTTTAATACAACAGTTGGTACTGAAGTTATAGCTTTTACTACTTCAAATGCATATGTTACTACATTATTCATTGTTCCATCATTTGCTATTGCAATAACTTGTAAACTAAATACACCTGTATTGGTAAATGATGTTGGTATTGTTATATTTCCATTTGCTCCACTTATTGCTTTAACTGTTTCTTGACCTATCTTATATTGTATTTGACTTATTCCACTTGCTTGTGTTGCTGATATATTTATTACTTGTCCTTCATTTATTATTGCTTTTGATGCTGTATTTACAACAGTATCATTTACTTTAACTGTTACCACTGGATTTGATACTACTGCTGATTCTTTTACTACTTCAAATGTATATGTTACTACTGGGTTAGAAGTACCATCATTCGCATATGCTATTACTTGTAAACTAAAATCTCCTGTATTTGTATATGATGTTGGTATTGTTATATTTCCATTTGCTCCGCTTATTGTTTGTACTGCATTTGTTCCTATCTTATATTGTATTTGACTTATTCCACTTGCTTGTGTTGCTGATATATTTATTACTTGTCCTTCATTTATTATTGCTTTTGATGCTGTATTTACAACAGTATCATTTACTTTTAATACAACAGTTGGTACTGAAGTTATAGCTTTTACTACTTCAAATGCATATGTTACTACATTATTCATTGTTCCATCATTTGCTATTGCAATAACTTGTAAACTAAATACACCTGTATTGGTAAATGATGTTGGTATTGTTATATTTCCATTTGCTCCACTTATTGCTTTAACTGTTTCTTGACCTATCTTATATTGTATTTGACTTATTCCACTTGCTTGTGTTGCTGATATATTTATTACTTGTCCTTCATTTATTATTGCTTTTGATGCTGTATTTACAACAGTATCATTTACTTTTAATACAACTGTTGGAATTGACGTTACAGCTTTTACTACTTCAAACGTGTATGTTACTACTGGATTGGCAGTACCATCATTTGCTATTGCAATAACTTGT
>Ga0265294_10002282_pt1 | contig 25266 bp, 25 predicted proteins | sample MunlanPumphouse3_FD_192504 | JGI IMG/M metagenome (GOLD analysis project Ga0265294, IMG submission 192504) | Groundwater microbial communities from a municipal landfill in Southern Ontario, Canada - Pumphouse #3 | ecosystem: Environmental > Aquatic > Deep subsurface > Groundwater | place... | reverse complement strand
AAAAATAAGGGGTATCAGGGGATTGGATCCTCGCACTCCTCTTTTGTAACGCCTATGGTTTCCCATGCACCTCTGGAGGGGTTGAAGAGACGCTGGCCAAACTCATCCACGCGGAAGGTTCCGATCTCATCCTGTACTTCCTCTGAGATCATGTAGTTGATCCAGTCCTTTGCAATCGCGGTGTTGACATCAGGGAACTTCTCAGGACTGATCTGCATAGCGCTGTAGACATTCAGGAGAATGTCGCCCTCATCCACAAGAGGCACAAGTTCAAGGTCGCCCTTGTATGCCAGGAATGTCCCGATATCACTCAGAGTGTAGGCCTGCTTCTCATTGGCCATTACAAGGGTGGCGCCCATGCCGGTGCCGGCTTCAAGATAATATTCGCCAGAGTTCTGGACCTCCTCATACTCATAGCCTGCACTCTTCCAGATTGCCTGCTCTTTGGCATGTGTACCTGAATTGTCGCCTCTGGAGACCATAACAACAGACTCATCTGTCTGGCCCTTCTCCATGATCGTCTTCACGGCCTCCTCAGGAAGCATGCCTTTGATGCCCGCAGGATCAGACTCAGGCCCGACGATTACAAAGTAGTTATAGGCTATAACGCGGTGGTTTATACCATAACCATCGTCCAGGAATACATCCTCACGGACCCTGTCATGGATCATCAGGACATCGACATCGCCCCGCATGCCGTACTCAATCGCCTTTCCGGTGCCGGCAGAGACGATCTTTACATCGACATTGTGCTCATTCTCAAAATCAGTCCTCAGATAATCAAGCAGACCTGTGTCATAGAGACTTGTGGTGGTCGCGATATGAAGCACCTGCTTCTCAGAGGGCGTGGAATTTGGTATCTCATCTGTTCCGGTGCCTGTACAGCCGGCAATGCAGAGTGTAATGACCAGTGCCAGACTTACCAGCAGGGTCAGCATCCATAATCCCCGGGTTTTCATAAGATGCAATAAATGCTTCACATCAGATAAAAGTTTACCTGAGTTTTTCAGAAAAATACCAGATTACAGCACTGCCCTGTAAATATGCAGGTGTTATCTTCTGTTCGCCTGATGTTCACTGGAACTCAGATATCCCTGAGACCGACCAGGCGGCTTAGAATTGTGTCTGTGAGTATGATCACACCAACAGTCACACCAAGTCTGAGGAGTATATCCCCACTAAAGAGACTGCCTGCAAAGCCCCCTGCACATACAGATACAAAGAGAATAATTAGTTCTCTGCGTGCGAATTCTGCCATATTATCTTCCTGTACTCAGATCTGTGACAGTCATGGATATATATTCGCACATCTGGTTCTCAGGGGTACTCAAGAGTGAGACCCACACCCACCTCTCTGAGGTTTACAACCCCTGAAAGAGCGATCTTTGCGGCGAGATCTGTGCAGTGGCAGGCATGCACCTCAACAGGTGCGAGGCGGCCGAGATACTCACAGGTACCCCTGATCTGCTCATCAGGGGCATCAAGCAGGTGGAAGCCCCCGATGATATCAAGCACCCGATCGTCACCAGACACCCTCTTTGCCTGCTCAACAATCGAGCAGATACCTGAATGTGAGCACCCTGTGATGATCACAATGCCTCTGGGCGTGGTGCAGACAAGTGCCGAGTCATCAGGCACAAGATCTGGCACAGACCCTGAAGGAGTCATGAGAGTGCCAACAGGTTGGTTGCCCTCAAACGGGAATATACGCCCTATACTGCCAAGAAAAATAATATTCTCACTCAGACGAAGGGGGGCGCGTGAGAGCCGCACCTCACCATACTCCTTGAGCATCTCAGGCCCGATCATGCAGCCAATCTGCCCGGCACCCTCCACCCTGCGTGATGCGAAGACCTCAGGATGCCCGACAAATACAGGCTCTGTATGTGAAAGCCCCTCATTTTTTGCCTCAGAGCAGAGCCTGACCAGGGTGTCAAGACCCCAGGTATGATCAAGGTGGCCATGTGAGAGAACCACATAGTCGGTATCAGAGAGATCAATACCCATCTTCTGTGCGTTCTCCAGAAAAAGGCCAGAATAACCGAGATCAAAGAGAATCCGGGTTCTGCCATCCTCAATACAGAACGAGAGACCAGGCTCTGCCGAGAAATACCTGTCAGTCAGAGTCGCATTGTCCACAAGCACCGTGAGTTTCATATATGCTCCTGAGATGGGTAAGGCAGGAGAATAGGTCTTCTCATGCACTGATCACCACCTTTATGGTTAACGGCGTGAACATACATTATATGAACTCAGTTAACGGTGTGAACAGGGTGCGTCTCCCCCCCTCTGCCAGGAAGGTACTCTCACTGCTTGAAGACGGTGAGGCACGAACATTCAAGGAGATCACACAGGGCGTGGATATTGCTCCCCGCACCATCAGATATGCCCTCAAAAGGCTCAAAGAAAATAGCCTGATCATTGAGAAATTCAACTTCCACGACGCCCGCCAGGTACTCTACCAGAAACGTGACATAGTAATATCAGGTGAGACAACTCCTGTGATGGCACTATGATACAGAACTGTGACATCATGATCTGCGACGCAGTGGTAAGGCAGTACCTTCCACAGGTGAGGGCAGAACTTGTCTGCAGACTGGTCACCAGGAAGGGCATCCCGCAGGCAAAGGTCGCGATGTGGATGGGCCTCTCAAAAGCCGCCGTATCACAGTACCTTAGCCGGAAACGCGGCAACACAGCACTTGAGATCAACAGAGATCTCGATGATGTGATAGAGGACTGGGCTGACGGAGTCATCAGTGGCGACGGCCTTGTCACCATATGTGACATATGTCAGTGTATCAGAAAGGATCCGATCAGCGGGGATCTTCAGAATCAAAACGGTCATAGACACGGGTCGGCATGACCATCTCTGAGAAGCAGGACTCGAAATAGTTGTCAGTCATTCCAGAGACGAAATCTGAGACTATCTCCTCTGACCTCGCAGACTTAAGATAACTCTGACTCACCCAGGATGCATCAATATAGTCCCTGAATATCCTTGCACCCGGATTTTCACTCTGAAGATCTCTCAGAGACCCTGAAAAAACAGTCTCATACATATTTTTGATCTTCGGCCTCTGACTGGTAAGGCGGGGATTATCATAGATTTCCCTGTAATTGAACTTCTTCAGGGTGGCAAGGGCCGCTGCGACCTCAGGGCTGTATGAGAGCACACCATTTCCGCTGTGGGTAATTAAATCCCTTATAAGAGTGTCAACTATGGACCTGTTGTCATTACCAAGAACCTCAGATACCTCCTCAGGCAGATTCTCATTCTCACCAATAAGCCCCACTTCACGGGCATCCTGAATATCACGCCCAATATAGGCAATCGTATCTGTAAACCTGACAACACAGCCTTCCATGGTCATTGGATGCGGGTCTGCACTCCCTGATCTGACAGCCTGGAATCGACTATCAAACTCATCCCAGCCCTCACATGAAGAGGGCTCAAGAGTGGTATCATCTGACTCCCCATTATGACACAGAATGCCGTCAAGCACCTGAAGAGTCAGATCCAGGTTCTCAACAGTCTGGAGAAAATGCACACTCTGGACATTGTGCCTGAATGGCCCGACACCATGCTTTTCGCAGATCTTCGAAAAAATTGACTCTCCTGTATGACCAAAGGGAATATGCCCGATATCATGTCCAAGTGATATAGCCTCAATCAGGTCCTCATTCAGGCGGAGCGACCTCCCTATTGTCCGGGCAATTTTTGAGACCAGCTGTACATGCAGGACGCGATGGGTGATATGGTCATTCCTGACAAGGGAGAATACCTGAGTCTTGTCAATATAGCGTGCATAAGCCCGTGAATTGATGATCCGATCGCCATCCCTTGAGTATGGGGTGCGGATATCAGGACACTTCTGATTATAGCGCCTGACAGCCTCAGAGCTGCCTGAGGCAGAGGGCGAGAGAAGGGCATCCCTCTCTCCTGTATATGCGGTCGTGGCCGCCAGTTCCGGGGGTTTCATGGATCAAAAAGGGTGCCGGCAGTTCAGCGCCCGTAAACAACATCTGTTCTGCCGTACTGCACTATATGCCCTTCCATTGCCTTGAGGAGATCAACCTTCTTTGCACCAGGCCCGAGATCAAGCAGGCTGTCAAGACCATAGACCATGATATCATAACGATGTGTCTCGGCCTGTGGAGGGCAGGGGCCTGAGTAGCCAATATTACCCAGATCATTTGTGCCCTGGACTGCACTGAACGGGAATGTAATCACAGGCTCTTTTTTGATGGCCTCAGGAATCATCGTGGCAGGATCAATATTCCAGATCAGCCAGTGGGCCAGGCCTCCCCCACCCGGAGAGTTGGCGTCAAGCATCACAAGAGCCATGCACGTTGTCTCTTTATCTACCCCCTCAATTCCGATCATAGGTGAGATGTCCTCGCCATCACAGGTGTAGTTGTATGGGAGTCTCCTCACAGAGATGGTTACCTGGAGTTTTTTCATATCACATCATACCTCCGATTTGAATGATGAATGCCCCCTACATTATATATGTACTATGTATGAAGGAAACACAAACCTATTTGAGGTGTTAGATCACCGGATATGGGATGATGCAAGCAGAGACAGAGGAAAAAATCACGATCTACACAGACGGCGCCTCACGTGGTAACCCTGGCAGGGCTGCCTGGGCATATGTCATGGTCAGGGATGATAAAGTCACCAGAGAGGACACCAGATATCTTGGGATTGCCACAAACAATGTCGCAGAGTACACTGCCATCATCAGCGCCCTTGAGGCTGCACTTGACGAGGGATATACAGATGCAGACCTCTACTCTGACAGCGAACTGGTCATCCGCCAGATTACAGGTGTATATAAAGTCAGGAAAGAGCACCTCCTCCAGCTCAGGAACAGGGTATCAGAACTCGAAAAACAGTTCAGAGAACTCACCTTCAGGCAGGTCAGGCGAAGTACCCCCCACATCGCCCTCGCAGATGCCCTCTGCAACAAAACACTCGACATGCATACATGAACATCCATATAGATGAGAAGAAACTACCAGATCATATGGATGTCATATCCATTGGTATCATCCACTCCTCCTACAAAGAGAGGGGTGATGCTCCAAGACAGGGCCGCCTTGGCATGGCAGAATCCAGAATTGTCATAGAGGAGAGATTCCTGCCAGGATTGCGTGAAATTGAGAAATGTTCACATATATTTGTCCTGTACTGGCTTGACAGGGCAGACAGAAGCCTGCTCGAAGCAACACCCCCGGGAACCACCGGATCAAAAGGTGTCTTTGCCACACGATCACCCCACCGCCCGAACCCTATCGGACTGGGGATTGCGAACCTGGTAAAGGTCGAGGGAAAAACCCTCACAGTCAGGGGCCTTGACGCCTTTGACGGCACTCCTGTGCTCGACATAAAGCCGTATTCAAGGCTGGACTCTGTCCCTGAAGCCAGTATAGGCTGGGCAGAGAGGGACTATGTTCTCAACACAGGAGAGGCAGACTGAAAACCCACAGTGACACGATGTATATGTTTATCTTTTTTTAAATGTAATCTCATAAAGTCAGAGTCAGAATAATAATAATAAGACCAAAGAGGATGCAGAATGGCTGAAAATAACACAGATAAACAGGAAGAATGCACAGGAAACTGTTCAAACTGCGCATCAGCAAATGATTGCAATGATCCACAGAACAACCAGCAGGCGGCTCAGAAGAAGGCAGATATCGACGTAAAGCATGTGATCCTTGTGCTGAGTGGCAAGGGTGGGGTTGGCAAGAGCACTGTTGCGGCAAATCTCGCAATAGCCATATCCAACCAGGGATACCAGACAGGTCTTATTGACCTGGATATCCACGGCCCAAACATTCCAAAGATGCTTGGCATAGAGGATGAGAAGCTCAACTCAGCAGACGGCAAGACGATTGAGCCGGTTCACCTGACAGGCACCCTGAGTGTAGTCTCGATGGCATTCCTGCTCCCTGAGAAGAGCAGCCCTGTCATCTGGCGTGGGCCCATGAAGATGACTGCAATCAAACAGTTCCTTGAGGACGTCAACTGGGGTGAGATGGACTATCTCGTTGCTGACCTGCCACCGGGCACAGGCGACGAGGCACTCACAATTGCCCAGCTTGCACCAAATATTGCCGGTGCTGTTATCGTCACAACCCCACAGGAGGTTGCAGTACTTGACTCCACCAAGTCAGTCAAGTTCGCAGAGAAGATCGGACTTAAAGTCCTTGGTATAGTCGAGAACATGAGCGGCATGGTCTGCCCACACTGTGGTGAGACGATCGACCTCTTTGGCAAGGGTGGCGGAGAGAAGGCTGCAAAGGAGCTCAATGTGCCTTTCCTTGGCAGCATACCCATCGACCCTGAGATGAGAAAGGCCGGTGACGAGGGTAGACCATTCATCATCTGCCATTCAGAAGAGGATAAAAAGAACCTCACCTGGCAGCATGTTGATGCTGTCATGGAAGCCGTCCTGGACGGGATCAAAGAGTCTGAAGAGTAAAATGAACTATCTGGAGATACTTTCCGGGCGGGAAAACCCCCTCCCGATCTACTCCACTATCAACGCCTGTCTGGATAATCCTGAAAATCTGCCTGTTCTGATTGAGCAGATCTATCATGAGGCCCTCAATCTCAGAGATGAGGAGACTGATAGTCTGCGCTTTGCCCTGCTAAGACTTCAGATCTATGCTGACATCCACCATTATGAAAATCTGGAGGAATCTCAGAAGATCAGGTATACTGCACAGGTGATTGAGAAAGTGGTCTTTGGCAGCCTGCTGCTTGAGCCTGACCAGAGCAGGATTGAATGAATCCTGAAAAAAATTATTAATCTGAAGTACATTCCCTGTAGTCATCAAACCAGCAGGCATCAGGGTTTCTCTCACAGACTACAAACCGGCCGAGATCAGCAGGCTCGGCGGCCTGATTGTACCTGAAGTATGTATGGGTGGCATCCACACCAACCACCTCAATTTTGCCTTTTTTGTGTGACATCACAAAACGTGCCCTTTTGGCAAGACCTGAGCACATTCCACGCGCCTTCTCAAAGATAGCATATGCTTCCTCCAGAGGCACAGAAAAGATCCTGTTGCCCTTTGCAGGACGACACTGGAAGACATAGTAGGGTGAAACACCCATGAACGAGAGTTTTTTGAAGAGCATGGAGAGCACCTCGGGGTTATCATTTATACCGTGGATCATGGGAGTCTGATTCATTAGAATCGCTCCGGAGCCCTGTAACAGACGTACAGCCTCCATCGCAGGCTCTGAAAGTTCACGGGGATGGTTGAACTGTGCCATGATATAAATCCGCTTTTCTGGTGTGCTGTATTTCCTGATCATCTCCAGGAGTTCAGGGTCATCGATGATCCTGTATGGATTATATGCCGGCATCTTGCTGCCAATCCTGATGATCTGGACATGATCAATCTCCCTGAGTTTCCTGACAGTGGGTTCGAGATCTCCCGTTTCAAGCATCAGGGGATCGCCTCCTGTAAGCAGAACATTTGTGATCTCCTGGTGGTTTGAGATATATCGAAGAGCCTCTGTAACATCAGGAACAACCTCTGACGAATCATTGACAAAGAGCCTCTTCCTGAAACAGAACCTACAGAGTCCACCACACATATCACTTACCAGGAGCAGTGCAGTCTCCCTGTATTTATGCTGAAGTCCAGGTGCTTTTGTGTACAGATTCTCAGATGATGGATCCAGAGTGCCCCATTCATCCAGTTCACGGATCTGAGGGATTATGAGACGGCGGATTGGATCATCAGGGTCTTGCCAGTTGATCAGGGAGAGATAATAGTCATTGCTCTGAAAAGAGAACCATCTGGTCACTTTTTTGAGTTCTTTACGTTCTTCAGGCTTTAACTGGGGCACCTGTTCCAGTGATATAATATAATCAGGTTTCATAATTCACCTCACATAAATTCTCCTGTGATCAGGCAATATTACATTTACTCAGACAAAGGGTGCATGAGAATCATTCATGTCACCATCCTGAAAACATGAGGGAGATCGGAGATTTAAGTTCAATCCCTGTTGATATATGGGGGGCCACCCCATATATAATTATATATAGTTGCGCGCACCCAAATAATCAGCAAAAATCCTAGAAATCCCTTTAATAAGCAATATATTTGCTTAAAACTGAGGACCACAGATATAATACAATGTTAATTTAAAAAGGGGTCTGCAAGTTTAAACATTAATATCCATTTTGGGCTCCATCACAAAAATTGATTGTGATCAACAGGTTTATTAATGAAACACATCATCCTTTGAAATGGTTAATATGAAAATAGGTATAGTCGGTGGAACAGGTGATATCGGTGAGGGCATGGCATGCCGCCTGTCCCACAAATACGAGATCATCCTTGGTTCCCGTAATGAAGAAAAGGCATGCAAAGCAAGCGAATGCACAGTTGAACTCCTAAAAGAACGTGGATTGAAGGCATGTTGCCTTGGTGGAGCAAACCAGAAAGCTGTGGATGAGGCTGACATCATCGTTCTCTCACTGCCATTCAGGCACCTTGAGTCAACACTTGAGTGCCTCACTGGTCTTGAGAATAAGATTGTGATCACCCCAATCAACCCAATGGGCAAGGCCAAGGATCACTTCTACTATGATCGACCAGAAGAAGGCTCAGCAGCACTCACAGTGAAAAAATTACTTCCTGAGAGCAGGGTAGTAGCTGCCTTCAATAATATCGCAGCACACAAATGGAAGATACTTGATGAAGAGCTGGACTACTCAGTTGCTGTCTGCAGTGACGACGAGGAAGCAAAGAAGATTGTGATGAACCTTGTCAATGACATACCCAAACTGAAGGCATTTGACGCAGGCCCACTTGCAGTCTCCTCAATAGTTGAGAGTATCACTCCACTCGTCCTGAATATCGCCAAATACAGCAAATTAAAGGACGTAGGTATCCAGTTCAAGTGAAACAGATTCAAATCCGGTCGGAGAATAACCCCTGACCGGACACCGCTTTGTTGAAATACCCCACCCCCTCAGATGGCGATTTCTGCAAGTGAATTGTGTCAGAAAGATACAATCCTTTTTTCGCAGATTGCCAACAAAACGTTGATAGCCAGTCTACGTGGCACCCAACAATATTAATTTCATAGTTATAAACTATTTTGATCAGATTCCATTCACTGAGGATTATGTTGTGATTCTCGATTGCATTTTTGGTCAAACATCATATGAATATAGTTACGAACCTCACTTTTTTGACCAATGGAAATCGCGGGAAGCGATTTCCTTTGGTTATTTCAGAAAATATGTTCGTAACTATAATGAAGAAAACCGGACTTTTTACTAAAAGTATGGTTTTCGACTATAAATTGCAATATTATAATGCCAGGGGGTTTTATCGATTATAGATTCCTCAGGATCTGATGATATGATCTCTCTTATTCTCTGGCTTTCTCAGGGGAAATTTCGCTAAAGTGTTAAATACCAACAATAGAGAAATTACATGTATTTATGCAATGCCCAGCCATGGGTAAGTAACAGAGCAGGCTCTGTTTCCTGAATTGCATAAATATTTTGCTTATATGAGCAATTAACAGAGATTTCAGGCAGGGCGACATTATGTAGCCTGCTGATCTGAAGTGCCCCTGAGATCAACACAATAAGAGGAGATACAATGGCTGAAACCAATCCATTCGAAATTGCACAGCAGCAACTCGCTGACTGTGGCAAAATTCTCAACCTTGAACCAGAGGTTGTAGATTTTCTTCAGACCCCAATGCGCGAACTTCATGTATCCATCCCTGTCAGAATGGACAACGGGAAGATCAAGATCTTCCAGGGATTCAGGGTTCAGTACAACAACGCACTCGGTCCAACCAAGGGTGGTATCAGGTATCATCCAAATGAGACAATCGACACCGTAAGAGCGCTTTCCGCATGGATGACCTGGAAATGTTCTCTTCTCGACCTGCCACTTGGTGGCGGAAAGGGCGGCATCATCTGCAATCCAAAGGAACTCTCTGCTGGTGAACTCGAACGTCTGAGCCGTGCCTACATCGAGAGGATCTGGAAGTTCATTGGTCCTGACATCGATGTCCCTGCACCTGATGTCTACACGACACCCCAGATCATGGGCTGGATGATGGACGAGTACTCACGCCTTACTGGCAAGAACCAGTTTGGCTGCTTCACAGGCAAGCCTGTAGCAATCGGTGGGTCACTCGGACGCGGGGATGCAACAGCACGCGGTGGTATGTTCACAATCAGAGAGGCAGCAAAGGAACTTGGTATTGACCTTGCAAATGCGAGTGTTGCAATCCAGGGATTCGGAAACGCAGGCTCACACGCAGTCAGACTCTGCAAAGAGATGTTCGGCTGCAAAGTTGTGGCTGTCAGTGATTCCAGAGGCGGTGTCTACAACCCCGAGGGCCTGGACATTGAGAAGGTCATCGCACACAAGGCAGAGACCAGATCTGTTGTCGGTGCACCTGGCACAAAGACCATCACAAATGATGAGGTTCTTGAGCTTGATGTTGACATCATCATCGCTGCGGCTCTTGAGAATGTCATCACAAAGGACAATGCAGGCAACATCAAGGCCACCCTCCTTGCAGAACTTGCAAACGGCCCAACCACCCCTGAGGCTGATGCTATCCTCTACAAGAATGGCATCCACACCATCCCTGACTTCCTCTGCAATGCAGGTGGAGTGACAGTATCCTACTTCGAGATGGTCCAGAACACATACATGTATTACTGGTCAGAGGAAGAGGTCAGAGAGCGCCTTGACGCCAAGATGACACAGGCATATGCCGAGGTCTCAGCGGCTTCCAGGGAGTACAACGTCAACATGCGTCAGGCTGCCTATGTGGTCGCAGTCTCACGCGTTGTTGAGTCTATGGAACTCCGCGGCTGGGTCTGAGACTCAGACACTATATAAACCTACAAATCTCTTTTTTTATAGAGTCCCAGACGGGAATCAGGACACATAATGTTTCTTCCTACCACTCGCGCCGAGATGGAGGAGCATGGCTGGGATGCCTGCGATATCGTCATCATAACACCTGATGCCTATGTGGATCATCCCTCCTTTGCAATGGCCATCCTCGGCAGATTTCTTGAAAAACATGGCTACCGTGTGGGTATAATCTCACAGCCACACTGGAAGAGCCCTGACGAATTTCTGAGCCTTGGCGTCCCGAAGATCTGCTTTGCAGTCTCCGGAGGCAATATAGACTCAATGGTGCTCAACTACACCTCATCAGGAAAACCGCGTAAGACAGACCAGTATTGTGAGGCAGGGAACCCGTGGTTCTCCTCAAAGGGCGATGCAAAAAAGTATCGTATCCGTCCTGACAGAGTGGTGACTGTATACTCGAACCAGATCCGGGCAGCCTGCAAGGGTGTGCCCCTCATCATCGGCGGGGTGGAGGCATCTCTCAGGCGCATTGCTCACTATGACTGGTGGAGCGACAAAGTAAAGAGGAGCGTGCTCTTTGACGCAAAGGCAGATATTCTCATATATGGGATGGGCGAGTATCCACTCCTTGAGGTTGTAAGGAAACTGGAGAAGGGAATCCAGCCAGATGAGATGGAGGTTCCCGGCACTGCTGTTATCAGAAAGACCCTGGAAGGTCTCTCAGATCCATTGATCCTGCCCTCATTTGAGGAGGTAAAGAAGGATAAAAAGGCCTTCGCAGAGGCCTTCTGCGAGTTCTCCAGTAACAGTGATTGCAGGGTACTGGCCCAGCAGCAGGACACCCGTTTCCTCGTCCAGTTCCCGCGAAGAGAGATTACAGAGCAGGAACTTGATGCCATCTATGAGACTGACTTTGAGAGGCGGCCCCACCCTGCTTTCAGGGATATTCCGGCCTTCACCATGATCAGGGACTCCATCACCTCACACAGGGGGTGTTATGGCAACTGCTCATTCTGCTCGATTGCAGCACATCAGGGCAGGACGATCATATCAAGGAGCAGAAAGTCAATACTGAGGGAGGCGAGGGCAGTCGTGTCTGCTCAGGGTTTCCATGGCACGATCACAGATGTGGGCGGCCCGTCAGCAAACATGTATGCCTCCTGCTGTAAAATCGGGGGCTGTGATGATCCTGACTGCCTCAATAAAGGCAAAAATGGTGGGGCATGCTCCAATCTGAAGACAGACCTCAGAGAGTATCTTGGCCTCCTCCAGGATGTACAGGAACTGCCTGGCGTAAAGCATGTCTTTGTGAACTCTGGTCTGAGATATGACCATGTATTGATGAACGAGGCCTTCCTCAGGGAGATGCTGCACCACCATATCTCAGGCCAGATGAAGGTCGCGCCTGAGTCTGGGAGCGAGAGGGTGCTCTCACTGATGAACAAACCCGACACCCACGAATTCGCCTCATTCAAGGCACTCTTCGAGAAGATCAAGAAGGAGGATGGCATCAGGAATTATGTCATCCCGTACATCATCGTCGGCCACCCTGGCGAGGGGGAGAAGGAGACAAAGGAGACACTTGAGTTCCTGAGGCGTCATGATCTCAGGGGGCACCAGTTCCAGATCTTCACGCCCACACCCCTCACCCTCTCAACAGCCATCTACTACCTGGGATTCCATCCCTCCACCGGCAAACCTCTTGAGACTGAGAAAAAGCTGAGAGTTCTTGAGAAGAGAAAAGAGACCTTAATCGGGAATTAAGCGCATCATGGGGCTGACATTTGCCCCCTCCAAATTTCCAAAAGCGAATACAAAGCGTTCCCTGATGGTGGGCGGGAGGTCCATCTCATCTATCTCTGTAAATCCGAATTTACCGTAAAATTCAATCAATTCAAGGGTTGAGTGCATATACAGAATCTCACCCCCGCAGGTGTCCACCAGGGCCTGCACTGCCATCCAGGCATAACCACGGTGCCTGAATTTCTCACTTACATAGACAGCATCCACCTCCAGACCATCTGGATGGCGTTTGCAGCGTGCAACCCCTGCAAGTCTGTCCTCGACAAATACGCCAAATATGCGATCATTCTCTGAGTCAGACTTCTGGTGATGATAGCCTGTCCAGACCTTTTCTGCAAGCGGGAACTCAGAGACCTCAAGTTCACGGGTCTCAACACTGAGATCAAGTACAGGGAAGCGGAGATAGACAGGCCGGCCGGCACGCTCTGTTACACCAGCGGCGACCCTGCCGATCTGAATATTCTCAATATAGTCTGATCTTCCAAAGCGTGAGAGCAGGATCATGGAGGCCTCGAGATCAGCGGCCGCCCCTGGAATCTCCTCGACAGGATCGCCATATCTGAGAAAGGATGAGGCGGTGATCCCTGCCTTCTCAAGCATGTCCTGATACCTGCGCAGGCGGCCGGCGGCCTCCTCTTCGGCATACTCTCCAGCCTCTTTTATGACATGCAGGAGCATAACCTCTGAGACACCCCCGATCTCCGCGAGAGTCGTGACTGTCTCATCAGAGGGTCTGGAAAAATCCACGGGGCAGAGGATGCGCGACAGAATGGGGCGTTCTGGAGAGTTCTCAGGGAGGATCAGGACATCAGTACGGGCCTTTCTGAGCACACCAGTGGAGACGCTGCCAAGCAGGAGACCGGATATTATGCCCCTGCCCCTTGCCCCCATCGCAATCAGAGAGACCCTGTTCTCCCTTGCACAGGAGAGGATCATCTCTGTAATATCCCCGTCTTCCTCAAGGGCGACCTCGACATCCCGGCCGCAGAGTGCAAAGAGGGAGGCCTCATCCACAAGCCTCTCCCTCGCGGCCTCCTCCTTCTGGCCACCAAACCAGCTGCGGCCCATGACATGCAGCAGGATCACACGCCTCACCCCTGGCAGGGACGAGACAGCCAGAACAGCACTCTCAGAAAAGGCTGAGAAATCGGTGGGGACGAGGACTCTCTCAAACATGCTCAACAGTCTCCCATGGAGGGCCGGTGGCAATAAAGATTTTCAGAGAAATATGTGATCAAAATCAATCCCCTTATGTCAAAGGCAGAGGATGGTCTCTCAGTCAGGTATCAGAATCCAGAAGAGGTTCCCTCTCCGGACAATCACGAGCCAGGTGTGAGCGGAGCGAGCTTGAGAAAATCCTGTGGATTTTCGATTGGCTGGCGGGGGGACGGCTGAGTCCCCCCTGCCTTATATTGCCGGTCTTGTAAAATCTGTGATCAAAACCAATTCCCTTATGTCAGAGGCAGGGTGCGAGTGAAACGAGCTTGAGAAGACGCTTGCGTCTTCGAGGGCAAGCCCCCGCCAGCCCCCCTCAGGATTCTCCCCATGTGAGGTATCAGAATCCAGAGGAGGTTCCCTCTCCGGGCGTGAGGTCCGGTTAAATCTCCGATTTAACACGGTCCCCCCTGCCTAAGAGGATCACCAATAAATCGGATCAGATATCCAGCCTGGTTTTAGTATGGGCAGGGCCCATACACCCCAACCCCACCAGAATCACTCAGAAGAATCCTCCTCCTCTGCCTCTTCCTCCACCTTCCCACTGTCCCGGACATCGGCCATGAAATCCACTGGGGAGACAAAGATCTTGCCGTCCCCGATTGATCCCTCTGGAGTGGTGCGTGCATTCTGCCTGATGATCCCGATGATAGCCTCAACATCAGATTCAGGGACCACCATCTCGATCTTGACCTTTGGGATGAGATCAACCTCGATCTTCTTGCCCCTGAACTGGAGGGTGATGCCCTTCTGGAGACCGCGCCCACGCACATCAGATACAGTCATGGCAAAGAAGCCCTCCCTGCTCAGTTCGTCCTTGACCTGTTCGAGCTTTTCAGGCCTGATAATTGCTTCAACTTTCTTCATATTCACACCTCAGAGCCGGGTGTACTCCCCGTGCTGGGCAATATCAAGACCCACATACTCCTCTTCTTCAGGCACACGCAGACCCATGACCATATCCACTGCCTTTGCAATCAGATATGTGACCACAAAGGCATATGACACCGCAATTCCGACATCAACGATCTGTATCAGGAACAGACCAGGGTTACCGTAGAGCAGACCATCGACCCCGCCTATCGCAGCCGAGGCAAATATGCCGGTGGCAAGGCCACCGAAGACCCCGCCCACACCATGGATTGCCCAGGCATCCAGGCTCTCGTCAAGGCCGTGGCGCAGACGGAAGAGAAGTGCCCCATAGCATATCAGACCACCGCCGGCGCCGATGATGAGCGCGGCCAGGGGACCTACATAACCAGCCGCAGGCGTGACTGCAACCATACCTGCGATCGCTCCGCTGATCATGCCAAGTGAACTCGGCTTGCCATATATCCACGACGCACCCAGCCATGCAAGAGCACCTGTTGAGGCCGCCACAATTGTCACCAGAAGCGCACTGGCCGCAACTGCGCCAGCAGAGAGGGCACTGCCGGCATTAAAGCCCAGCCATCCAAACCAGAGCAGAGCGCCGCCAACCAGAGTCGCAGGGATGTTGTGGGCTCCCATGCTGTATGAGCCATAACCCTTACGCTGCCCGATAACAAGGGCAAGCGCAAGAGCCCCGAACCCGGCACTTATGTGTACAACAGTCCCGCCTGCAAAATCAAGGGCTCCAAGACTGCTGGCCCAGCCACCACCCCAGGCCCAGTGGGCAAGAGGATCATAGACCAGGGTCGTCCAGAGGAGACCAAAGACGATGAATGATGAGACCTTAATCCTTTCTGCCGCACCAGATGTGATTATAGCCAGAGCCAGACAGGCAAAAACCATCTGGAATGCGACAAACAGGATGTCAGGAATGCCATCCCCCCCCATGCCGATCCCTGAAAGACCAACAAAGTCAAAGGCGCCTATAAGTCCTCCAATGTCAGATCCAAAGGCAAGTGAGTAGCCTACAAGGATCCACTGGACAGTCACGATCACAAATGCGATGTACGCCAGAGCGATCATCGAGATGTAGTTCTTGCGGCGAACCATGCCGCCATAGAAAAGACCTACTGCAGGTGTCATAAGCATGACAAGAGCCGTGCAGATCAGTACAAATGCTGTATCACCAGTATCAATCATTATACCCCCAATTCATAGAGATGGTGCAGATGAGGGGAAATGAGGAAAAATCAGTACCTCTTCAGGTACTGCTCCACCTCCCAGGGGTGCACCATTGTTCGATATGCATTCCACTCAATATTTGCGGCATTGGTAAGGCCCTCAACCACATGCTCACCAAGAGTCTCGCAGATCAGTCTGTCATCAAGGAGGGCCTGATTCGCGGCATGGAGGTCGCCAGGCAGGGTATCGATATGTGCCTGTGCCCTCTCGACATCTGTCATCGCGAAGATATTGTTGTCAACACTTGCAGGCGCTGACTTGCCTGTCTTTATACCATCAAGACCGGCAGCAAGGACAGCTGCAAAGGTCAGATAGGGATTGCAGGTGGGATCAGGACTCCTCAGTTCAACACGGGTGCTGTTGCCTCTGGGGGACGGCACACGTATGAGTGCTGTCCTGTTTGAGGCACTCCATGAGATATAGACTGGGGCCTCATATCCAGGCACAAGACGCTTGTAGGAGTTGATGGTCGGGTTTGCAAGTCTGGTAATTGCGTCGACATGATCAAGTACACCTGCAATGAACTGAAGTGAGGTCTCAGAGAGCTCAAGTGGAGCTTCAGGCTCAAAGAAGGCATTTTTGCCATCCTTGAAGAGCGAGGCATTGATGTGCATGCCACTTCCACAGATACCGTAGATAGGCTTTGCCATGAAGGTAGCATGCAGACCATTCATCAGGGCGATGGTCTTTGTCGCGAACCTGAATGTCACCACATTGTCGGCAGTGGAGAGGGCATCCCCATACTTGAAATCAATTTCATGCTGACTCTCTGCCACCTCATGATGTGAGGCCTCGATATCAAAGCCCATCTCTGTGAGAGCAACTACGATCTTGCTCCTGACATCCTCAGCAAGGTCTGTGGGTGCGAGATCGAAGTATCCACCAGTGTCCTGGAACTCAAGGCTCGGCAGGCCATTGACCATTTTGAAGAGGAAAAACTCAAGTTCAGGGCCTGTATTGAAGACATAACCCATCTTTGCGGCCTCAGCAATGGTCTGCTTGAGGATGTAACGGGGGTCACCCTCAAATGGCCTCCCATTTGGAAGATATACATCACAGATAAAGCGGGCCACTGTAGAGTGCTCCCTCCAGGGCAGAAGGGCATATGTCGCAGGGTCAGGCCTCAGAACCATGTCAGACTCCTCAATACGTGCAAATCCCTCAATTGAGGAACCGTCGAATGAGATGCCGTCTGTAAGTGCCTTTTTTACCTGTTTGGCAGGTATGGCTACATTCTTGGGCTGTCCCTGGATATCTGAGAACTGAAGGCGGACGAACTCCACCTTGTCCTCCTTGATCCTCTCAAGGATTGCAGAGACCTCTTCTTCAGGTGTCATGGGCATTAATACACAATACCCATACTTATAGATTATCTCAGACCTATATAGGCGCCACTCGGAACTATATAGGTAGATGAAAAAGAGAGCTTCAGGGAGACTCATCCACAAGCGAGGTCATCGCAGTCTCGGCAATCAGACCTCCACACCCGCCGATCCCGCGCAGGCTCTCAACTATATATCCAATGAAGACCGCACCAGGACTCTCAAGTTTGAAAAGGTCCTGATCAAGCTTGTTGCACCTCAGAACAAAGGAACTGACTGCATCGGCTGCCCTGTTGCAGGCCTCCAGATCTTTCTTCAGAAATGCCCCCACCGCAGCACCCAGAATGGCAAGCGAATCACGGCTCATCATCTCAATTGTGTCGATCATCCGGCGTTCAAGGGGCACATAAAGGAGATCATTGACATTCTTTGATATCTTCACGACATGATTGCCCACACGCTCGATCCTCTGCGAGATCTGGAAGAAGTTCTGTGCCAGCCAGACATCAGTCCCCATATCCCTGGCAAGCAGGGGATCACGCAAAATGAGATTATACTGGCGTGCCACCAGCCAGAAGAGGCGGTTCACATCATGATCCCGGCTTATGACATCCTCAGCAAGCTCCTGATTCCGGGTCTTAAGGGCGATCATGGCATCTTCCTGCATTCCCCTGACAATCACATACATCCTCTCTATCATCTTCTCAAAGGGCATCTCACCAGGACTGAGAAGGTCACTGATGATGATCTCATGCCCAGACTCATCAGAGACTTCCTGACCGATCGTCACCTGTATGAACTTTCTGACTGTGCGGTGGGCATAGGGTGGCATCCTGCCCTCTGAGACAAGTTTGATCCTCGTAAATCCAGCCACATAGGCACTGATCAGGCAGCGATACAGATATACAGAATCCCCGATATCCCTGAGATCAAAGACCTTTACCCTCTCTGCCGACCGCCCGGCAATCCTTGGAGTCACAGTAAGTGAGCCATCAGGCTGCACAATCAGTCCCAGGGGGTCGTTCTTCTGGATATTTGACGCCCTGATCCAGGTTTTCGGGAGGGATACGATATATGAGGAACCACCAGTGACCTGAACTTTACGAATCTCCATCTAAAACTACCCTCTTAACAGATCATAGATTGGCATTCAATCAATATAAACTATATATTTTATATACTAAATAAATATATGCCATGGGCTCACACATAATCACGATTGCCTTACTCAGGGAGCAGATTTGCAGGACCTGATGAGGGAGTGACTGCCATGTGTGGAATAATCAGTGTGATAGATCGCGAGAGAAACCCCATGGACGGGGCCGCGATCAGGATGGCCCTCTCCCAGATGAATGAACGTGGGAGTGGGGAAGGCGCAGGATATGCTGCCTATGGTATATACCCGGACTTTGCAGACTACTATGCCCTGCATGTATTCTACGACAACCTCGTCGAACCCAGGGCCAAGGTCGAGCAGATTCTTGAGAAGTGGGGCACTATTGAGCATCAGGAAGAGATCCCAACCAGCGAGAGGCCAGGTCTCAGAAAGGTGCACACTCCCTGGAGATACTTCTTCAGACCAGACAGGACACTCCTGACAGGCACTACCTCGCCTGAGGAGGACATCATCATCAGGATCATCAATCAGGTAAATACGAGCATTCCCGGGGCCCTCATCTTCTCATCAGGCAAGAACGTCGGGGTATTCAAGGCTTCAGGATGGCCTGAGGACGTGGCCAATTTCTATCGTATACAGGACTATGAAGGCTACATCTGGCTTGGGCATAACAGATATCCCACCAATACGCCCGGATGGTGGGGAGGGGCCCATCCCTTCAACCTCCTGGACTTGAGTGTCATCCACAACGGCGAGATCACGTCATATGGAACAAACCGCCGGTACATCGAGAGCTACGGATACCAGTGTACCATGAAGACCGATACTGAGGTCGTCACCTATCTCACAGACCTTCTCGGAAGGAGACATGGCCTGCCACCTGAACTCGCAGTCAGGGCCTTTGCCCCACCATTCTGGGACGAGATCGACAGGATGCCAGAGCCTGAACAGAGACTGAACAAGGCCATACGCCTCACATACGGCCCAGCCCTCATGAATGGGCCCTTCGCGATAGTGGTCGCAAATTCTGACGGCATTGCAGGCTTCACAGACAGGATCAAACTCCGCCCTCTGGTTGCCGCCGAGGCCGGGGACCGCCTCTACCTCTCAAGTGAGGAGTCGGCAATCCACAGAATGGAGAAGCCTGAAAGGGTCTGGATGCCACGTGCAGGCGAACCAGTCATTGGGAGGGTCAGAAGATGACGCTTGGAAGCATGCCGGTGCGTTACAGGATAACAATCGACAGGGACGAGTGTATGCTCTGCGGCCGCTGTATAGAGAACTGCTCCTATGGCGTCTTCAGGAAAGAAGGAGACAGAATAAAGATCGATTCAAGGAAATGCACTGCCTGCCACCGCTGTATCACGATGTGCCCACGTGATGCCATCATGATGCAGGAAAAGCCGGTTGATTACAGGAGTCACCCCCTCTGGACACGCGATGTGCGGGAGGCCATATACAACCAGGCACGCACAGGCGGGATCATCCTCTCAGGTATGGGGAATGCCAAGAAATACCCCATAATCTTTGACCGTCTTGTCCTTGATGCCTGCCAGGTGACCAATCCTTCCATTGACCCCCTCCGCGAACCAATGGAACTGCGCACATACATTGGCAAGAAGCCAGAGAGGCTCAGGTTCAGGAAAGACACCACTGGTGAGATCGGGCTTGAGACAGAGATTGCACCAAACCTCCAGCTCGAGACTCCCATCATGATCGGCCATATGAGCTACGGTGCCATCAGCCTCAATGCACAGCTCTCACTCGCACAGGCGGCCACAGCAACAGGAACCTTCATGGGCACAGGCGAGGGAGGCCTCCACAAGGCCCTCTACCCCTACCAGGATCATATGATCGTGCAGGTCGCATCAGGACGCTTTGGTGTGGATATAGACTATCTTGAACGTGGCGCTGCTATCGAGATCAAGATCGGGCAGGGAGCAAAGCCAGGCATAGGTGGCCACCTGCCAGGGGAGAAGGTCTCACCTGAGATCTCCCGTACCCGCAGGATACCAGAGGGCAGTGATGCCATCAGCCCCGCACCCCACCATGACATCTACTCCATCGAGGACCTCGCCCAGCTCGTCCGCGGCCTCAAAGAAGCCACAGAGTGGAAAAAACCGGTCTTTGTAAAGATTGCAGCTGTGCACAACTCCGCGGCCATCGCAGCAGGCATAGCAAGGTCATCGGCTGATGCAGTGGTTGTAGACGGTTTCAGGGGTGGAAGCGGTGCAACACCCCGGGTATTCCGTGACAATGTCGGCATACCCATCGAGGCAGCCGTTGCCAGCATAGACGAGAAACTGCGCACACAGGGTGTCAGAAACGAGATCTCTGTCATTGCAAGTGGCGGTATAAGGGAGAGTGCAGACGTGGCCAAGGTGATCGCACTCGGCGCAGACGCGGTCTATATTGGCACAGCAGCACTCGCAGCGATGGGTTGCAGGGTCTGCGGAAACTGCTATCGCGGCCTCTGCCCCTGGGGCATAGCCACACAGAGACCAGATCTCGTATCAAGGCTGGATCCAGCGGTTGAGAGTGAGCATGTCGCAAACCTCATAGGTGGCTGGACACATGAACTCGCAGAACTGATGGGTGCCGCCGGTATCAACAGCATCGAGAGCCTGCGTGGCAACCGTGACCGCCTGCGTGGGTATATGCTGGATGAGAATATGCTGAATGTACTTGATATCAGGGCCGTGGGAGCATGAAGATGGATAAAAAAGAGATAATCAACGCTGCCGGCATGCACTACACACCCCTGAACAGGGCCATACGCCGGGCCTCTGTCGAAGGTGCAGATGAGATCGTGATCAGGAATGTCCTTGGACAGCGCTTTATCGCGGACGGCCTTAAGGGGAGTCTCAGGCTGGAGATCCATGGGCTTCCGGGTGGGGATCTCGGATTCCTGATGAGCGGGCCTGTCTGCACAGTCTATGGGAACTGTGACCACGCGCCCGGGAACACCATGAATGCAGGCAGGATCGTGATCCACGGGAGTGCAGGCGACGCGGTGGCACACTCCATGAGGGGTGGTGAGATCTTCGTCCGCGATGATATTGGTTACCGTGGCGGCATTCATATGAAGGAGTATATGGAGAAACGCCCGGTTCTTGTGGTGGGCGGGAGCGCCAGGGCCTTTCTTGGGGAGTATATGGCAGGCGGCCTTCTGATAGTGCTTGGCAAAGACGGCGAGACTGTCATTGACCGCGGCATTGGTAGCGCAATCCACGGGGGGGAGATCTACATCAGAGGCGAGGTGGACGAGACGCTACTTGGTGCCGGCGCCATGAAACTCCCATTCACAGATGAGGCGCGTGAGAAGATACGCCCATATGTGGAGGAGTTCGGGCATCTCTTTGGGATTGACGCTGCGACCCTCATCGCAGATGACTATACACGCATAGGACCTGCAAGCGCCCGGCCATTTGCCGGGGACTATACATGGGAGTGAGATGATGGGAAAGACCTACAGAGACCTCAGAAAAGAGGTCTGGGAGACCGGAATATGCTCAGGATGTGGCGCCTGTACAGGAGTCTGCCCCGCAGACGCGATCATCTTCCCTGAGGGAGAGGGGGGAGATCACCCTCTGCATACCGGCTACTGCAAGGAAGTTGACGACTCTGTAGAGTGCGGCGCCTGCTATGCGGCCTGCCCACGAACTGAGGCAGCAACAGAAGAAGGGACACTTGGCAGTTATGAGGAGATCATCTCTGCACAGGCTGCATTCGCTGTTCCTGGCAGGCAGAGTGGCGGGGCAGTGACTGCCATCCTCAGAAACGCCTTTGAGGAGGGTCTGATCGACGGCGTGATCACCGTCGGCCAGGACCCCTGGACTCTTGAGCCCCATGCAACCGTCATAACAGACAGAGAGGCCATCGTGCGACATGCAGGGAGCAGATACTCATGGTGGGTGCCCACCCTTGCTGTCCTGAAGGAGGCTGTCATCAGGAGGCACCTCCGAAAGATCGCAGTAGTCGGGGTTCCCTGCGTTGCAAGCGCTGTCAGAGCTCTCAGATCCGGAGATAATGACCTGCTGAAGCCCTATGGTGAGGCAGTCAGACTCTCAGTCGGTCTTTTCTGCACAGAGTCATTTGACTACAGAAAACTTGTGCAGGAGGTCATCAGAGATGAATATAGGATCGAGAACTGGGAGATCAGGCAGATGGATATCAGAGGAGTCCTTGAGATCACCACCCTTGATGACAGAAAGACAGAGATCCCACTTAAGGCCCTTGAGGCCTGTGTACGGCCCGGTTGCCACCACTGTACAGACCTGACAGCAGAGGATGCCGACATATCAGCAGGTTCTATAGGCAGTCCCAAAGACTATACCACCCTGATCATCAGGAACAGCAGAGGCAGTGGATTCGTAGAGCGTGCTGTTAAGAACGGCCTTCTCGTGGCAGGCGATTCTGTTGACAAAGGGGTTATTGAGAAACTTGCAGAGCAGAAGAGGGGCTGAGGGACTTAACCACCCCTGCCTCCGTCATTACACTTTTTAAAATCAGAGATTTAACCGAGCCTCACGCCAGCCCCTCGGATCGGGATGGTGACCGGAAAGGGAACTGATTCTGATTCCTGCCAGGGTGACTATCCCCAGCGGGGCGTGAACGGAGAGAACCCGAGAAAACCCTTAGGGTTTTCGCTGGCTGGCGGGGCCTGCGGCCTCGAAACACTATGTGTTTCTTATGCTCGTTTCACTCGCACCCTGCCTATACTAAAGCCAGGTTAGATTTCAGATTAAACCCCCAAACAGATCATCATAAGGCATGGGGGAGCTGGCGCCCCCCCGCCAGCCCCTCGGCGGAGGATTGCCCGGATAGGGAACTTATTCTGGATTCTGATTCCTGAAAGGGGGACCATTCTGAGGAAGACTGGCCGGGGTGCCGCGTTAAATCGGAGAATATCGTCTTCGGCAAATCATATATTTGCCTGAACAGGGAAATCTCTGATTTCCTGTATTCTCATCTTCGCTGACGCTCACAAATCGGAAATTTGACGCGGTCGCCTTAACACCCCTCCTGCCTCAGGGATTCTGAGGCTCAGCCGACTCCCTGGCCTTCTGAATACGCATGAGAGGAGAACGGTGCTCCAGGAAAGTGCTGATGAAAGGAACAAATGCCTCCTGCCAGCAGTCCTCATTTTTCAGGACATCCCAGCCATGCACCTTCATTGAACGCTCGATATGCTTACCAAGGCTCGCATTGGTCAGATCTCTGGAGGCAAGAAGGGCACCTGCATCCTGCCACCTTCTCCTGATCTCGACATAGTAGTTTCCGTCTTCTATGTATGGGCCTGAAAATACACTTTCATTCTGGATATATTTCTTCAGATACTTCTCTGCATTGACAGGGTTCCAGACCGGCGGGCCAGAATGCCTCTTCAGGGCAGGCAGGTGATCCACAAGCAGCTCAAAGAGGAGCATGCACTTCTCCTCGCCCATAGACGAGTCTGCACGGTTTATGACAAAGCCATTCCTCTCAAGGAGTGCAGTAATCCCTGCAACACTCCTTCTTAGCTGTGGCACCACAATATCAGGGATCTCCCCAGGTGTCTTGCAGGTGATGGCATAGAGGGCAGTGCCACGCTCTGAGAGGGCCTCCTGAAAGGCAGGGAACCCGAGCACCCGCGGCTCATGAGGCTGGAAGAAGAGCTCTGAAGGGGCAGAGAGATAACCCCTGCAGAACTCTACAAACTCAAACATCCTTGTGACTGAGAGGGATGCCGCCACGTTCCGCCTTGGATCAACTGGATCAATGACAACCAGGGGATCACTGAACTCCTTGGCCTGGTGATTCTCGATATCAATGACAAGACCAGCGTGCCAGCGCACCGCCGCCTCCACAAGAGGCCTGAAACCCCCATAATGGAGCACAAGAAGCTCACAGAGATAACCTGCAAAGCCCTCTGTCATCTGATCAGAGCCATATACGCCACCGGCCTTTGAAAACTGCTTGAAAAGCAGGACATCATCCACAAGGCCGTTGATCTTCTCAGTAATATAGCGTGTATGAAAGGGTGTCCTGTCGACCGCGCTTATGATGGCAGATGCCGACTCAACGGCATAGCATGGCACCAGATCAACGTCAAGGCCGACTATATTGGTATTGATATATGGATGCTCTGCATACTTCTCCTGAGGCACCCCGCCAAATCGGGTGGTAATCCCTCTTGCAAGAGAGAGGCCCTGCTCCTCAAGTTCCTCCCTCGGAAGGGAGGGGTCAAAGAGCATAAAGACATCCAGGTCGCGGTCACCAGAGACCCAGGTATCACGCGCGATCGAGCCCACGACCATGCCCTTCGCAATGCCACTCTCATCAACAACGCTGAGAAGCTCTTTGGCAACCTTCCAGATACGGGTATACTCCCCCGTTTCTGGCTTGATATGAGAGAGAACCTCCTCCTCACATGGCAGACGACTCAAAGGACGACCTCCATAATATCCTCATATATCGGACCCTGACGGGTCAGAGTGCTCTTCTTCAGGAAAAAATTCTCCACAGTGTACTCTCCAAATGACGTATTCTCAAGTTCCATGACACGCTCCATCACAGAGGGATGATAATGCCGCACACGGGCGATGGTGGCATGTGGCGTAAAGGCCCGACCCTCAGGTTCAATGCCAAGAGGTTCAAGCGCGCTCTCTATGAGATCATGCAGTTCTGCAGATGCACCGCCATCACTGCCCACTGTCCAGATGACACGCGGGCGTCTGGGATTGTTGCAGGATACACCCTCAAATGAGATGGGAAACTTATGATATTGAACCTCTCTGAGAGCTTCCTGCACACGGCCAA
>Ga0265294_10002281_pt1 | contig 25283 bp, 21 predicted proteins | sample MunlanPumphouse3_FD_192504 | JGI IMG/M metagenome (GOLD analysis project Ga0265294, IMG submission 192504) | Groundwater microbial communities from a municipal landfill in Southern Ontario, Canada - Pumphouse #3 | ecosystem: Environmental > Aquatic > Deep subsurface > Groundwater | place... | reverse complement strand
AGGTCTCACCATAAATCTTTGCGGTTCCTTCCGGAGAGAACATCTGAGTACCTGCATCAAGTGCACATGCTGCAACTGCACATGGCATTGCAACTCCTGCTGCATGACGGGTAACGACGTGGTTTCCATTGAAGATACCAGGTCCTCCACCACCGTAGATAGAGTGGCTGAAGAAGGAAAATCCGACACCGGCTCCCATAACTCTTCCAAAGTCAGATCCCGGAAGTCCGGTCTCGTGTTCAAGAAGATCATTGAAGTAGAGAAGAGTGGATGATGCCGCCTGAGCAAATCTGCCTGCACCTGCATTGACCATGGTTGCTGCGAGGGTCCCGGCAGAGGCATATGCATTCCAAAGCATCGGGTCTTTCGTATCATATGGTTTGAAGTAGCCGCCTTTTGCTGCTGTCCCCTGAGTAATAACCTTGTCTTCGATAGCACGCTCGACTAAGGATTGAACAACAGTACCTACAGTACCGGTCTCACCATTCTCTTTTACGAGATCGTAGACGATATTGTTGGCGTTGAGACCCTGGTAGGCGAAGAGTAAGAGCTGGGCACGTTCGAATGGACCGATTGCGTTACCCATCTCGAACTGACCTGCATGCTCGAAGGTGGAGGCGAGGGCTGCACCCTGCATTGCGTTTCTGTGGGTCATCATAACAGTCTGGTTTGCCGGAATGTTACGAAGTGCGTATCCGAGAGACTCGTTGTTCTGGGGGATGGACATGATCATAGAACATGCTCCGCCTGCGAGATCCATCGTGACCGGGTAGGTACCGAATGCTGCTGCTTTGACGGTGTTTGCGTTGAACATATCAACGTTGAACTGCTCGACAACTGCATACGTGGTTGCTGCTGCGACTGAAGTCAGTGCTGCATCATAGGTTGCTGCAGATGCAAGACGGGTCGACGGAACTTTGACTAACAAAAGTTTTCCGCCGTTAAAGCGACGGATAGCAGTGTCATCATTTTCCTCAACTGAGACATACTCTTTTATTTTTGCCTCAACCGCATCAATATTGCCAAGAATATCAAGGTCAAGTTCACGACCGAGAATCTGCTGATGCTTACCGATTTTACCGGATTTAAGAGCGTCCTGCATGCCACCAAGATTTACCGCAACTGAACGCTTCGTATCGTCAATAATTTTTTTGACGGCCGGGTTCACAAGCGGGCTGATCCTCTCAAGGGACACGTTACTCCGTAAGAGTTTGCCGTAGTCATCATATAAATCGATGACATCCTTGTACTTTGCCATAGTGTTTTCCTCTAAATCTATGCTAAAACAGCATGATTTTTATCGAACGGAGTTTTATTATTTGCAGCAAGTCTGTACAAGGGAATTGAACAGACTCCCATCACTAATACAATTATTAACACAAAATGATATTAATTAATATATTAGTATCAAAATAATCTCCAGTTCTCCATATCTTTCTTTTTGTTAAATGATTTATATCTTCCTTATTTAATCAATCAAATCAATTTTCTGACAGGTAATCAACTGATCTTTCGTAGGTGCTGAATGTTGAACCGTATGTATTTAAATAACGATAAGTGCTACGATTATTAGAAGAAATTATACGGACATACCGGTCCTATATTTCTCACCTGATTCATCAGGTCCAAACTATCGGACAAACACTCATGCGACCGGATAGATAATATTCAATAATGAATATAACACGTCCCCTCTCGACTTGATCCCCGGTCCATGAGACAATGTTACAAATCCAGCTATTGTCATTAAAAACAATTATATGGCAGTATTAAACCTCTTTAGTGTAGAAGTCAATGGCTTTGCGCGATAATACACAGTGAGTGTCGCTATAGTTAAAATCCATGTTATCGGATATACCATGATAACTGCCCATAACTCCGGGCATATCATCATAACAATTGTCAGGATAATCGTCCGGAATACACACATATTCATCATAATAATGCTCATGGCTGCAAATGACTTTCCCGCTCCTTTTAATGCTCCGCTTAAGACTTCCATAACTGCATAGAGGAAGTACAGGGGCATGGTTATTGTCAGAATCACCATCCCAAAACCGATGACGACTCCATCACTAATAAAAAGACCGAACAAAGGTCTTCCAAATCCTAATACAAGGAGACTCGCGACAAGTGTTACAGCAACAGAAATAATCAAGCATTTTCTGACACCTTCCTTTGCCCGCAAAATATTATGCGCACCAAGATTCTGCCCTACAAAAATCATTACTGCCTGACCAAAAGCGACTGTGGACAGCCAGACGATATTATCTATTTTGAGATATATGGAAAATGCTGCGATGATATCATCACCAAAGAGATTGATCTGTGATTGGATGATGATATTCGAGAGTGTAATCAATGTTGCCTGGATTGCAACCGGTAAACCTATCCTGAGAATCTGTTTAACATAGAACGAGTCAAAATGAATCTTTTCAAGATGAACTGGATTCTGGGGATTTTTATCCAGAAGATTCCGAAAAATCAATATGACAATCAAGATTTGTGAGAGGACCGTTGACCAAGCAAGTCCTTCGATACCCAGATCATACACTATGAGAAAAACCGCATTGAGAATGAGGTGTACGATTCCCCCAATAGCCAGATAGATCAGCGGTGATTGAGAGTTACCAACTGACCGGAGAGCAGAGAAACCCATATCATAGACTGCAGTAAAAACAATACTTAGTGAGTATATGCGGATATATGCCGAAGCCATGTTCATAATGTTTTCGGGAACATTTGTCTGGACAAGGATGTAAGGGGATATGACATAACTTAAAACCGTGAGGATAAGCCCGCCTACAATCGCAATAATGAAACCATTCTGCATTGCACTTTTAACTTTGTCCGGCTGTTTTGCGCCAAAATACTGAGAGATGACAACACTTGCACCGGCAGACAATCCAAGAAGGAAATTGATGAGGAAAAAGACGATCATCGTACTTGAGCCAATTGCAGCAGCAGAATCCGTACCGAGAAGATTACCCGCAAACAGCATATCAGCTGTTGAAAAGAGAAGTTGGATCAGACTTGTTGCAAGTAATGGCAAAGCAAAATAAATCAGCCCTTTATACACGGAACCATGCAATAAATCGACGTTGTTTGCCATTGAGGTTGCAGACTAAATTATTTGTCTTTAACATTGAGTGTCCTCATAGCATTTAATATTGCTATTACGGCAACTCCGACATCAGCAAATACCGCTTCCCACATGTTCGCAAGACCAACTGCTGCAAGAATCAGAACGAGGAATTTCACAGCAAGGGCGAATACTATGTTCTGCTTGACGATCCCCATTGTCTTCTTAGAAATCTGCATTGCCAGCGCAATTTTTGCGGGATTATCATCCATCAGGACAATATCAGCAGCTTCGATTGCAGCGTCGGAACCAAGCGAGCCCATCGCAATACCAACATCCGCACGCGTGATCACAGGCGCATCATTAATGCCGTCTCCGACGAACGCCACTTTTCGATCTTTGTTCTGACGATTGATGATATCTTCAAGAACCAGGACTTTATCCTGCGGTAGGAGTTCCGCATGATACGTGTCGATCCCGAGTTCTTTCGCCACAAAAGCAGCAACAACCGACGAATCGCCGGTAAGCATTACCGTATTTTTGATACCAAGTGTTTTCAGACGTGAAACCGCTTCTTTTGCTTCCGGTTTAACCGTATCGGAAATTACCAGATACCCGGCATACGATCCATCGACAGAAACATGGATCATCGTTCCGGCACAGAGGACATTTTCTGTTGGTATGCCAAGACTATGCATAAGTTTCTGATTACCAACGGAAATCTTGTGACCTTTGAAGACTGCAGTAACCCCGTAACCGGCAGTTTCTGAAACATCAGCGAGAAATTCAGTATTGACAGGTTTTCCATATACATTTTTAATTGAGAGAGAAATCGGATGGTCGCTGTATGCTTCTGCATTTGCAGCATATTCAAGGAGCTGATCTTTTGATATGTCGACCGGGTGAAGTTCGGTAACGGAGAATTTTCCACAGGTAAGCGTACCTGTTTTATCAAATACGACCGTATCGGCTTTTGCGAGAACTTCAAGATAGTTACTCCCTTTCACTAGAATTCCTGATGAGGATGCACCCCCGATGCCCCCAAAGAAACTAAGCGGGATGGAAATTACAAGAGCACATGGGCAGGATACAACAAGAAAAATTAACGCACGTTCGATCCAAACCGGAAACGGCTGGGAAAAAATCAGCGGAGGGATGAAAGCCAGAGTCACAGCTGCGATAACGACAATGGGTGTGTAATATCTGGAAAATTTTGTGATGAAATTTTCAGTTTTTGCTTTTCTGCTGCTTGCATTTTCAACTAATTCGAGGATCCGGGTAACCGTGGATTCGCTGAATAGTTTCATAACACGAACGTGCAGGACACCACTGATGTTGATGCATCCGCTAATCACCGTATCCCCTACACTAACATACCTTGGGAGGGATTCACCTGTCAAGGAAGCTGTGTTGAGATCAGACGAACCTCCGATAACAACGCCGTCAATAGGAACTTTGTCTCCTGGTTTGATGACGATAATATCATCAACGTTGAGTTCATCCGGAGAGACTGTGACCAATTCACCGTCACACTCAATATATGCATGATCAGGGCTGAGATCCATTAAGTCAGCAATCGATTTGCGTGATTTATTTACCGCATAGCTCTGGAATAATTCCCCAACCTGATAGAAAAGCATGACGGCAACACCTTCAGGATATTCGCCAAGACAAAATGCTCCGATAGTTGCAATGGACATGAGAAAATTTTCATCAAACACTTTTCCATGGATGATATTCCTGCCGGCAAGCAAAAGCACGTCCCCGCCTACAAGAAGATAGGGGATAATATACAAAATAAATTTTAGATAGGCCAAATACTCAGCAGGAATAACCAAATATCCTGTAATGAGAAATGCCAGAACAAATAGAACAGAAGCTCCTAATATCCGATATAAGGATCTCTTCTGTTTTTTGTTCAAAATAATAGACATACTGTTTTAATCTACAATTACACAGTCCGGTTCAACACGTTTGCAGATCACACCTGCTTCTTTGACGATAGCATCAAAACGGGATTCGTCGGCTTCTATTACCAGTTTCTGGGTCATGAAACTGATGGTAGCTGAACTGACCCCGTTAATCTTCCTGATTTTATTTTCCATGATAGATGCACAGTTCGCACAGTCCAGATTCTCCAGTTTGAATGTTTTTTTCATGGTAAGTTCCCTTATGTGTATGATTATTGTCTTTCTATTGATATGAAGCAAAAAGTGATGCTGAGAATATCTAGTATCCAGGAAGATACTATATCCAAAAATCATTTGCTTGAAAGTATTGCTATTTTATAAAGAGGCGGACCGAAACAAGCACCTAATGAAAAGCAGGGAATAAATGAGTTTCAACTGAAAAATCAGCAGTATTTTTAGATTTGCCTTAAATTCGCGAATGTAAAAAAATAGTGGATCAGGTTTCCCCGAGCCAGTAATTGACTTTGTCAGGGTTCGCTTCGACCCATGCTTTTGCGGCATCAGTTTCAGACGTACCACTGGCTATGTCGTTCATAACAGAGGTGATATCTTCAATGGTCCACTCAAAGCGGGTCAAAATGCCATATGCTTCCGGATCATCAGTCTCGAGACCCTGCCTTGCAAGGGTAACGATATTTTCTGCACCGCCATAGACTCCCTTCGGGTCTTCAAGGTACTTGACATCATAGCGGCTGAACATCCAGTGTGGTGACCATCCAGTCACAACGATCCAGTCACCATCGTCGATAGCAGATCCAAGCTCAGTTGCCATACCGGCACTACTGCTTGAAACAAGATCATAGTTGAGACCGTATTCATCAATTGCCTGTTCAGTACGGCTCATTATTCCTGCACCCGGTTCGATACCAATGATCTTGCCGTCGAACTTATCAGCAACGCCGTTTAATTCCTCAATCGAGTCAATAGTCACATATGATGGAACGACAAGACCTATTCTTGCAGCTTCGGGAATGTTGTCGTGGACGTAAACTATCCGATCACCATAGGTATTCCAGTACGCTTCATGAGTATAAGGCAACCATCCGGTTGTAGTAAAGTCAACATCCCCATCAGCAAGTGCCTGATAAAGCGGTCCTGCGTCGACTGCTTCAAGTGTAACATCATATCCTGCCTGTTCAAACACCTGTTTCATAACGTTAGTACTGGAAATAGCACAGTCCCAGGTAACGTATCCGATAGTGATCTCTTTTGCCGGTTCCGTTGGCCCTGTGGTGCAGCCGGCAGTAAAGAGGATGAGCACAAGGAGGAATCCGGCTAGTGCAATTAAGGTTAATTTCTTTTTTTGAATCATTTTTTCTCCATAAATTTTAACATATTACCGCAAGAACGGTAAGATTAGATCTTGATTTCCGGCACAATTTTCATTGTACCGATGAAATCATTTGTTTTCATACTTTGGTACAAGGTTTTGGGTTATCCGATCCAGAATGATTGCGAGAATGACGATAGCAAGTCCCGCTTCAAATCCCATCCCGATATCCACCCGCTGGATCCCTACAAGAACCTGATAACCCAGACCCCCGGCTCCGATCATAGATGCTATGACGGTCATTGAGAGAGCAAGCATTATACACTGATTTACCCCGGTCATGATAGTTGGAAGAGCTACCGGCAGTTGTACCTTGATCAATTTTTGACGGGAAGTGCAGCCAAATGCGTCTGCAACCTCAATTAACTCCACAGGTACCTGCCTGAGACCGAGATTCGTAAGGCGCAATGCAGGAGGCATGGCAAAGATGACCGTTGCGATGATCCCGGGAACGCTGCCAAGACCAAAGAAAATCACCGCAGGAATAAGATAAACAAACGAAGGCATGGTTTGCATGAAATCGAGAAGCGGCTTGATAGCAGAGTTGAGGGTGTCACTTCTTGCAACGGCAATTCCGATAGGAATCGAGAGTACAAGAGCAATTATTGTTGAGATAATGACAAGAACCAGAGTGAGCATCGATAACTCCCAAAGTTCAAGGTTCCAGATCAGTAAAAGACCAAGTGCTGTTAACACCGTCATTTTAATGTCGTGTTTGGAGACGAACCAGACCAGCACACTTATGATAAGGATCAGGATCGGAGCGGGTATGGCAAGAAGGATATCCTCCATTCCACTCACAATGAACTGCAATCCATCGCTGATCGCATCAAGCAGCCATTCAAAGTATGTGGCGATCCAGTCTACGATTATTTCAACAGCATCCCCTATAGGAATTTTAGGAAGCAGCATGAGGCACCTCTCCCTTTCTTGCAAGAGCAGCTAAGATGGCTCCCCTGGATATGACTCCGCGAAGTCTGTCTGTTTCATCTACTACCGCAACCGGATAGGGTCCCTCGACGATCAGTGTGATAATGTCGCCAAGTGATGCATCAGGTGCTACAATCGGAATTGCAGTTATGAGGATATCCGGAATGCCTTTTCCCGTCTTGACAGCTTCAATAGTATCATCCAGTGTTACCAATCCCTTTAACTTCTGTTGACGGGTGACGACGAATATCATCGGGATATCGCGTTCCTCCATCAGGTGCATAGCTACCCTGGGTCCTGCGGTACACTGGGCAACAGGTGCCGGGTAACGCATCACGTCTTTTGCTGAAAGTGCCCGCGTTAAGTCCACATCAGCGACAAATTTTTCGACGTAAGCATTTTCGGGATGTGAGAGAATTTCTTCCGGTGTGCCTATCTGCATGATCGCACCGTCTTTCAGCAAAGCGATATGATTACCGAGCTTCAGTGCTTCATCAAGATCATGGGTAACAAAGATGATCGTCTTGCCAAGTCGCTCCTGGAGTTCCAGAAGTTCATCCTGCATGTCTCTTCGAATAAGTGGATCAAGAGCACTAAATGCTTCATCCATCAAAAGGAGGTCCTGATTACTCGTAAGGGCACGGGCAAGACCTACACGCTGCTTCATGCCTCCCGAAAGTTCTGAGGGTTTGCTGTCTCCATAACCTTCAAGCCCCACCATATGAAGAACTTCTTCTGATTTTTTATGGCGTTCCTCCTTTGAAACACCCATGATCTCCAGACCGAAAGCAACATTGTCTAAAACAGATCTATGCGGAAGAAGAGCAAAATTCTGGAAAATCATACCCAGTTTGTGTCGTCTGACTTCACGCAGTTCTTCGTGGTTCATCACAATGATATCCTCACCATCAATCATGATTTTTCCACTAGTAGGTTCAATAAGCCGGTTGAGGCAACGCAATAATGTTGATTTACCACTCCCGGAAAGACCCATCAGTACAAATGTCTCACCACGCATCACCTCAAATGAGACATTATCAAGGGCTATTGTTGCCCCGGTTTCCTCATAAACGTCCTTCTTCGAACGACCATTTTTATGAAGTTCCAGTGCTTTTTCGCGATCATGCCCAAAGACCTTGGTCAATCCCTTCACACTAACGATAGGTTGCGATACTGTTGAATCCTTAGTGCACACATTTTCAATGATAACGAAACCCTCCATCATATTATTGGTAGCTAATCTTTCTTAAAACCTCCCGTTTTTAAAAAAGCTCAAAATTTGAAGGAATTCCAATTTTTTAGCTATTCTGTCACTCAATTGAAAATTTAAGCATTCAGCGTCTTCTAAATAATAAAAAATGAATTTTGTTTTATTATTATTCCAAACAAAACTCATATCTTCCCATAATTATTAAAATAAAACACAAGTTATGAAGAAAAATAACTGGTCATCACTAAATCACAATTAGACTAATAATATCCCGTGTTCACCCTTCAAAAAGAGATTCACAAAACTTCCTGAATAAAGAAGATTGAAGCCCTGCTATTTTCACAGTTATTCCTGAAGAAAATAGTAGGGCTTCAATATTATTCAGGAATAATTGTGAAAAAAGTATTAGTTAGGTCCTTTTTTCGCATCCGTCACGACATATGATAGAATTAACCCGCTCACTCCAACAACTCCCCCTATCCACAATGCAGCATGGAACCCATCAAGGAATAACGGGAGCGGGAGATCGGCAAATGCAACCACACCATCTCCACCCGTTACCCAGGTGAATACTGCGACAAAGAGTGCAATACCCACAACCGTACCAAAATACAACACCGTGATCATCAACGAAGAGCCGGTGGCTTTTTCCTTTTCGGGTGCTTCTTCAACAATACGACTTGCTACAGGTCCACCGGCCATTCCCCACATAATTCCAAGAGATACAAGTCCTGATATTAATGGCAGGATGCCCATCTCCGGAATTAATAAGGCAAACAGTATACTTGATACAATAAGTAATGCACATGAAACGACACTAAACCATCTACGACCGGTCCTGTCCGACCATTTACCGAATGGAATACTTAAAATTCCGGTTATTACCGGTTGAATCAGAAGATAAAGACTGATTGTAGCAGTATCAAAATGCATGGCTGAACTGAGATAAAACGGCAGTAAATAAATGATGCCGGCAAATACGACATTGAGTATCAGGAATGCAAGCAGAACAAAAGTAAATCTCCTATGACCAAATACCCTGATATTGATGAGGGGAGCTCTACACTTCAGTTCCCGGATGATGAAGAGAATGATGCTGATGATACACAGGATCGCGGCAGTAATTATTCCCATATTTATAATCCCTAGTAACGGGAACAGTTCCAGAACATAAATTCCGGATGTCATAAGAATAAACAGTGCGACAGCGCCCGGGAAATCAAATACGCATTTTTTCCAGACTCCGTCTTTTGGAACAACCAAGAGAGTAAAAATCACCGCAAAGATCCCTATCGGAACATTGATGAGAAATACCCAGTGCCATGACAATACGCTCGCGATAAGTCCGCCGATTGCCGGACCTGCGGCAAATCCGATGGAACTTCCGGCAGTGAGTACGGCAAGTGAGACCCCCAGCATAGAAGACGGCAGATATCGGATACAAAAGAGCGGTGCCGCTGCCGCGAGCATCGCAGCCCCGAATCCCTGAATCGCTCTGGCAATAAGCAACGGTACAAAGTCAGGAGATAAGCCGCATGCAGCAGATCCTATGGTGAAAAATATGAAACCTAATATGAATATTTTCCGCAGAAGTCCTGTATCGGCAAGTTTGCCGAAAACCAGTATGAACCCGGCAAGCATGAGCAAATAGATGACAACGACCCATGAGATGGTTCCAGGATCCACGCCAAAATCTATCGCCATCGTGGGAAGAATAACATTGACGATCGACCCATCCAGCCCGTCCATGATGACACCAAGAAGTACTGCACATAACAGTAATTTCTGACGAAGCGGATTGGTTATGATTTCAGGCATGTGTTCTGATATTCTGGGCTGAGAGATCTCATATAGATTATGCAATGATTACACAATTCAATCGAATCTGATCATCAACACAATAATATTTTAATATTTACCAATGTCCGAATGGAAAATGATTCTCCAAATTCATCCGGGAAAAATAGAAATAATTTGTCTAACCTTACTCGGCGAGCTTGACGTCTTCTGCTTTGATGGTTTTGCGGCCTGCGTGTGCTGCAAATCCTGCCGCCTTTTTGCTCAAGTCAGCAATGTATGCCTCGGCTACTTTGACAAGAGCATCTGCTGCGTCCTCTCCGACACGTTCTGCACCTGCTTTCTTTGCGATTCTGACAATTGCGGCTTTTGGTAATTCCGTCATACTCTAATCATGGTTTGTTGAAGAAATAAACTTATTTGTCAAATATGAGTATCCAGGTCATCTGACCGGCAATTATCCGGTCTTTTCAGCTTTTTGATGGTGCGGTTTGGATTTCATGTTCAGCAATACTATAGCCACGAATATCAGCACCATTCCAGTAATATTTTGGAAGGTCAGCAGTTCATTAAAGACAAAAATTCCAACTAATGTTGCCATCAGTGGTTCAACAAATGCCATAACCGAAGCTTTGCCTGCTTCCGTATGTTTCAGACCTTGTGTATAAAGAAAATATGGAATGATGGTACATACAATCCCAAGAATCAGCGCGTTCTGCAACATATCAGAATTGCCGGATGCGATCGTGATCATTTCTCCTACCTTGCAAAACGGCAGAATGCCTATTGCAGCCACAATGAAGGTATAGGCAGTTATGGTTATCGGATGATACTTTTTCACCGCAAATCTGCCAAAGATCGTGTACAATGCATAACCGAATCCCGAACCCAGACCTATAAGAAGACCCGTGAACGTGAGATTCTGAACCCCTCCTCCAATCACTCCAACCACAAGAATACATCCCGCAAAAGACAGGAGCAGAGCCAGACCTTTTTGCATTGACATCTTTTCATGAAATAAAAAAAGGGACATCACCATAACAAAGCATGGGGCGGTGTAGAGAAGTACTGATGCCATCGACAAGGTAAGCAGTTGTATAGTAGTGAAATAACAGACATTAAAAAATACGATACTGCAAATGCCTGTTCCGATAAATATCCAGATGTCTTTTGGATTTATTTTTAACTTGGTTCTATCCAACAATAACAAATAGACGACAAGGCAAATTGCGGTTATTCCACATCGTGCACCGGTTATCTGTAATGAACTATAGCCGCCAGCGGACAGATTTCTGGTAAAAATACCTATCATTCCCCAGCAGATCCCCGCAATAATAATTAAGATAGGGGCTGCGCTTTTATCATTAAAAGGCAAGGATTTGATAGTGTTGGAATATTTCATGTACAGATTTCCCCAGTTCTTAAAATAGTATTGGTTGTCTGGTATTATTATCAGCTAACATATGAAATGAGAGACCTAAAGATGAGATGAAATGGATTTATGCAAAAATATCCGGCTCGTCGACTACATGATCAGGAATAGTATCCAGTATATCCTGTAATGAGTGGGCTTTTTCCAGCATTTTCATGGTATCATAATGCGGATCAGCATAGATGCCCGGCCAATAATATTCATCATATTCCTTACGATTCGGAAATGCCAGCACTGGTTCATCTAAACTAAATAGTGCATTTTTTCCATTCGTATTACCGCGTGCATCTAATTTTATCCAGTGGTCATCTACAAAAACGGCATTATAGCAGTGAACACAGTATCCTAGCGATTCATCATCTGCGAGGGTCACATGCTGAAAGCAAAATCCTGCAGGAATATTTTGTGACCGTAAAAATGCAGCAAGAAGATTTGCTTTCGCATGACATATCCCTGTTTTATGTTTTAACACATCCGATGCTTTTGCTGTAATAATATCGGTATGAATATCAAACGTGTGGGGGATGTGATCTCGTACATATTCATAGGCAATCCGTGTTTTTTCCACATCGGAGGTTATATCGGTAAATAATTCCCGGGATTTTTTGATTATCGAGGGATCGGAAAAATCCACATACTGATTTTCCTGAAGAAAGATGCTGAGATCCATAGCTGTTCTCAGTTTATTATCTGCATGTGATATAAATCGACCGAAGATCTGGCACATAAAAGTCGAAACCACGTTACCGTAAGTATAATACCGCTCACGATGTACTTTTTACAAGTAAAGGGAAATCTTATGACTCACACATCAATTATGAGTTTTTTGATGGAACATGCTGATAAAAAAACGGTATCGTTCCATATGCCGGGGCATAAAGGATCTGCAATATACAAAAGATTCGGATATGAGGCATTTCTGAATAAAATAATGGACTGTGATATCACTGAGATCCAGGGAGCAGACAATCTATTCCAGACCGAAGGAATAATCAAGCAAACTCAGGATAAATATGCGAAACTGTACGAGGTAAAAAAGTCTTATCTTCTCATTAACGGAACAAGCAGCGGACTTATCGCCGCGATCCTGGCAACAGTCCCAAAAGGCAAAAAACTCATCATGGCACGGAATTCCCACAAGTCTATCTTCAATGCTCTTGTTCTTGCAGATATTCAGCCCGTATATGCATATCCTGAAATGATTGATGAATATGGCATCTCCGGAGAAGTAACCGCTGAAGAAATCGAAAAGCATCTCCAAGAAAATCCAGATGCAGAAGCAGTGATCCTCCCGTCACCAAATTATTATGGCATATGTTCGGATATCAGATCCATCGCGGATGTTGTTCACAAATATGGAAAAATATTGATCGTAGATCAGGCACACGGTGCTCATCTCAAATTTTTCCATGACTGCGGATTCGATGACATGCCAAAATCTGCAGAACAGGAAGGAGCAGATTTAGTGGTAAATTCCATTCATAAAACTCTGGCGTCATTTACACAGAGCGCGGTGCTGAATATGAATTCTGACAGAGTTGACCATTACATCCTTGAAGATAAACTTCAGATGATACAGTCGACAAGCCCGTCATATCTCCTCATGGCATCGCTCGACATCAATGCCGACATTTTGATGAACCACAAACATGATGTAATGGGTGAATGGCATGACAGCCTCATCTATTTCTTTACTGAAGCGAAGAATATCAAAGGACTTGAAGTCATTGGAAATCCTGTAGATGCAAATAAGGGTATAAAACTTGATAATACGAAAATAAATCTTGATATGAGTGCCATTGGAATTGATGGCACATTACTTGAAAAACTGCTTATTGAACGGAATATCTATGCAGAACTAACGACAGGCAATATCCTCATGTGTATGACAGGGATCGGAAATTCATTAGATGATATGAAGAAACTTATCACTGGACTCAAAGACATCAGCAGAGAGTATGCAGAAAAGAATACCGGTGCCGGTAAAAAAAGAATTAATTCTGTCTTTGAAGAAAAACTCGAATTGTTCCCGGTACCTACAAGAAAGGAAAGGATCCCGCTTGCAAAAAGTGCCGGAAGGATCTGCGCATCATCAATTATTCCCTATCCTCCCGGAATCCCATTTATATGCCCGGGAGAAATGCTCACGGAAAAGGTGATCGATTACATAAAAACACTGAGGGATGCAGGAGAAAAAGTCATTGGTGTTAATGACCACGGTGAAATAACTGTGGGTAAATTAGAGCACTGATTTTAACAAGGAGCCTCCCTAAGTAAAAACAGTATCAATGCGCGGGGGCATCACAAATTTATTTTTACCATATCCGGATTTCCGGAACAAAAAATTATCCAAACTCCCCTGTGTCATAAATGGAAATTCCGGGCATGTAACTGCTTTTTTGAAGTCCGTGTATTTCATCCGAAAGTCCATAATACCGGCTCTAACCCATTATTTTTGGAGGGACAGATTTAAATCAAGGGGGGTCAAATAGTTTATCTTATATCAGAACCGCAGAGGTGCGGAACTTGATTTCCTGTTAATTCATACTATCCAAAAAAAGGAGTGTGGTATATGGGTCTTGAAAATGCAAACGACATAGTTATGAAATCAACCGTATTCGAAAAATTCGAAAGTAATGTACGGTCCTATTGTAGAAAGTATCCGGTAATCTTTTCCAAAGCCAAAGGATCTCTTTTGATAGATCAGAATGGTACAGAATATATTGATTTCCTATGTGGTGCGGGCAGCTGTAATTATGGTCATAATAATGACTATATCAAAAATAAAGTCATTGAGTATTTACAGAATGACGGGCTCATCCAGGGTCTTGATATGTACACCTTTGCCAAAGGTGAATTTATAGAATATATGCAAGATTCTATTTTAATTCCGCGTGGTTATGACTATAAAATATTGTTTCCGGGACCTACCGGAACCAACGGCATTGAAGCAGCATTAAAAATTGCACGGAAAGTCAAAGGCAGGACCAACATTCTTGCACTTATGGGTGGTTTTCATGGAATGTCATTAGGTGCATTGTCTTTAACTACAGAAAGATTTGCAAGAGAAGGGGGAGGAGTTCCTCTTGGCAACGTGACCCACATTCCTCATCCGTCAATGATGAAGGATTTTGACACCATAGCGTATATCGACATGATTTTATCAAACGATCATAGTGGTGTTGATAAACCGGCAGCTATCATTCTCGAATCTGTTCAGGGTGAGGGTGGAATCAATATCGTATCAAATGAGTGGTTAAGAGACATACGAGCCCTATGTGATAAGCACGATATGCTCCTGATCCTTGATGAGATACAGACAGGGTGCTGCAGAACAGGCTCATTTTTCTCATTCGAGCGTGCGGGTATCAAACCGGATATCGTTGTTATGGCAAAATCCATTGGCGGTATCGGAATGCCGTGCTCAATAACACTTGTGAAGCCGGAATATGATGCGCTGGCCCCGGGTGAACATAATGGCACGTTCAGAGGATTCCAGCTGGCATTTGTCGCAGGAAAAGCTGCTCTTGAATTTATGACGGCAAATAATGTAGAGGGAGAAACGGTTCGCAAGGGTAAAATCGTTGATGCATTCCTGGCGGAAAATCTACCGAAGATCGATCCAAACCTGACATACCGCGGTATGGGACTGATGTGGGGTATCGATTTCAAAGATTATCCAGCGGGAACCTCACAGAAGATTCGGCAGTTGTGCTTTGAAAACAAGCTTATTCTTGAATTGTCCGGAAGTGAGGATGCTGTCGTGAAACTACTTCCCCCACTAACGATCGATGACAGCCTGTTACTTAAAGGGCTGGAAATCGTACGGAAATCTATTAGTCAGGCAATTTCAACTAACTGAATTGCTAAATATTTTTTTATCCTCAAGATTTGATTTATGGTAAATGGAAACAGAAAACCAATATCTTTAAGATAGAATAATTCCCATTGCTTTTCTATGACAGAGACAAACAATTTAAAATTTTTGGATCCCCAAACAATCGTGGTCGGGATATTATTTATCATCGCAGCCGTGCTTGAACTGCTTGGTTTTACCGGTGTTCTTCCAAATATCTTCCTTCTGGCGTGGATCATTTTCATCGCTCTCCTCTGGTCAGCATGTTATCTTATCGTGAGTATCATCACCTACCTTTTCAAAAAGGAGAGCAAAACAAGACTGATCTGGGGCATTGTTATAGCTACTGTGATCCTGATTCTCTTCATCATTTACGAATTTGTCGTAGGTGTTCTCCCATTTTAAGGGAGATTACCATTTTTACCCAGATTTTTATTATCTGATATTATCCTGATGAAAGATTGTGTTGATTCTTCTTTCCTGGGTCTATTCTCTCATTTCACCTTTGCTTTTTTGAAAGATATTTTGAGAACTCGTTGTTGAGAAGTGAAACATAAATCCGGAAGAGAGATGTTCCACCCTGAAGATGCGGACCGGGATATGTATCGTAGTTTAATTATATGCAAAAATCAATGATATTAGATATGATTGAACTACCGGACTATTGTCAAATCTGGGATGAAACCTATGCCCTCGCTCTCGAAGGAAAACTCAACTCCGGAGATACGGAAGACAGTTTCTGGTCGAATCAGGAGAATGTCGACCGATTCGTCAAACATCTTCTCGATAAAAAAGGCGGTCGAATCGAGGATAATATTGCCTCGATGAACATCCCGCCGGGCTCCACCGTGCTTGACATCGGCGCCGGACCCGGAACACTCGCCGTCCCTCTTGCCTGTGCTGGATGTCAGGTCACCACTATCGAACCGTCGATTCCCATGGGTAAGGCAATGGAAGATTATCGGCAGCATATGCAGGCACCAAAGATTTCCGAAATCCGTAAACGCTGGGAAAATGTAACGCCCAAAGAGGCGGGCCTTCACGATTACGTGATCGCCTCCAGATCGCTCATGTTTGGAAATCTCCGGGAAAACATGCTTAAGATGGATGGAGCCGCAAAAAAGGCAGTACATATTTACTGGTATCTCACCTCCAAATCGTCATCATGGGGACATGAGGATCTCTGGCAGAGCCTGCATGGAAAACCGTATTACAGTGCCCCGAATGCGACCGTGCTTTGGAATGCATTGAATCAGCTTGACATCTATGCAAATATCAACCTGAAAACCGAGAAGAACGGTCATCTCTATTCTAGCGTTTCCGATATGCAGGAGGATTATTACGGCCGTCTGTCGGCTACAGAACCCTGGCAGAAGGAGATCGTGAACGCATATTTGGAGAACACGATCGAGAAAACCGATGCCGGAATACGTGTTCCAAGTACCTCATACCTTGCACATATCTGGTGGGAAAAATAAACTGAACAAATATCTCACAAAAATGGTGTGAGAATTTCTCTTTTTTTATACGAACAGCATTATCAGAATGCACATGGCTGCGATTTGGAATATCCAGACCGCAACGCCGAATGGAAGCAGTTTTTTGCCGGTTGAAAGAGTGTCTTTCAGATTCATCGATAGACCAACACCTGCCATTGCGATCGTCAGAATAGTTACTGAAATATTTGTGATGAACGCCTGGATTGCTTTTCCCGGATCATAGAAGAAATAAATCACCAGGCTCATCAGAACAGCCATTATAACGAACAAGATTAAAAATCCCTGGATTTTGGCTTTTTCCGTAGGACATGATCCGTTCAACAGTTTCTTCTGACGTCTGCAGTAAATCCAGCCAAACACGGATGCAACTACCACCAGCATGGCAACCCGGATCATCTTATAAGCAAGCGCCATCGCCCCGACATCAAAACCTGTGATCGACTGATAAAGATCTGCTGCCGGGATGACATTCCCGATTTCATGCAGCGTTCCGCCGATAAAAACTTCCGCCTGCATTGGAGTCATTGATAGAAAAGATGCGATTGCCGGGATAACAAATACACCGACGATTCCTAAAAGGCTGATGACGCCGACCACTGCATCAACATGTTTCTTTTCGGCATTGATTACCGGAGCTACTGAAAGCGTTGCTGAAACGCCGCATACTCCATTTCCGGTGCCGGTAAGAACGGCTGCATCCCAAGGAAATTTAAAGCCTTTTCCGATGAGCATTGCCACAATCAAAACTCCTGCCAAAACGCAAAGGATAATGATGAGACCAACTAGTGAACCAGTCATCAAAACATCATAGGTAACTCTAGCACCCATCAGGATGATGGCAATACGCAGGATGTATTTCCCAGCGTATGATCCTCCTGCTTCGAATTTTTGGAAATTGATAAAAATGCAGATGATGAGGGCAAGAACGATCGGTCCGACTTTTGCAAGGAAATAAAACACCGGATTATCGGTGAACAATTCTGCAGGAAGAATTCTAAATCCGCCGTCCCATAGGGTGCCCCGCGTGAGGATATATGAAACGAGAGCAACTATGATACAAACGAGAATCCCGGGAATCAAGCCCCGGTGGAACCGGAAATAATCTTTGAAATCTTCCAGATATGAACTCATATAGTATTATTGTACTGATGCAGGATAAGAATTTGGAAAATGATCTTTTCATTTTTGTATATAAACCGTTTCAGTTGAAATGCCTGAATGGTGATACCATTCTTTTCCCTCAATCAGACTTACAAAAACACCTTATAGCACTCTGGATAATGTATAGATATATGAAAATCATTGGATTATGCGGTTCTGCTGCACCAAAAAGCAGTACAAAAAAACTGATCGAAACGGCTCTCGAAGCAGCCAGGAAAAAAGGCGCAGATATCGAGTTGATCAACATCGCTAAGCTCGGCATCAAAGGATGCACTGGGTGCAACGAATGCAAAAAGGACCAGACCAAATTCTGCTGCCAGAAAGATGACATGGCAGGACTCTACGCTAAACTCAATGAGGCAGATGTGATCCTGCTCGGATCTCCGATTTACTTTGGGGAGATTTCCGGACAGAGTAAATGCTTCGTTGACCGGATGTATGCCTTTATCGGTCCGGCTGGTTCCAAGCTAAAGAAGGGAAAGAAGGCCGCGGCGATAATCACCCAGGGCTTTACCGACGAAAAACATTACCTGCTTGCAGCAGAACACCTGACCAAAGCCTGCGAGAGTTGCGGTGCAGAAATTCTCCAGCCGGAATTTTTTGGCGGGCTTCACAACGCAGACGAGGTCACGGAAGCACAACTTGCCCGGGCAAGAGCGTTCGGTGAAAAACTCGCGGAGTAAGGAGTAAATCCTTTTTTTCCATTCTACGAAGGGAACCTGTTTTTCGCTTCATCCGATATTGGAACCGGCTAATCCCTTATAAGAGTCAGCATACGTATCTAAGACGCCGCACGAAATACCTGTTGGAACACTCCAGAATTTATGATCCTAATCTCTATCCTGATAATTCTCATCGCAGCCGCCTGCCTGTATCTTTTCTTACTTTACCCTGGGAAAACCAGAAAGGAAAGAATGCTGGTCTTTAAACAATACCACATTGCACACAGAGGATTATTCGATAATACGACTTCGGCTCCGGAAAATTCCCTGGCCGCATTTCAAAAAGCGGTCGATGCCGGATATGGAATCGAACTGGATGTGCAGCTGACCAAAGACAATGAAGTCATCATCTTTCATGATGACAATCTGTACCGCACGTCAGGGATTAATACAAAGATTTCGGAGTGTACCTACGAAACGCTTCAGGAATACCGGTTATTTCACTCGGAGGAAAAAATACCCAGATTATCCGACGCCTTATCACTGGTAAACGGAACCATTCCTCTCGTCATCGAGTTGAAAAACACCTCTGCATCCGATTATGCAGAACTGTGCGAAAGAACTGCAGCCTGTCTTGACACATATAACGGGATATTTTGTATTGAATCGTTCAATCCGATGGTCATTCACTGGTTCAGGATCAATCGGCAAAAATATCTGCGGGGTTTTTTAAGTACGAATTATCAAAAGGAACTGGCAGCTCTCACATGCGGTCAGCCGCCGAAACTGACATTTTTACAGAAATTCACTCTGACGAATTGTCTGATGAATTTTTTTATCAGACCGGATTTTATTGCCTACAATATTCATTACAAAAATCAACTGTCCTATCGGCTATGCACGAAATTATTCGGCATTGTCAAAGTAGGATGGACGATCCGCAGTAAAAAAGAATTGGATGCGGTAGAATCCTCTTTTGATGTGATTATCTTCGACTCGTTTCTGCCTTAACCCTGAAGATTTATTACTGTTTTATCCGTGAAAATCCGGTCAAGGCATCCAAGTCTTGGAACAAAAAACTTCACGATAAGACCAACCAGAATCGCCGCGGCGATCGTACCCTCCCGCACCCCGATCAGGTTGGCAAACATTACCCACGAGACAAGAACGGCAGTCAGCACCATCGTGCTGTCGAAGCCTACTTTGACATAACCGAACTGAATTTTCGACACCAGCGATATCGCTCTTACAAGAGCATCCCCGGCCATCATCAGAAGATTTGCTTTCAACATCAGAGATATACCGAAAGCAACCAGAACACAGCTCACGAGACAGAAAATCCACTGAAATACATATCCTGTGATGATGAGATCATCGACGAGGAGCATCGAGAGATCCGTGAATACGCTGAATACGAATATAAGGGGGATCTGCAGCCACTGATATGTTTCAAACCGGTCTTTCAGCAGGAAATACTGAAAAACAACAAACAGACTGTTCATGAGAAAGGTGAACGTTCCAAAGGAAAGAGGAAATCCCTGACTCAGAACATAGGGCACGCATGAGATGGGCGTTGTTCCAAGACCAGCTTTGGTAGAAAACGCAATACCAAGCGACATGATAAAGAGGCCAAGGATCATCACGGTTATCCGGGCGGCTGTTTCTTTTTTCATAATGCGCAGAAGTTGATATAGATTGGCTGGTCTGGTATTTATGCGGGATGGGATGACCTGCGGGGATACTGCTATAATACGGGAAACCCATACTACCCGTATGGAAAGCCGTACTGCACATGAGTTAGGGGGAAAATTTCAACCGATCGTTTTTCTGCGGACCGATACACGTCTCCTGGATGCGATTTCGCCGAAGGAGGGAGCACGAAAAGGGTGTGTGATGGGTTTTATTTCGCATGTTATCAGAGATCGAAAGACGGCGGTTTTCACGAAAGAAACATGTCTTTGTACCGGGGCCGTGGCAGGTCTCTGTTTTGGGAACGGTTACGCGGCAGCGCCCGGGGGTGTTGATACGTTCGCGGCGTTTTTCTCCTACGGTCTTGAGTCGGCGAAGGATCCAAAGATGTATCGGATCTTTTGTGATCGGATGCCCGAAAATACCCGACGAAAATTTCTGGAGGGTGAGCGGATGCATGCGGACGCCGATACGGCAAAAAAGTTCATCGATGATGAAATCACCGCGATACCGGAAATCAGCGGGAAGTATGCGGTGTTTAAGCCGCTGGAGGATCTTGCTGAGAGAGAAGTTCCGGTGTCGGTGATTTTTACGGTGAATCCGGTCGAACTTGCGGCTCTGATGCATCTCGCGGGCTCTCTTCCGGGCGGGAACGGGCTTTCTGCGTCGTCACGGATATCGGCTTGTCAGGCTCTCGGGAGCAAAGTTCTGCAGGAGTCAAAGAAGGATGTGCCGAACGGTGTTCTTGGTATGACGGATCTTGCGGGCCGGGGGCACTGTCGAAATGTTATCCCGAATGAGTATATGACCTACTCAGTTCCCTGGGAGATGTTTCTTGCAATGGAAGATGCGGCGCCGAAGAGTTTTTTCCAGACGATGATCTGGGAGAAATTTAGGAATTGAGGCGAAGAAGGGTTTGCCACCCGCTTATCTAAAATATGAGATAGATAGGTATCCAAGCTATTTTTTCATCCAATTCCATTATATCTCTTTGTCGGTATTTTTATATGCAGAAACCTCGTAAGTCTAATATATAGGGATGGTATGAGTATTTTGTGATTGAAAAATTAATAAAACAGATTCTATGGTCTGCATAAGGTCTGCAATGTATGTTTTTCTCAATGATTTGCCGTCACAGGATTATCACACAGCACCTAAGGGAGTAACATGTCAAAAAAACCTGTGATTAATTACAAGTTATCGTTAACAGCTTTTATGCTGATTACCTTCGCGGCTATCATGAGCATGCGTACCTTCCCAACGCAGAGTGAAGTGGGCTGGCAATTAATCTTCTTCTGTCTCTTAGCCTTCATCGTCTACCTCATCCCTGCATCTCTGGTTTCGGCTGAATTAGCAACCGGATGGCCGCAGGAGGGTGGTGTCTATGTATGGGTAAAAGAGGCATTTGGGGAGAAATGGGGTTTTACGGCCATCTGGCTGCAGTGGTTCCAGATGACGATAGGGATGATTAGTGTCCTGACCTTCATTGCGGCAACATTCTCCTATATCTTTAACCCGGCACTCGCAGACAACAAATTATACCTGTTCATTTGCATTGTAATCATCTGGTGGGGTCTGACCTTCGTGAACTTCAGGGGGCTTAAAGCATATGCCAGAATCAGTTCGATTTCGGTTATTTTAGGAACCTTCATTCCGGCAGCCATACTTCTTATTGGCGGAGCGTGGTACATCTTCTCCGGAAACCCTGTCCAGCTCACTTTGCAGCCGACGGTCGCAGACTTCCTTCCAGACTTTTCATCCATTTCCAATCTGGTTCTGCTTGTCACATTTGTCTTTTTGTTCATTGGTATTGAGATGACGGCAAGCCATGCCCGGGATATTGACAATGTCAAGAAAAATTATCCGCTTGGAATCTTTAGCGTCGGTTTAATTATCACAGCGGTAAGTATCATTGGTGCACTCATCGTCGCATTCCTCGTCCCTGCCGGCAACATCAACCTTCTTGCAGGCGTCATGCAGTCCTTTGAAGTAATCTTTGCCGGCCCGCTCTCATGGCTGGTCATGATCATCGCCCTGCTCATTGCAATAGGAGGTATGGGTCAGGTCTCAACATGGATCTTAGGACCGGTCAGAGGTCTTTTTGCGACAGCCAAAGAAGGAACACTGCCTCCTCTCCTTCAGAAGAAAAACAAAAACGACATCCCCGTAAATATGCTCATCCTCCAAGGAGTGCTCGTCACCTTCTGGGGAGTGGTTTATGTCCTTGCTCCCGGTGGAGTAAACAGCTCTTTCTGGATGCTCTTTGCCCTGACGACAACCGTATACATCGTCATGTATTTGCTGATGTACGCTGCAGCCATCAGGCTCAGATACACACGTCCTGACGTTCCACGGGCATTTAAGATTCCTGGTGGAAAGGCCGGAATGTGGCTTGTCGGAGGATTTGGATTTCTGATGATGGTCATCCTCATGATTATTGCAATGCTGCCTCCAAGCCAGATTTCGGAGGGGGGCGGCTATGTGGCATTTATGATCATCGGAACACTCGTCGTCGCAATCATACCGCTTATCATCTATGCCTTCAAAAAGCCTGGATGGAAGCTGAGCGAACCGAAGACAGAACCGTAAGTACGGAGTAATATTTATGACAAACACAGAAAAAAACAGCACGTCACCTGACGTCAACGAAGCTGCCATCAAAGTGAAGGCTCTCTTCCTTGGTCCAAAGTCTGAAAACCGGGATTATTTCAAGAATATGCTTAACTTCCTGATGGATGAGCATATGCATTGGAGAAGTGATTTTCATCCGGAAGACAGGATGGTTTCATCAGCAAAGGAGATGAGAAGCGAGGCGTACCTGACAACACTTGACCATACATCTGATGTGCTCATGGAGTTGTCGAACAAACTTAAAGAGACCTCAATGCCCTGGTTTTCAGCCAGGTACCTCGGTCACATGAATTCCGACACTCTGATGGTGGCAAACCTTGCCTACATGGCGACAATTCTCTACAACCCAAACAATGTGGCATATGAAGCATCAACCGCGACGACACCAATGGAAATTGAAGCCGGTAAGGATATGGCAACGATGCTGGGTTTTGACCCCGAACAGTCATGGGGTCATATCACCACCGACGGCACGATTGCAAATTATGAGGGGTTGTGGATGGCACGCAATCTCAAATCGTTCCCGCCTGCGGTCAAGAAGATAAAACCAGACCTTGTTTTTGGGCTTGACGACTGGCAGCTCATGAATATGGGAACCAAACAGGTACTTGATCTTATCGGGAAAGTGAAAGAAGCGGGCTGTTTCGACGAGGTCAGAAACGAAAGTGCCAGAGGTATCGGGGCAGGTGACGGTCGTCTTGGCGTGGTACTGGTCCCGCAGTCCAAACATTATTCGTGGGTGAAGGCTGCCGATGTTCTCGGGATTGGAAACCGGAATCTTATCGAAGTGCAGGTAAATGACCAATACCACATGGATATCAACATACTTAAGAGCATCATCGACGATCATATCGCACGAAAGATCCCTATTATGGCAGTCGTCGCCGTAGTCGGAACGACGGAAGAGGGTGCTGTTGATGAGATCGACAGGATCGTAAAGTTACGCGGGGAATATGAAAAACAGGGTATCAACTTCTACTTCCATATCGACGCAGCTTACGGCGGCTATTCACGGTCCCTCTTCCTTGACGAAAAAAATCGTTTCATGGAGTATGATGAGCTAAAAGCACGCCTCTCCGCTGACGAAATATTTGTACATGAGCATGACTACCCTCTAAAGGGGATATACGAATCGTACAAGGCAATCCCGGGTGCTGATTCGATAACCATCGATCCGCATAAGATGGGCTATATTCCATATTCAGCTGGAGGTATTGTTGTAAAAGACAAGCGCATTCTTGACCTCATCTCGTACTTTGCTGCATATGTCTTTGAAGCTGGAAAAGGAGATTCACCAACCCTGCTTGGAAGCTATATTATGGAGGGGTCAAAGGCCGGCGCCACGGCAGCTGCTGTTTGGGCAGCTCACAGGCTGATCCCGCTTAACGTAACCGGTTACGGCAGGATCATCGGTCGGAGCATTGAGGGTGCCCAGATGTTATCCAAGGCCCTGGTGGAGAAAAAATACTTGACTGTCAATGGCAGAAAATTCCAGGTGGAACCTCTTGCGGAAAAACCAGACTTCAATATCGTGTGCATGGCCTTCAACGAAGTAGGCAATACAAACCTGGATGTCATGAACAATCTAAACCAAAAAATCTACGACGAATCTTCCTACGTCAGCGGACCTGTATATAAAAATGACTGGATCACCTCGAAGACTGACCTTGCCCGGGAAGACTATGGCGATGCTCCGAGAAACTTCGTGAAGCGGCTCGGCATCCCTGAAGAAGAATGGGGCCGTGTCGGATCGGTGTATGTGCTCCGTGTCTGCCTGCTCAATCCCTTCATCTCCCATGATGAGCATTTCGAGGTAATGTGGGCAAGATTCCTTGACATCCTCAAGGAAAAACTTGCTCAGACAATTACCTGCGATGTAAAGACCTAAGCCTGTCACGACTGTTTGAAACAGGAGTGTTGTTCATCACGAAAAGAACATAACTATTTTTTTATCCTGACCATTTTGTCTCAGATGCAATTTAGAGCCACCCAAAACGTTTTTTTTCGTGAACTTTCTAACACATATTCATGAAC
>Ga0265294_10002280_pt1 | contig 25291 bp, 24 predicted proteins | sample MunlanPumphouse3_FD_192504 | JGI IMG/M metagenome (GOLD analysis project Ga0265294, IMG submission 192504) | Groundwater microbial communities from a municipal landfill in Southern Ontario, Canada - Pumphouse #3 | ecosystem: Environmental > Aquatic > Deep subsurface > Groundwater | place... | reverse complement strand
GACGCCAGGTATTTTGGGTACAGCTGGAGCATGTCGTCGTCGATGCTGCAGTGCCTGGGTAGCCGTTCGTGCTGACAGCGGCCGCAGTTGTTGCAGCCGAGCACGTTGAGCTGAAAAAGCGGAACGATCTCCACCTCAGCCCCGCGGGCCGTCAGTGCGGCGGCCAACTGTTGGACCAACGCCGAGGTGTTACCTTCTCTTCTGGGAGACCCATTGAAGATTGATACCAACATATGTACAAAATGGTAAACAGCAGTATTTAATAACGACGTTACAAGAGATTCATAAGTGCTCTGATGACTGGCTCTGCAGAACCTACCTTATCGGCCCGAATGCACCGGTACAACGGAAGTGACACAGAAAGGAAAAATGAGGGCCGGAGACGGAGGACCCGCCCGTCCGGCCGGATTCAATCTCCGGAAAAACCGCCGGCAGGGCCGGCAGTTCAGATGTCCCGGAAGGAGATGCTGTATTGCATCTTCTTCGCACCGAAGTACTTTTTCACGTATTCCGCGGTCTTCTGCGGCGCAAACTCTTTGCAGGAGAACACGTCGACGAAGGCCCGGTCAGTGTCCTCGGCAAAGTGACCGGAGATCAGGGAGGTCTCGATAAGCTGCATCAAAGAGTAACCCTGCACTTTGGGTTCATCACCGAAGAAGACAACGACGGGCTCGCCGTATCTCTTCATGTCTATCTCCTTGGCCAAATCGATAGCAAACTGGGTAATGGTCTCTTTCGAGGAGATCTTCTGGTGGTCGCACTCGCCCAGGTCGATACTGACGAGCAGCCCCCACTGCTTCTCGTTGTTGTATTTCGCAATCGCTTCTTCATCGGAAAGGAGCTTTCCCGCGAACGGACTCATCGTATACATCTTAGTACACCTCTTCAGACACCTTTTTGGGGTGAGCGCAGCTAACGGGTTATCATATTTGAAACAATGCTTCGGGGATTTCTTTAAGTAGTTTGAGAACCGACCAATGGCCGTTAATTTTGTATTCCCACCCGACAAACCTCCGTCAAAACCGACAACCTCCGCCTTATCCGTCAAACCACCCCACGGCCTCCGACGCCGGTTGCAACCTTCCACCGTAATTAAGTGACATCGTGTCTGTAATAAGCTTAATAAACCGAAGCCACCTACGTCCGCTCATGGCAACTGCAAAAGTATTCTTTACCGACATGCGGACTAAGCTCGACTTCGGTCTGCCTGACAAGTTCCGGCGGCTGGTCGAGCGCTCTGACTTCGGAAAAATGGACATGACCGGCAAGTTCGTGGCCATCAAGCTCCACTTCGGAGAACGGGGCAACATGGGCTACCTGCGGCCGGAGTACGTCCGCGTCATCGCCGAGTTCGTGAAGGCCCACGGCGGCTACCCTTTCGCCACCGACTGCAGCACTCTGTACGTCGGCGGCCGGAAGAACAACATAGACCACCTGGAGACCGCACAGATGCACGGATTCAACCCGACCACCTGCGGCTGTCAGATCATCATAGGTGACGGCCTGAAAGGCGGAGACGACGTGAATCTCCCCGTACCCCGCGGCCAGCTCACCGAGACCGCCAAGATCGGCCGGACCGTGGCCGACGCGGATATCCTCGTCTCGCTGACGCACTTCAAATGCCACGAAATGATGTCGTTCGGCGGCGCCGTGAAGAACCTGGGCATGGGCTGCGCTTCCCGGCGCGGCAAGATGGAACTGCACAGCTCCGAAAAACCCACGGTCCGCCAGGACCTCTGCCGCGGCTGCAAGTCCTGCCTGAAGGTCTGCGCCCAGAACGCCCTCGCCGTCACCGGCAAGAAGGCCCATATCGACCCCCAGAAGTGCGTCGGCTGCGGCATGTGCATCGCCACCTGTCCGTTCGATGCCATCGAGGCCGAACTGAATGAAGGCCCCAAGGGCGTCACCCAGAAGACTGTGGAGTACGCCGCGGCACTCTGCACCGCCATTCCGAATTACCACTTCTCGATCATGACGGACATTGCGCCCTGCTGCGACTGCCGCCCGGAGAACGACCTTCCGATCATCCCCAACGTGGGCATGCTCGCCAGCGCCGACCCGGTCGCCCTCGACCGGGCCTGTATCGATCTGGCCAACCGGCAGACCATCATCCCCGGCAGCCAGTTGGCGGAGGCCTGCCACGGCCGGCGCCCGGCGGACATCTTTGAGTGTGTGAACCCCGGCACCTCGCCCGAGGACACGTTCGACCATGCGGAAAAGATCGGTTTCGGTACTGTGAAGTACGAACTGGTCACCATCTGTTAAGGATTAACTAAATCCTGGTACCACCGCAGCCTTTAAACTTCTTCCTTCTTAGGGAGGTTCCCGGCTGATACAAATGATTGTCGGGATTTTTGAAGCACTGATGTTGGCGTGCTTTGCCGCCGCCTGGCCGTTTTCCATCTACCGCTCGTACGTCTCGCGCACAACTCAGGGCAAGAGTGTCCTGTTTGAGTACATCGTGATGTTGGGGTACGTGTGCGGCATCATAAACAAGATTGTAAGCCACGATATCAACTATGTCATGGTGTTCTACCTCATCGACCTGCTGCTGGTCATTATCGACGTGGCTCTGTACTTCCGCAACCGCCACATCGAGAAGGTCGAGGGGCCGCAGTATTCGTTAAAAATATGAATACGCGGAACGCCATACAGGTACCTATGAAGGTCACAAGCGCCGCGTTCACCAACGGCTGCATCGCAGACGAATACGGGAGCAGGGGAACCGAGTTCGGGACCGCCGGCATGCCGGCCCGTTCCTTCCCGGTGGAAATCAGCGACGCCCCGGCGGGCACCGCTTCTTTCGCGCTTATCTTCGACGACCCCGACTCCCGGCCGACCTGCGGTTTTACATGGATCCACTGGCTGGTCGCCGGGTTGAAGTATTCCTCCCTGCCGGCGGACGCCTCGCGCACCGACAGTAGGATCATTCAGGGGGCCAACAGCTGGAACGGGCACGGCACTGACCTCCGCGGTTCCTCGGTTTACGGCGGCCCGTGTCCGTCGGACCGGCCGCACACTTACGTGTTGCGGGTGCTCGCACTCGATTTCGAACCGGCGCTCAAACCCGGTTTCTCCTGTGAGGCCCTGACGAAGGTGGCCAAGAACCACATCCTCGCCAAGGCCGAACTCCGGGGCCTGTACGAACCCGCCTGAGCCGTCCGCCCGGTCACACGTATTTTTATAATCGTCAGCCTGTTCAGAGGGCAATGGCAGAATCCGAAGAGTTACTCGCTAAAGCCCAAGCAGGAGATGCCGAGGCCTGTTTTGCACTCGCTCAGTCCTATGCCGTGGACGGGAATGACACCGCAGGCGACGCTTCTGCGTATGAATGGTATCTGAAAGCTGCCCGGCTGGGCCACCCCGTCGCCGCTTACATGGCGGGACAGTTCGCCGCCTCCGGCGCCGCCGGCGTCAAACAGGACCCCCAGGACGCACTGTTCTGGATGGTCTACGCCGAGAACGGCTACTATGCACCGGCCCGGAACTGGTTGGTCAAATACGCTGCCGGCACCCCTGACCTGCCTACTGACGAGGCCATGTTCGCCTGCGTCACCCAGCGGGCCGCCGCCGGCGACCCCGCCGCTCAGTACCTGGCCGGCATGGCCTGCGACCTGGGGATCGGCACCGCATTTGATTCCGACCGGGCGTTCAAATACTTCACCGCCTCCGCCGGCGGCCATAACGCCGACGGCGAATGTCAGCTGGCGCTCTGCTACCTGCGGGGCACCGGCACTCCCCGGGACCGGGAAAAGGGCGCTGCACTGCTCAAGGAAACTGCCGACCGGGGAGGTCTCCGCGCCACGCTGAAGTACGGCTGGTGCCTGGAGCACGGCCTGGGCATCCCTAAAGACACCAAGGCCGCCTTCGCCCTGTACACCGCCCTGGCGGACAAAAAGGTCCCCATGGGACAGTACGAAGTCGGCCGTTGCTACATGGACGGTGTGGGTGTCCCCGCCGACGGCAACATGGCCTACGGCTGGTATCTGGTAGCTCAGACCATCGGCTGTGTAGAGGCCGACTACGGCATGGCCCGCTGCCTGATGGGCGGCATCGGCACCGACCGCAGCACCGACGGCGGCGTGAAGATGCTGACCGGCGCGGCGGAAAAGGGCTCCACCGACGCCATGATCATGCTCGCGCAGCTGTATGCCAAGGGCCGGATCGTCAAACTCAACCGGAAACTCTCCGCAGAATGGTTCAAACAGGCGGCCGACTACGGCCAGCCCTACGCCGAGCTTACCACTGGCGAGAACTACGCTCAGGGCTACGGCTTCCGCAAGGACCCGAGTGCCGCGTTCGCCTACTATCTGCGCAGCGCCGCCCACGGGAACACCCAGGCCGCCTACCTTGCCGGCTCGGCGCTCATTTCGGGTGCCGGCATTCCGCGGGACGAGGCCCGCGGCTTCGCCCTCTGCGAGCGCGCGGCCGCCGACGGCTACCTGAAGTCCAAGTACATCATCGCGGACTGCTATGCCCGCGGCCGCGGCGTGAAGCGGGACCGGGCCAAGGCCCTCGAACTCCACCTGCAGCTCGCCAAGAACGGCTACATCAAGTCGCAGCTGTTCGTCGGCGAGAGCTATCTCCAGGGCGAAGGTACCCCGGTCGACGAGACCCAGGCTTTCGGGTGGTTCATGAAGGGCGCCGAAAACAAGAACGTATTCTGTCAGTATTATGTCGGTTACTGCTACGACGAGGGCCACGGGGTCGCAAAGGACCAGACCGAGGCCCTCAGGTGGTACCGGAAGGCTGCCGGTCAGGGCCACGTACTCTCACAGAAGATCCTCGCCGCCCGCACCGGCGAGAAGTGCGAGTATCATGAAGAGACCCCGTTCGACTCTTATAAGGAAAGGGCAGAGCAGGGTGATGCCAGCGCCATGTTCATCCTCGGCCGCTACTATGCGGACGGGATCGGCGTAGAGAAGGATGAGGATCAGGCACAGACCTGGTTCGCCAAGGCCGCAGCCGCGGGAAACGCCACCGCCAAGGCACTGCTGGCCAAAGACAAACCTCAGGAAAAGAAGGAAGAGTGAACCGCGGGGGTCACAATCCCCTGCGGACTCTTTTTTTAAGCTTTGAACCGCCGCTCAGCAACGGACGAAGTAGACGACCAGCGCCATTGCAAAACAGAGCAGCGACATTACGGTCGGCAACTTGTTGACGATCCGTGTCTGAAGAGAATTGTCCTCGTAAATGGTCATATGTCACAAACCGCAGATGCAGTATAAAAGGCCAGTCATTTATACACGGCCGAACCTTACGATCTGCCATGAATGTTCGGACGTTCGTCTCTGTCCCGGTACCGAACTCCGCAGGCCTCGGTCCGCTGATGAAGGACCTGGGACTGGTGCACGGGGTTCGCCGCGCGGCCGCGGCGCAGCTGCACATCACGCTCCGTTTCATCGGCGACCTGCCGGAGGAACGGATCGATGAGGTGGGCGAATGCGTGGACAAGGCCGTGAACGGCCGCGGGGCCGGCCAGGTCCGTCTCAGGGGCATGGGCGCCTTTCCCAACGAGCGCACCCCGCGCGTGCTGTGGGTGGGCGTGGACACGTCCATTCCGCTGGCGGCGATCGCCGACGAGATCTCCCGCCGCTTCGGTCTGCAGAAGATCCCGTACGATCCGAAGCCGTTTAATCCCCATCTGACGGTGGCCCGGGTCGAAGGCCGGCCGAACATGGTGCCGCTTATGCACAAGTACGCCGACACGGAGTTCGCATCTTTTTATTGCACTTCGGTGCTGGTCATGAAGAGCGAACTGTCCCCGTGCGGCGCCATCCACACCGTGCTCCGCTCCTGCGACCTCTGACTGCCCGGCTAACTGCAGTCCCTGCCATTTATGCCCGGCCGGCGGTGTGGTCAATAGCGTGTTGACCATGACACACTTCAGAACTTGGAAGAAGATGAACCGGAAAGGCGGCATCGAAGGCCTCCCGCTGGAGCTGATGATCATTATCATCATCGCCACGATGGCCACGGCCATTTTGGTCGGCTGGATGGGTAACATCGAAACGCCCCATTCCATCGGCGGCGTAGAAGTTTACGCGGGAATCGATGCCACTGAAGATCCCGTCATTGAAACAGAAGCTTCCGAGATTACGGCCAGAGAGATAGTTCTTACCGACGGAGGAACAAGCGATGGCGTAATCGTCGTATACGTGACCGATCAGGACGGCAATGTGCTCAACGGCGCTACAGTCGTTCTGTCTGGACTTAACGTTCATGTGGAAGATGAAAATGACAGAGAGTCGACCGCTTACGGTACAACCTCGGACGATGGCCGTTGTACCTTGGATAAACTGCATATCACCATGAGAGGCGGCGGGGTCGGTTTCATCACTGTTAGCGTCACCATGAGCGGTTACGGTGAAACCACCGTAAAGGTCCCGGTGATCGGATGAACAACCGGAGGGGCGTGATAGGACTCCCGTTCAGGCTGGCGATCGCTTTCCTGATCATCGGCCTTTGCGTCCCTCCGCTGGTCACGGCCATCGAGCATTTCCAGACCGAGACCGACATCGCGGCGGCGGATTCCGAAATCGGCCGCATTGAGAATGCTGCCGCCCGGGTCTATTACGCCGGCGCAGGCAGCACCTGCACTGTCGACGTGAACATCGACCCCGACTGCGAGATAGTGATCGGCGGGACCGGCGGGGACGCTTATTCGATAACCACTTACACCCGGGGCGTCGAACAGACCAAGACCTATCTCGAACGGCCGCCGATCCGGCTGCTCGGCGACGCCCTGACCGTCACCGGCCCGGTGACCCTGATCCTGACCTGCCAGAACCTCGACGGCGTCTACGGCGTGACGGTGAGCGTTCAATGATCGAGTTCACGCTCTCCCGCGTCGCTGTCATCATCTGCGGGGTCATTATGCTCGGGGCGGTATTCGCCCCGGTCTCAGCCCTTTTCGAAGAGGAGGAGGCCGACGGAATGGCCGCCGCCGCAAATCATGCTTCGGCCATTCTGGACCGTTTCTGGGAGTCAGAAACGGACGTTCTGACCCTCCGGGGCAGCGATATCCTGCCCGGTCCCGGCTGCCGGCTGGAGATCGCCGGACAGAACGTGAGTTTGATCGACAGCAGTGGAAAAGAATACCGTACCGCGGTGGCCCACGGTCTGGAATCGTTCGTACTGTCCTACAACGATGTCGTCGAACTTACCAGAAACGGCAATTCTCTGGAATTGCTCAGTCGCCGAAGGTCGCCGCCACTTTCTTCAGCGCGGCCGCGAACCGGTCGATGTCCTCGTGATTGTTGTAGAGGTACACCGACGCCCGCACGCTGCCCTCGATCCCGCGGGCCACATGGAACGGATGGGCGCAGTGCATACCCGAGCGGACCATGATGCCGTCGATGCTGTCGAGCATCATCGCCACGTCGTGGGCGCCCATACCCTTGATGTTGAACGAGAACACACCGCACCGGTGGACCGGTTCGTCCGGTCCGACCATGACCAGGTCCTTGACCTCCCGGGTCGTTTCGAACAGATAGTGCATAAGGTCGGCGTCGTGGGCGGCGATATTGTCCATCCCGACCTTCGTCAGGTAGTCCAGGGCCGCTTTGGTACCGAAGATACCGGCATAGTCCTGCAATCCGGCCTCGAAACGGTCGGGCGAGGGCGCAAAGTCCACATGGTCATAGGTGACCAGACCCACGGTCCCGCCGCCGACAAGCAGCGGCCGGAGATCCCGCAGGCATTCCGGTTTCCCGTACAGAAAACCCATACCGGACGGACCGCACATCTTGTGCAGGGAGGCCGCATAGTAGTCGATGTCCCATTTCTTCAGGTCAGTTGCGAGGTGCGGGGCGCCCTGAGCACCGTCCACCAGGATGCGCGCTCCCCAATCGTGGGCGATCTCGGCAATGTCCTTGATGGGCACCACGCAGCCGGTGACGTTGCTGCACTGACCAATGGCCACGAGTTTCACGTCGTGGTTCATGGCGGCCTTGAGCGACTCCAGATCGAAGATCCCGCTCGGACCGGAGCGCGACAGGCGTATCTTCAGCCCGGCACTGTCCCGCAGGGTCAGCCACGGCACGTAGTTCGAGTTGTGCTCGGCGTCGCCGGTGACCACCGCGTCGCCTTTCTTCAGCCCCGACCCGAAGGCCACGGTGTTCAGGCCCTCGGTAGTGTTCCTGGTAAAGATAAAAGACGAAGGATCGGCCCCGTCGAAGAACCGACAGAGCGCCTCCCGGGCCTCGTCCACCCGGACAGAGACCATGTTGGACATCCAGTGGACACTGCGTTCGCCGCAGGCGGGGCACTGGGTATAGTACTCGTTGACAGCGGCGATCACGCTGTCCGGCCGGAGGGCCTGACAGGCGCTGTCGAGGTAGACGCCTTTGCCCGCCCGCATCGTGGGGAAATCCTGCCGGTATGCCGCCATGTCCATGTCCGCGCCATCACGCGCGGGCAATATAAGTTCTTGCGCCCGCCCTTGCGCGCATTATTTTAACCAACCGAACATACAGAGGAATAATGTCAGCACTGCAGACCCAAATCGGGAAACTCGCCCTTGACAAGCCGGGGATGGTAGCCTCCGGCATCATGGACGAGACCGGCGCCTCCATGGTCCGGATGCTTGCGGCGGGAGCCGGAGCCGTTGTTACCAAATCTATCGGCTCTGAGCCGCGGGCGGGGCACGCCAACCCGTGTTTCACTGAGGTCAAAGGCGGTTTCGTGAACGCCATGGGCCTGCCCAACCCCGGCATCGAGGAGTTCGGCACCGAGATACGGGAAGCCGTGCCACACGGCAAAATCGTCGGTTCCATCTTCGGCGCCAACGCAGCAGAGTTCGCCAAGCTCGCCGGAAAGATGGAAGACTGCGGCGCCTGCGCCCTGGAACTGAACCTTTCCTGCCCCCATGCCAAGGGCTACGGGATGGAGGTCGGCACCGACCCGCCGCTGGTCAAACAGATCGTCGCTGCGGTGAAGAACGCCGTGAGCATCCCGGTCTGGGCCAAGCTCACGCCGAACACCCACCTGCTGAACGATATCGCACTCGCTGTCCAGGACGGCGGCGGGGACGCAGTTGTGGCCATCAACACCCTGAAAGCCATGGTCATTTCCCCTGAGTTCAGACGGCCGTACCTGAGCAACCGCTTCGGAGGGCTCTCCGGACCGGCGATCCGGACCGTGGGCGTACGGGACATCTTCGACCTGTACGAAGCGGTCAGCATCCCGCTGATCGGCGTCGGCGGCATCAGCGACTGGCGGGATGCCGCCCAGTACATCATGGCCGGCGCCAGGGCCTTCCAGATCGGCAGCGCCATCGCCAAGGACGGACCCGAGGTCTTCGCGACCATCAACCGGGAACTGCAGGAGTTCATGGGTGACAACGGTTACGAGAGCATCGCGGACATGGTAGGTGTGGCTCATGAGTGATTTCGTCAAGATCATCGGCGTGACCGACGAGTGCTATGATACCAAGACCTTCGAGTTCCAGTGGGACGAGAAGGCCTTCCCCGGGCAGTTCGTCATGATCTGGACCCCGGGTATGGAAGAGATTCCTATGTCCCTGTCTAAGACCGGCCGCATCAAGGCCGTGACCGTCAAGGCCATCGGCCCCTCGACCAAGCGCCTGCACGAGCTCACCATCGGGGACATCCTGCGGGTCCGCGGACCGTACGGCCACGGCTACGACCTGCAGCACGACAAACAGTATCTGATCGTCGGCGGCGGGGTCGGCACGGCATCGGTTCTTCCTGCGATCAAAGAGACCGGTGCGGACACCGTCATCGGTGCCCGCTCTGAACAGGACATCATCCTGCGGGACCGGGCCCTGAAGTACGCCAGCAACGTCTGGTTCGCCACCGACGACGGCAGTTTCGGCTTCCATGGTAACGTCGTCCAGCTGATGCGGGAGAAATGCGCCGAAAAGCAGTACGACTGCGTTATCGGCTGCGGTCCCGAGATCATGCTGTTCTTCCTGTTCCAGGCCTGCCAGGAACTGCACCTGCCCTGCCAGCTGTCACTGGAGCGGCACATGAAGTGCGGCGCCGGCGTCTGCGGCTGCTGCGTGATGAACGGGCAGCGGGTCTGCCGCGACGGTCCGGTTTTCACCGGCGAGCAGATTGCCAAGATGAAAGAGTTCGGTCACGCCAAACGGGACGAATGCGGCCGGTTGGTCACCTTCAGGTGATCGCATCAGCGCCCCCGAGAACTATCTCACTGTCACCCACGGCAACATGACCGTGAACGTGCCGCGGAACCTGTTCCGGGGCCCGGACGCCGAGGTCGTCCCGGAGAAGGCCCTGCCGTTCCGCCGGATGATGCGGAACCGCTACCCCTGGCTCTCCGAGAACGCCATGGATGTTATTATGAACCGCGCCCGGCAGGAGATGCTCCGGATTTTGGATGAGGAGAGCGGCGGCCGGGCCCTGAGCGCCCGTCTCGCCAATAGCGGCGATACCGTCGGCGCCATCCGCCACCTGCAGGAGCATCTGGCGGAAGACCCAGACGACGCCGACTCCTGGTACGCTCTGGGCGAACTGCTGTGTCGGTGCGGCCGCACCGCGGAAGGCTATCAGGCCTTCGCCCGCGGCCGGAAACTGTTCTGAACGCGAAACGGTTTAATACGTTCATTCGATGGGGATGTCTGAAGTCGAGATAACACAGCGGCTATGTGTCGGACTGCAGATCCGAATACGGGAGTTCAACCCTCCCTCTCGACTCTCATTTCTCACAATTCCGACCAGCGTAAACGCGGTTCCCCCGAACTGGCCGCCGGCCTTCTATATAAGAAACGTTTATAAAGACCTTATAAATAGGCTACTGCAGTGATTATTTGGCCAACATGAAGATCGAGAATGTCGTGGCTTCTACCTCTTTGGGTCAGGAGCTCGACCTCAACAAGATCGAGGATTCCCTCGAGGGTGCGGAATACAATCCCCAGCAGTTCCCCGGTCTCGTCTACCGCCTCAAGGAACCCAAGACCGCGACCCTGCTGTTCCGCAGCGGCAAGATCGTGTGCACCGGCGGCAAAAGTTACAACGAGGTCAAGGCCGCCATCACCAAGGTCGCCAAAGACCTGGAGAAGGCCGAGATCATGATCACCATCGAACCGAAGATCGAGGTGCAGAACATCGTCGCCTCCTCTGACCTCGGCCAGGAGATCAACCTGAACACCGTCGCCATCACCCTGGGTCTGGAGAAGGTCGAGTACGAGCCCGAGCAGTTCCCCGGTCTCGTCTACCGCCTTGACGACCCGAAGGTCGTGGTCCTGTTGTTCGGTTCCGGCAAAATGGTCTGCACTGGTGCCAAGGTCCCGCAGGACGTCGTACGGGCGGTCGACAAGATCGCCGCCGAACTCCGTGATGCCGGCCTGATGGCCTGAAATCTTCTCTTTCACCGTCGGCGGCCGAGACCCCCGGCCGTCGGCCCTCCTTCGTTTTTCTTTCAGAACTTTATTTTTGCTACTTATTAGCTTTGTTTAATATTTTTTTCATTCAGACAGTAAATCAATAAGTTTTATATCTGACCCGCCCACTGAGGTTTTATGTTCTGTCCCCATTGCGGTAAACCTGTACCTGATGAAGGTGCGCGGTTCTGCAGTTTCTGCGGCGGCAGCCTTGAGGGTTACACCTGCTCAGTCCCGGCCACCTCAGCCGATGACAGCACCGCAACGACCTTCGCTCCGAAAGAACCGACGAATCCTTTTGCCTATGTCATGGATGAACATGATCTGCCGGAAGAACCGATTACAACCTCCGGCTCCCGCGGGCCCCGCGGCCATCCGTTCCGGAAGCTCGCCGCGGTAGCGGTCGCCCTGCTTTTTCTGACCTCGGCCGCCGCCGTCATAGTGTTGGCGGTCAACAACAACAGTGATAGTCCTGAGTACACAGTCATAAGCAACAACAGCACCGACACGGTCCTGCTCCTGAACGACGACGAGCAGATGGCCGTCTATCTCGGCAACGGCTTCTACAGCGAGGATGGCATCGCTTATCTGACGGCCACCTTTGATAGCAACAACAATCTAGTGATCACGCTCAGCAGCGCGGTCACTGCTGTCTCGTCCAGTTACGTCTGGACCCTCAGCGAGGAATCAGGCAGCATCACCTTCACCAGTGTCACCAAAACCGCAGGTCTGCTTACCTGGTACCTTCCCCAGTACGGAAACTATACGGTTACCGTCGACTGCACTGACAGCGACGGTAACGTGACTGAGTACATCGGCACTCTCGACATTGAGGCTTACTATTCCTGGACCTACGACGGCAGCACTTATGAGATGACTGTAGATGTGGACTATGCAGATTATTACGACAGCCACGCCACCACCTATTCGGAGATGCAGGCCCGGGCGGTCACCGTCTGGTCTACCGTCACCGACTTCGTCGTCATGGACGACGAGGTCCAGAGCATCGCCGACCAGTTGGCGGAGCTGTATGCCCAGGCTTACGGGTCCACGGCTCTCGACCAGTCGTTCGCGAACTTCACCCTGGCATTCGTGCAGATCTGCTATACCTATCATTACGACATCAGTCTCTACGGTCAGGAAGAGTACTACGCCTATCCGATCGAGACGATCTTCAACGGCGGCGGGGACTGCGAGGACACCTCGATACTCTGCGCCGCGATCTTCACGGCCGAAGGATATCAGGCCGCCGTTGGCATACTGCCAGGACACGCCATCGCCGGCGTAGCCCTGGATTCATACACAGCCCCGGCCTACAGCCAGCTCAACTACGAGGTCCTGTCCCAGAAAGTCTACGGCGTGACGTACTATGCCTGTGAGACGACCTACGACACCTACAAGGCGGTCGGTCTCGAACCGATTTCCAACGGTGAGGTATACTCGAGCTATCTGGGTCAGTATGTCAGTGGTTACGGGACCTACGGGTTCTACCCGATAAATACAGATTGAACAACTTTTTTCTTCGGGGTTTTTGCCCCGAAGAATTTTTTTTTACTATTCTGATTGACACCAACACTGTTCCGTCAGATTGTCTGTTTCTTATAATTATGAGCTGCAGTTGGTTAAACCGACTGGCTTCCAATCAAAGCAGACCGACTGGTAAAAATGGGCAATACTTCAAAATGAGAACACCGGATTACAAAGACATGCACTGGAAGAGAAAAGACACATCTGTCGTCAACCAGATGGCCGCACCGGTCATTCTCTCAGGAGCATGCATCTAACGACCGATAATGAGCGAAGCGTACCGCTTTGAGCTGATACGGCTGGCTCCCGTCTTGAATTGTAATTGTTCGTGTTATTGTACGTTTCTGTGCAGACTGCCGACTTCATACGGCGCATTTACCTTCATTGCCAATGACAACGACAGTTCGAACAGCATCTGATAATCCGGTGTCGGCAAAATGCCCAACGCGATCATGGCAGTAAAAAGGAGGAAGCGGCATCCGGTCTATGCTGACGGCGACTTCTGTGCCCGTGAAGGCAGTACATCTCTGTTCAATCTTACGTCTGCAACCAGAACCTGAAAGCGGCGGTCGCCGACATTAGCCGGCTCGGCAACGACACCGTTTTCAACCGAACTCTTTCCGGCGAAGATTCTTTTACAACCGCGTAAAGTGGCTGCGCGTCTACTCTTTCACCGACGCAGCCTTTGCCTCGTTCGGCTGCGGTCCCTGTCAGGTCACCGTCAACTGCCAGAATGCCGACGGCAACGCCCTTATCTGCATCGGCGACCTGACCAGCCGGCCCTATCGGCAGTGGATTCTTCAGTTTCGTTTGAGTTAAAACAGAAAGAAGTTTCACATCCGGCGACAGCCGCGCAGCAGCCATTCGCCGATGGATCTGAACCCGTAACGCAGCGATTCCAGGGGATGACGGTTGACGCTCTCGGGCACTGCCTGTCCGGCCATGATCGCCTGCACCGCGCCTTGCCAGTCCGTGACCGTATCCGGCAGGGTGACCTTGCCCCAGCCGATCCGGCTCGGGGAGTGGGCGTCGCTGCCGGCCGTGATCGGCTTGCCGATGCGTTTCGCCAGCACCAGCGATTTGCGGTTGGCGTGCGGGACCGACCGCGCGTTGAGCGCTTCCACCCCGTCGAAGGGAAATTTCAGCGTGTTCTTCTCGCCCAGGCCCGACCACCAGCGGTACGGATGAGCGGCAAAAGCGTAGCCTCCGGCCTCATGGATGGCATCAATGGTCTCCTGAATGCCCAGACCGCGGGGGATCTGCCGATCGATACCGAGGGCCACGATATGGCCCTCGCTCGACGAGACCTCTTCGGCCGGGATGATGATGACCCTGCCGTTGTCCTTCAGATCGTTGAAGGCACGGAACTCGTTATGGTCGGTGATCGCCACGCATTTCAGCCCAACCTCGACGGCCCGCTCCACCACCTGCTGCGGGGTAGACCGGCCATCTTTTGAATAGTTGGTATGGACGTGGAGGTCCGCGATCATCTGACGCCGGCTCCGTTCTTGAGTTCCCGGTCGACAGTGGCCACACAGCCTTTGCCGTCGCCGAGCGCGATGACCTTACCGCCGTCCAGAACGGCCGCCACGGTTGTCGGGGCACCGGCCGGCAGTTCGATGGTCTTGTCCTCAGACACGAACCGGCCTTCTACGACCGCAGAGACCTTCATGGTCACGGCGGTGAAGTCCTTCTTGTAGTTGATCGTGCTGCGCTCGCCGCCGAACCCGCAGTCGAAGCGGGTGCCGACCGGTACATCCTTAGACGGTTTCAGAAGCGCAACGGTCCGACCGCCCTGATCCTCGTCGTCCGCCGCCAGCAGCATGCCGTTGGAGAAGATGCCGCGGAGCGGGCGAGGCTCCAGATTGGCGACCGCGATGACCTTCCGGCCGCGGATCTCGTCCGCGGTGTAGTAGGCCTTGAGTCCGGCGCAGATCTGCCGGGGCTCTTTCTCGCCCAGGTCCACCTTGAGCAGGAACAGTTTGTCGGCGTCGGGATGGTCCCCGGCCTCGACGATCTGTCCGACCCGGAGGTCGAGCTTGCGGAAGGCATCGAACGATTCGCAGGTAGCATTCGGGACCGGCTTCTGGGCCGGCACGGCCTTCTTCTCCTGGGCAAACAGCTCGGGATAGAGGACCTTCAGGTCCACCTTGGCGTAGACTGGGATCGGCTCGCTGAGCTTCTGACCCGCCGGGAGCGGCGTGAGCATACCGGCATAGCCGGTCTTCTCCAGCGGCTCAGTGCAGCCCAGGTATCCCCAGATCTTTTCGGAAGACCGGGGCAGGAACGGCCAGGCCAGGATGCAGAGCGCCTTGACAATCCGCAGGTTCTCGTACAGAACCCGGCCGCAGGCGGTCTTGTCCGTACGCAGCAGTGCCCAGGGCTTGACCGAGTCGAAGTATTCGTTGCCGAAGTGGGCGAGATGCATAACGGCCTGGATGGCTTTCTTGAAGTCGCAGTGCGAAAGCAGACCGGTGATCTCCTCTCTGGCGGCGGTCAGGGCAGCGGTGACCTTGGGGTCGGGTTCGCCGGCCGCCGGCACTTCGCCGAAGTTCTTGTAGGTAAAGCTCAGTCCCCGGTGGTAAAAGTTGCCCAGCGCGGCGACGAGCTCGCTGTTGACCTTGGTCTGAAAGTCGTCCCACGAGAACTCCGCGTCGTGGGTGTCCGGCATGATGACCGAGAGATAGTACCGGATGGCCTCTGGATCGAACTTCTGGAGCACGTGGGGGATGTCCTTCGGGATAAGGGACTCCACGTCGGAGACGGTTCCCTTCCGGCTCTTGGAGAGCTTACCGCCATTGAACATCAGGTACTCGTTGGCCGGGATATCGTACGGCAGGTTGAGGCCGCCGACGCCCATGAGGATGGCGGGCCAGATAATGGAATGGAACGGGATGTTGTCCTTGCCGATGAAGTAGTAGTGGCGGCATTCCGGGTCCTCCCAGAACTCCTTCCAGTAGTCCGGCTTGCCGATCATCCGGGAGTACTCCTCGGAAGCGCTCAGATAGCCGATGACGGCCTCGAACCACACGTAGATGACCTTGTCGTCCCAGCCCTCGACAGGAATGGGAACGCCCCATGACATGTCCCGGGTAATGGCACGGTCCTTCAGTCCGCCCTTCAGGAAGTTCTCGGTGTAAGCCTTGACATTCGGCCGCCAGAAGTCCTTGGTGGCCAGGTAGTCGAGCAGGGGCTTTTCGAATACGCTCAGTCTGAGGAAGAACTGTTTCGAAGCGCGGACCTCGGGGCGGGTGCCGCAGTGGGTGCAGTGCGGGTCGATGACGTCGCCGGGGACGAAAGTGGTCCCGCAGTTGTCGCACTGGTCGCTGCGGACGTCGGTGGCGTGGCAGTTCGGGCAGGTGCCTTCCACGTACCGGTCTGGCAGGAACCGTTTGCATTTGGGACAGTAGTACTCGTCCTCGTCTTTGGTGCAGATGTAGCCTTTGGCCAGCAGTTTCTTGAAGATCTGCTGGGTAACCTCGTAGTGGGTGGGGCAGTGGGTCTTGTTGAACAGGCTGTACTGGATGCCCAGGTCCTCGATGGCCTTCTTGTTGATATTGTGATACCGTTCGGCAATGTCCACCGGCTGGACGCCCTCTTTCTCCGCCGTGACAGTAATGGGTGTGCCGTGCTGGTCCGAACCGCCGACCATCAGCACCTCGTTGCCCAGCAGCCGGTTGTAGCGGCTGAAGATGTCAGGCGGCAGGAGGGAACCGGCCACATGCCCGAGATGAATGGGGCCGTTCGCGTACGGCCAGGCGATGTTGATACAGACCTTTGACATGATGGGGCCAACCTTCCTCTAACGTAATAAAGATAACGCGCGCAAGCACGCGGGTACAGATTACGCAACGGTATCTGCAGGATGCTGCCGAAGCACTCCGCGGAGCACATGCCAGGCCAAATAGGCCATCAGGAGACCGCCGAAGATCTCCACGGCGGCCATCGCGGCCCAGATGGACAGCAGCGTGCCGAAGGTCCGGGCAGCGATAAAATAGCCAACGGCCATGACGGCGTTCCGGATCAGCGAAGAGTAGAACGCGACCCCGGAGCGGCAGAGCGCCTGCAGAAAGGCACTGCCCATGTAGACCAGGGACATGACCGGCAGCAACAGGGCCAGGAACAGCAGGCAGTTCCGCATATCGGTCCGCAGGGGGACCAGATCGGCGGCCTGGGTGAACACCCACGCGATCGCGCCGGCCCCGACCGCCAGCACCAGAGCGCAGAACGCGGTGTACAACACCGAACGGCACACCGAGAACCGGAACGCCCGGCGCACAAGCTGATAGCGGCGGCCGCCGGCCTCAGCGGCACAGACCGAGACAACGGCCCCGCCCAGCGCCTGGGCCGGGATGAGCGCCAGGTAGCCCACCCGCCAGGCCGATGTGTAGATGCCGACTGCATTGGTGCCGCCCACGGCGAGAACGGCCCAGTTCAGGAAGATGTTGCACAGAGCCATCACAGCGTATTCGGCGGCCTGGGGAAACCCGACGGTCAGGATGCCCTTCTGGATGGCCAGGTCGGGCCGCAGGTCCCGTTTCCGCAGCCGCAGGTACATCTGGTCCTTCCGATAGCACAGCAGACAGAGCAACACCGGCACCGCGGAGGCCACGACCGTGGCCCAGGCGGCGCCGGCCACGCCCATCCCGCAGCCGTAGATCAGCAGGGGGTCGAGCACGATGTTGACGCCGGCGCCGAGGGCCTGGATGTACATGGCCTGCTTGGTGGCGCCCTCGCCCCGCAGGATACCGGCCGCCATCGGCGAGAGCACCAGGAAGAACAGTCCGACGAAGATCGGCCGCGCGTATGCCACCGCTTCGCCGGTGACATCGCCGGCCCCGAAGAAGCCCAGCATCGGCCCGGCGAAGACGAACAGCGGCGGCGAACACACCAACGCGAACAGGAACGCTACCGTGAAGGTCTGTCCCGCGGTCCTGATCGCCGTCTCTTTGACCCCCGCGCCGATGGCGCGGGCTTCGGCCGCGGCCACACCGATGCCCAGTCCGGCCCCGATGCCGGTCAGGGCCGCGTACATCGGAAAGACCAGGCTGAGCGCGGCGATGGCATCGCCGCCCAGCCAGGACACCCACATCACGTCGACTACGCTGTTTAGGTTCTGGACTACCAGTCCGACGATCAGCGGCAGGGCAAGGACAGGAAGCGAGCGCTGCGGGTCCGCCAGCAGCAACCGCACCCCTTTTGTTCCTGTCCCTTCCATACAGGCCCGTATTCCCGCACGATATAAACAGCCCGCGCCCGCGCGAGATAAAGTTATAAGAGACCGCGCGATGAGGACATACATTATGCGCATAGCGGCGGTGCTGGCGGACAGATGCCAGAACAAGAAATGTTTCAACGAATGCATCAGGTTCTGCCCATTGATGCGGACGGGCGTCAACTGCATCGAGACCGGCGAGCGGGGCAAGCCGGTCATCAACGAAGCGCTCTGCCAGGGATGCGGCATCTGCGTCAACAAATGCCCGTTTACCGCCATCAAGATCATCGGTCTCGCCGACGAACTGAAGGAGGACATGATTCACCAGTACGGCGAGAACTCCTTCCGGCTGTACCGGCTGCCAGTCCCGAAACGGGGCATGATCACCGGCATCCTCGGTCCCAACGGGATCGGCAAGACCACCGCCATCAACATCCTGTCCGGCCTGGTCGTTCCCAATCTGGGCCATTACGAAAATCCGCCCACGAAAGAGGAGGCGCTGAACACCTTCGGCGGCACCGACCTGCACGAGTATCTGTCTAACGTTTATGCCGGCAAGATCCGCACCGCCATGAAGCCTCAGTACGTGGACAGGCTCCCGAAGTCCGTCAAGGGCGTCGTCCGCGACCTGCTCGGTAAGGTCGAGGAGCGCATGTCCGTCGAGAAAGCGGCAGAGACCTTCGGCCTCACCGGTGTCCTCGACCGGGGCCTGGACAAGCTTTCCGGCGGCGAGCTCCAGCGGGTGGCCATCGCGGCCACCGTCATGAAGGACGCCGACGTCTACTTCTTCGATGAGCCGACATCGTACCTCGACATCTACCAGCGGGTCAAGATGGCCCGGCTGATCAAACAGCTGGCGGCCGCCGACAAGTACGTCGTGGTCATCGAACACGACCTGGCCATCCTGGACTACCTGGCAGACAACGTCAGCCTGGTCTACGGTTCCGAGGGGGCGTACGGCGTCTTCACCCTCGCACGTCAGGTCCGCACGGCCATCAATGTCTACCTGGACGGCTATCTCCCCGAGGAGAACATCCGCTTCCGGGACCAGCCCATCAAGTTCGCTGTCTCCGCCCCCGCCGGCGAATGGAACACCCCCGAGCTCATCGACTTCGAGAACGTCTCCAAGGACTTCGGCGAATTCAAGCTCGAGGTGCACAGCGGCACCGTCCGCATCGGTGAGTCCGTGGGCGTTGTCGGCCCGAACGCTACCGGTAAAACCACGTTCGTCAAGATGTTGGCCGGCGAGATCAAACCGGACACCGGCACCGTCAACGGCGTCATGAAGGTCTCGTACAAACCGCAGTACATCTCCCAGGACATCGACGGCACCGTGCAGGAGTACCTGTACGCCCGCAACTACGAGACCGTCTCCTCCGGGCTCTTCCAGACGCAGGTCATCGGCCCGCTCGCCCTCAAGTTCCTGATGGAGAAGGAGATGCGCACCCTGTCGGGCGGCGAGCTCCAGCGGGTGGCCATCGCCTGGTGCCTGGCCGCCGACGCGGACATCTACCTGCTCGACGAACCTTCGGCGTATCTGGACTCGAATCAGCGCATGGAGGCCGCCAAGTGCATCAGCGGCATGATGGAGAAGTCCGGGCGCAGCGCGCTCATTGTCGATCATGACATCTATTTCATCGACATGGTCTCGGACTCCCTGATGGTCTTCGGCGGCGAGCCCGGCAGTCACGGCATCGCCGACGGGCCGTTCAAGATGCGGGAAGGCATGAACAGATTCCTGAGGTCGGTGGACATCACCTTCCGGCGGGACGCGGACACGCACCGGCCCCGGATAAACAAGGAAGGCTCGAACCTCGACCGGTCTCAGAAGGCCGACGGCGAGTACTATTATGCCAGCCAGTGATCACAGTACGCCCTGTGTCAGAACCGGGAACGCGATCATCGCCGCCACGTAAGCGATGTATATCAGCAGCAGCAGCGCCCCCTCGCCGCGGCTGACGTCGTTATGCCGGTGCACCATCAGCACCAGCAGCAGCCCCATGAGGAGCATCAGCGGCAGGTGGAAGGTGAGCACGTAACCGCCCGCCGGCACGTCGGTGAAAAGAATGCCGAGCGCCAGCGCGAAGCCCACGTTGAAGATGATGCTGCCTACGATGTTGCTGACCGCGAGCTCGTTCTCGTGCCGCCAGGCGGCCATCAGGCATACGCACAGTTCCGGCAGGGCGGTGCCGACCGCGACCACCAGCAGGCCGATGAGCAGGTCGGAGACGCCCAAGAGGCCGGTCAGGTCTACGGCACCGGCGATGAAACAACGGGCTCCGACGTATAGGCCGAGGATGCCGACGGCGATGAGCACCAGACATTTCCAGGCCGCCAGCGTCGGCGAGCCGACCTCTTTTTCCGCTTCCTTCTCGGCATTGGGGTCGCCCCTCTTGTGCCGGAAGACCTCGGCGATGAATACGACCAGCGCCGCCAGCAGGACCAGGCCCTGGGGCCAGCTCAGCGTCCCCGTCAGCGAGAGCAGGGTCATCAGGACCATGAAGGCCATCATGCAGAACAGATCGAACTTCACGCTCCTGAAATCGCAGGCGATCGGCGTGATCAGTGCCGCCAGCCCTATGGCCAGGCCAACGTTGGCGATGTTGCTGCCGACGATGTTCCCCACAATAAGCTCGGGGTTGCTCCCGCTAACCAGCGCGGTCACGGTCTCCGGTGCGGCGGAGCCGAAGGCGACCACGGTAAGACCGACCACGAACGGCGTAACGCCCAACCGCAGCGCTAGCGCCTTGGCGCCGTCCACCAGCCAGTCGGCGCAGTAGTACAGCAGCACGATGCCGATCGGAATACCGAGCAGGGCCCATTCCATGCACGACGTCAGGGGTTTTTTCTATTAAAGAAGAAGGTCAGTTCCATATTCGGGTGCGCCAGATGAGAACTCCGCAGTGCAAGCCGGAATGCACGGATATGAAAAATGCCGATTCGAAGACTTTCGAAGGAACAGAATTGAAGCGGTGTAAGACGTGGCATCGTAAACTGCTTTGATACAATACTGCCGCAAATGGTCCGAACATAAACAAGACGCATCTGAGGAACGGCGGCACATCGCAAACCACGCATCCATGATGTTTACGACAGTATCTACAAGATCTTCTGAAACAGTGAAACTGTTGAACGAAGTCAGCTACCGAAGTTCAGCCCAACCGATCCTATAAACATCTATACGACTGGGGTTCTCATTGGAAATATAAAACAAGGGCACATTGCGCCGAAGAATATAACCTAAATATAGCGCTTAACCTGTTTATATATAAATATAGAAAATTTTGGACAGGCTCATTGACATAAGCATAGAAAAGGCAAAAAAAACCGAAAACTTCCAACTTTTCACAGAATTACATCTCGGATTATCGGGATCCAGTAACACTAAAATACAACGTGTTATGAGAGTTGTATGACACCCCGTAGCAGAAACATTCTGGCCGTGATAATTGCCTGTGCATTATTGCTGTCCGCCGGCGCAGCGGCCTATACCTATCATGACAATAGATCTGAAGAGACGACATCGCCTCATGATGTCACGATTACAGACAGCTTGGGAAATCAGGTCACGGTAACAGCCCTAGTCACAAGCATTTGTACAGTCAACACGAATGCTGCTGAGTTCTTCGAGGTTCTCGGCGTTGAGGACCGGGTGGTGTCTGCCGACAGCGCCACGATCTCGTCTCTGAGTGAGATTTATGGCAATGTACTCGACGTCGGAAGTTACAAGACCCCGTCGGGGAAGAAGATTGCCGAATCGGGGGCCGCCATCGTTGTTTCCCAATCCTCAGCCAGGTCACTGTCTTCGGCCACTGAACAGGCCCTAAAAGACAACTATGGGATTACCGTTCTACGGCTGGACTGTTACGGGGAGACCATGCTCAATGATGTTGAACAGCTCGTGAAGATCATGGACTCGGATTCCGCCGAAAATGCATATGACGGATGTGTCTCAACCTATGACTCCGTCAAGGACCAGGTCCTCAAACTTTCGGAGAGCTGTTCTGGCGACCCTTCGTATCTCATGTATTTCACGAGCATGGGAAGGTATTACAATGAGAACTCGGAAAGATCGTCAGTTCCATTCACGGCCACAATGCTCTCGCAGACATGAACGTAGACCCTGGCAAAGCGGTAACTTCTTCTCCTGACCCCGGCGTTATTCTCGACTGCGATAAAAATACCGGCATAGATTACATCTTTATCAGGGCCGGCAGTTCCGGTCTGGAGGCCTCATATGAGTCATTCGTACAGAGCGGCGGGAGCATCGACTACAACCAACTTTCCGCCGTTACGGAAGGCCATGTGTTCGTTATCGATTCGGACGTTCTGTCCGGACCGCGCGACTACATCGGATATGTCTGCCTGGCAGAGGCCTTCGGCATCGATACGGGGTTTGATGCTTTGAAGTTGGTCAATGAGTTCAATGACAAATACGGATTTTCCGAGGACTATACCGAGCTAGTAAAGAATATCGGCGCCCAGTGAAAAGGATAACGATGGAGATTGAGCACGAAGAACATTCCCCGGATGCAAACGGCTCCGCCTGCCGGAACCGTCTCGAGACGGTTTATGAATCCTCTGCTCGGAATAAGAAACTGTTCATCACCGCCACCGTACTATTGCTGGTTGCCGCAACGATCGTCTCCCTGAGCATCGGATCTGTGGATATTCCAGTTACAGACACCCTGAGGGCAATCGGACATGCCCTCCTTCCCTCAGCAATAGCTGGGCCGGAACGGTACTGGTATTCCCAGATTGTAATCAACAGCCGGATGTCTCGGGTACTGCTCTGCATACTGTGCGGAATCAGTTTGGCCATCGCCGGTACGGTCATGCAGGGGCTCCTCCGCAATCCTCTTGTCAGTCCGTTCACCCTGGGACTTTCTTCGGCGGCATCTTTCGGTGCCGCAATGGCCATAGTCTTCGGCGGCACAGTAACTGGTTACGTTCTTGTTTTTGGAATCAAGTTCTACGCCGAGAATCTTCTGATCGCAGTCATGGCCTTCCTCTGTGGACTTGCCAGCATCAGCCTGGTCCTGTTGCTGTCCAAACGCAGCGACATCTCCCGTTCCACCATCATACTGGCGGGAGTCATAATCAGTTATCTTTTTCAGGCCGGAGTGTCGTTGACAAAGTACCTGTCGGATGATGACGCCCTCCGCGAGATCACTCTTTGACTCATGGGCGGAATGTGGAATGCCACCTGGAGCGTAGATCTTATCGTGCTTCCGGTCGTGGTGACGGTCTTCCTGCTCCTGTGGAGGATGTCGGTACGGATCAATGTCCTGTCGGCTGGGGATGACGTGGCCGAGAGTCTGGGGATAGACGTGGTCAAATTGCGGAGAAACGGCCTGATCCTTTCTGCTCTTGTCACTTCCGTCTGCATCGCATTCACAGGAATCATCGGATTCATCGGCCTGATGGCCCCGCACTTGTGCAGGATGGTCATAGGCAATGATACTAGATATCTCCTGCCGGCATCGGCAGCTCTCGGTGCGCTCATTCTGCTGGTCTCGGACACATTGGCCAGGATGGTAATACGTCCAGAGGAACTGCCGGTCGGTATACTCATGTACCTGCTAGGGGGAACTTTCTTCATCTGGCCGATAACCCGCAAAAAGAAGGACGTGTCCGTATGAGCCTTGATATTGCAAATCTGTTTCAGGGCTATGGAAAGCGGGAGGTCCTGAAGAACGTCACGCTCTCCGTCAAAAAAGGAGAGACTGTGACTGTACTGGGCCCCAACGGAAGCGGCAAATCTACCCTGATCAGAACCATATGCGGCATTTTGTCGCCCCGCGCCGGAATGATTACCGTAGACGGGATGTCAGTCTCCGGCTTCGACAGGCAGAAGTTCGCAAGGACAATCGGATATGTCCCGCAGGGGCAAACGTCCTGCGACGGGATGAAGGTCTTCGATGCAGTTCTGATCGGCCGGGCACCCTATATCAGCTGGTCGTATTCCCAGGCCGATTTCGACGCCGCGGAAAAAGCAATCGACATGCTTGAACTGGACAGCCTTCTCGACAGGAATGTCAGCGACCTTTCGGGAGGTCAGGCACAGAAGGTAGCCATCGCCCGTGCTTTGGTACAAGATCCGCGGTACTACATCATAGACGAGCCCACGAACAATTTAGACCTGCGGAACCAGTTGATGACCCTCAGGATAATGAGGGAAATCGCCAGTAAAAAGCATGCCGGCACACTGGTGGCCCTGCACGACCTCAACCTCGCCATCCGCTACTCCGACAGGGTCCTAATGTTGAAGGACGGCTGTACATACGGCTTCGGAACTCCGTCGGAGGTCATAACCCCTGAGAACATCGCGGCAGTTTACGGTGTTTCGGCAGAGGTGGTCAGCGGCAGAGGAGGCAGGTATGTTCATGTCCTCAACGATGGCTCTGAAGACATCTCACCTGTGGTCTGAATCGCAGCGACAAACAAACGGACCTGGTTGGATCGCTCGGCATCTTCCATGTGCGTCCACACGATGAGTTGCACGGGGTCGGTCAGATTCCTCTGTCTGTAAAACTTTATAACCGCACCATTCAACCGGTTTCTACTGAAGATAAACAAAAAAAAACTAGTGTCCCATCGTTACGTTTCGCAGAAGGATATCCTGCCGCCGTATGCCAACGATGTCAAACGGCCGATGCTTCAAACTTTGTATCGTCTGGTATCACTCTGAACTTAAGCGTACTCGCCTCGTTGTACTCACTATAACTTGTTTTTTCTACCAAATTTTGCACAACCGTTTATTGGCCGATTATGGTCCGACATATTCTCAGTCCAAGTCCAGATGCTGCATCTATCTTCTGTAATAATTTCTTCTGATGATCGCTACGAATGCAGTTATTGGTATTGTCAACCATCTCTGGATAAAATTGTTCGCCAGTCGACAGGAATTAGTCTCCGAGATCTCGTTGATCATTATTACAACAGTCACTGCGTACACATTTTACTCAAAAATCCGCTGTTTGAACTGCCATGACATGATTATGGCACAGGTAAGCAAACGCACAGCGGTAATATTGGACTCGCCCATCACCGTGATACTCGGCAAGACCTTGGCTCACTCATGGCATTTATTCTCGCTTCCGATATGATGCTGCTGGTGCACGCAACAGAAGTCGGGACCTCCCCTGGACAGCCAGAACTAGATGTACTAGGTGACCAGATGC
>Ga0265294_10002279_pt1 | contig 25294 bp, 26 predicted proteins | sample MunlanPumphouse3_FD_192504 | JGI IMG/M metagenome (GOLD analysis project Ga0265294, IMG submission 192504) | Groundwater microbial communities from a municipal landfill in Southern Ontario, Canada - Pumphouse #3 | ecosystem: Environmental > Aquatic > Deep subsurface > Groundwater | place... | reverse complement strand
AGAAAGGTAATTTGATTATTATTTCCGGCCCTTCCGGTGTGGGCAAAGGTACTGTCTGCCGTGCTCTACTGGCGAATTGTCAGGATATTACTTTATCGATCTCGGCTACTACCAGAAAAGCACGGATAAACGAAAGAGAGGGCAGGGAATATTTTTTCTATACGAAGCAAGATTTTTTAAATTCAATTGGAGAAAATGCCTTTTTAGAATGGGCACAGGTTTTTGGTAATTATTATGGGACACCTCGTACATATGTGGAAAGTATCTTAGAGCAAGGGAAGGACTGTATTTTGGAAATAGATGTGCAGGGGGCCATGCAGGTAAAAAGCATCTGGCCGACAGGCATATTTATTTTTTTAGTACCTCCGTCCCGTGAGGAATTAGTCAGAAGAATTAGTAACCGTGGCACAGAAAGTGAAACAGAAATTCAAAAAAGATTAAACCGAGCAGAAGAAGAGATGGCACATCTTAAGAGCTATGAATATGTTGTGCTCAATGATTTGATTGAAGATGCTGCCCAAAAAATACGGGCCATTATTGTTGCGGAAAGATGTCGGACGTCCCGTGTAGATCTAACATTTAAGTAAGGAATTAAATTAAAGGAGGTATAGATGTAATGGCGCAACCATATCTGGAAAAAATGATGAAGAATATGGATTCAAAGTATGCCTTAGTAGTTGTAACTGCCAAAAGAGCAAGACAATTAACGGAAGGAAAAACACCCTGTGTTGAAGGGTTCTCTATTGAAAAGGATAAACCCGTAAGTATTGCTATGCAGGAAATTGCCAATGGTAAAATAAAAGCGGAAGTACATAAGGGAGGCATTAAGTAGGGAGGGAAAGACAGTGTTTAAAGATAAGCTGATCGTGGTAGGAATTACTGGTAGTATTGCCGCATACAAAGTAGTTGAACTTGTCAGCATTTTGCAGAAAAAAGGTGCTGATGTTCATTGTGTTATGACTAAATCAGCCCTTGAATTTCTTACCCCGCTTACTTTAAGAACGCTCTCTCGAAATCCGGTTATTACGGAAATGTTTGCGGAACCCCAACGTTGGAATGTTGAACATGTGGGCTTAGCCGAGTCAGCCGATTTAGTTCTGGTTGTACCTGCTACGGCCAATATAATCGGTAAGGTTTGTTCTGGACTTGCCGATGATTTTTTAACTACCATGATTATGGCAACAAAAGCGCCGGTACTAATGGCACCGGCGATGAATGCTCAGATGTATCTTAATCCTGCTGTCCAGCAAAACATTGCCACCCTAAAGGACAGGGGTTATGTCTTTGTTGGCCCCGGCTCTGGGAATTTAGCCTGTGGAACAGTAGGACAGGGTCGTTTGATTGAACTGGAAATGATTTTGGCGAAAGCTGAAGAAATACTATATCAGGAGAAACCATTACTGGGTAAAAAAGTTTTGGTTACGGCAGGACCCACCAGAGAACCCTTTGATCCGGTGCGCTTTATTACGAACAGAAGCTCCGGAAAGATGGGTTTTGCTGTAGCGAAACAAGCTTATTTAATGGGCGCAGAAGTAATCTTAATCAGCGGACCTTCGGAAATCAAACCTTTTCCGGGAGTGCAATGTCTTAGAATTGAAACGGCACAAGAAATGTATGAGGCCACACTTCAACACTCTGAAGATTGTCAGGTAATTATTAAGGCGGCAGCAGTAGCTGATTATCGTCCCAAAAAGAAAAATCAGGAAAAAATTAAAAAACAGCCCGGGGAAATGGTTTTGGAATTGACCAGGAATCCTGATATCATCGCAGAGTTAGGTCAGAAGAAGAAAAAACAGATTTTAGTAGGTTTTGCTGCGGAAACAGAAAATGTTTTAGCTTTTGCGGCTGAAAAGGCCAAGCGAAAAAACCTTGATTTCATCGTAGCCAATGACCTAACACAAGAGGGTGCAGGTTTTGCCGTGGATACAAATATTGTTTCTATTGTTTTTCCCGACGGAGAAATTAAAAACCTGGGAAAAATGAGCAAAGAAAATGTGGCTAAGGTCATACTGGAAGAAGTAATAAGAAAACTGCATAGTAAGGAGTGAGGGAGTTGGTAAAAAAGCTTTTTACATCTGAGTCAGTTACCGAAGGTCATCCGGATAAAGTTGCCGATCAGATTTCAGATGCCATTTTAGATGCAATTTTGGCCCAAGATCCTTTGGCTAGAGTGGCTTGTGAAACTGCAGTCACGACTGGGCTTGTCTTGGTCATGGGTGAAATTACGACGAAATGTTATGTAGATATTCCTAAAATAGTACGGCAAACCGTCAAAGGGATTGGTTATACACGGGCAAAATATGGTTTTGATGGGGAAACGGGTGCTGTTTTGACCGCCATCGATGAACAATCACCGGATATTGCTTTAGGCGTGAATAAGGCCCTAGAAGTTAAGACTGGGGAAATGAGCGAAAATGAAATCGCTGCTCTTGGTGCTGGAGATCAAGGGATGATGTTTGGCTATGCTACTAATGAAACTCCGGAATATATGCCCCTAAGTATTTCTCTGGCACACAAGCTGGTGCGCCGTCTCACCGAATTGCGTAAAAGCGGGGATATTTCCTATTTACGCCCTGACGGTAAGTCACAGGTTACTGTAGAATATGAAAATGGGAAACCGGTACGATTAGATACGATCGTAATTTCTGCTCAGCATAATTCCAGAACGGAGATGAAGCAACTAAGAGCAGATATTATTGAAAAAGTGATTATGCCAGTTGTACCTCAAGAGTTTATCGATCAAAAGATTAAATACCTCATAAATCCAACAGGTAGGTTTGTTTTGGGTGGCCCGATGGCCGATTCCGGACTTACCGGCAGGAAGATAATTGTAGATACATACGGGGGAATGGCTAGACATGGCGGCGGGGCTTTCTCGGGCAAAGACCCTACTAAGGTTGATCGTTCAGCATCTTATGCAGCACGCTATGTGGCGAAAAACATTGTAGCTGCCGGTTTAGCGGAAAAATGCGAACTGCAATTAGCTTATGTAATCGGCGTGGCCCGTCCTGTTAGTATCATGGTTAATACCTTTGGTACGGGAAAGGTTGCCGAAGAAAAAATCGTCAAGGCAATCGAAAAACTTTTTGACCTAAGACCTGCAGGGATCATTCAAACTTTAAATCTACGTCGTCCTATTTATAAACAAACGGCTGCGTATGGGCATTTTGGCAGATTAGATTTGGATTTACCATGGGAAAAACTAGATAAAGTGGAGGAATTACAAAAGTATTTCCACTGTTAAGGTGGCAGGGGGACGTTTCGTTTGCCATATAAGGAATGGGGACACACCGCACTTTTTATAGGTCATCCTAGTTGCGGAATGTCCCCAATGTGGCATTTCTCCCAAACGAAACGTCCCCTTGTCGCATCTAAAATGTGGCAAACGAAACGTCTCCTCGCCACATAAAACAGCTAGGGGGTTATGTACTAATGTTTGCAGATGTCTTGATCTTGGGAACCCCAGGTAATTTTGAGCAAATACTTACTTATAATATTCCCAGGGAAATATCTTTAAAGACTGGTTCGCTGGTTTCAGTTCCGGTGAGACAAAGATTATTTCAAGGGTTAGTTCTTGCTGTACATAATCAGCAAGTTGAAGAGATCAGTCTTAAGGATATTAAGCAGGTTTTATCCCCGGAGCCTGTTATCTCCGAGCGTGGAATTAAACTTGCTGATTGGTTGACCGAAGATTGTGTTTGTTCTTTAAACAAGGTGATTCAGCTTTTCTTACCTCCTTCCGTCAGGAAAAAAGAAAAAACTGTCTATTTGCCGAGAACTTCTCTTTTCAGCGAAGGATTATTGTTACAAGAAAAGGATAGATTAATTCTGGAATTATTACAGGAGAATCAAGCTACTGGCTTGTCCCAAGAAGAACTGGAACGAAAATTACAACGTTCTCTTAAGCTAGACTTGGAATTTTTGCTGGAGCATAAATATATTCGCAGAGAAAAGGTTTTTGTGCCCAAAGTTGAGAAGAAAACAGAGATTATTTTTCAAATCAAAGAAGATGATAGGATCAAAGATTCTCAAAACCAGGAGAAACTGTTAAAGAACGCGCCCAAACAAAGAAGCATGTTTGAGATGTTAAAAAAAGCGCCCTGTTCGGAAAATGACTTAAAGGCTAAGGGCCTTTATAATAGGAGCGCCTTACAAGGATTATTGAAGAAAGAACTGATAGGGACAAGCTTTAATGACGTGGTCAGGAATCCTTTATTAGCCAAGATGGAAAATACCCGCCCACAGGTCTTAAACCAAGCACAAGAAGATGCTTATCAATTGATTCTTGCTTCCTCCAAGACGAAGGCTACCAAATGGTTGCTTTACGGGATTACAGGCAGTGGCAAGACAGAGGTATATCTTCGAATTATGGAAAAGGTAATTAGTCAGGGTAAACAGGCCTTATATTTAGTTCCGGAAATTTCTTTAACTCCGCAGGTCGTCTCTCTTTTAGTTGAAGTTTTTGGTGATAAAGTAGCGATTTTGCATAGTGCTTTATCTGATGGTGAAAGATATGATCATTGGTGGAAAATTAAATCAGGAAAAGCACGAGTGGTCTTAGGTGCCCGTTCTGCTGTTTTTGCTCCTTTTTCTGATTTAGGTTTAATTATTATTGATGAGGAACATGAAAATACTTATAAACAGAATGAACCAGATCCTCGTTATGATACCCATCGTGTTGCTGAAAAGTTGGCGGAACTATTTCAGGCAATTTTGCTGAAGGGTTCGGCCACACCTTCTCTTCGTTCTTTTTATCAGGCAAGCCAAGGGGAATATCAACTGCTCAGGTTACCGGAAAGAGTAACGGCCCGTCCCTTACCGGAGATAGAAATAATTGATTTAAAAAAGGAAATTAAGGAAGGAAATAGAAGTATCTTTAGTAGGAAACTTATTGAAAATTTGCAAAAGACAATTAAAAACCACGAACAAGCCATTCTCTTTATGAATAGAAGAGGTTTTCATACTTATGTGATGTGCAAGGAATGTGGCAAAGCGATTACCTGTCCCCATTGTCAAATTACCTTAATCTATCATCAGAGTCAGAATAAATTAGTTTGTCATTACTGCCATTATCAACGTGCTATTCCGAAGAGTTGTGCATTCTGTGGCAGTACTTTTGTCAGATATTTTGGGACAGGGACAGAAAGGGTGGCAACTGAATTTGCTAAAATATTTCCCGATGTTTCCTTTATCCGGATGGATACAGATACAACACAAAGGAAAGATAGTCATATGAAAATGATTAAGGAATTTCGGGAAGGCAAGGCTCAGGTTTTAATTGGTACCCAGATGGTAGCTAAGGGCTTGGATTTTCCTTTGGTTACCTTGGTGGGAGTCGTTAATCCGGATTTTCTTTTAAATATGCCTGATTATCAAGCAGGTGAAAGAGCCTATCAATTACTGACTCAAGTAGCGGGCAGAGCAGGAAGAGGAGCAAAACCCGGAAAGGTCATGATGCAGACCTTTGATCCTGAGCATTATCTTTTTTCTGCCATAAAACAACAAGATTATGAAAAGTTTTATCAACAGGAAATAGCTAATCGTCATCTTTTACAGTATCCTCCTTTTACTCATTTAGTAAGAATAATGGTCAGCGGTTATCAGGAAAAACAGGTTTTACAAAGAATTGAATTTTGGGCAGAATTACTGCAAAAGAGAAGTAAAATGCTCACAGCTGATTTGGAAATTTTGGGGCCATCACCGGCACCTTTGGGGTTTTTGAAAAAAAGGTTCCGTTATCATATAATTATCAAAGGAAGACAGTTTAATCTTTTACAAGATTTAGCTCGTCAGATCAAAGAAATGGATTTAAAGAATAGCGGGGATCCGCGTACAATCATTGATATAGGCCCACAAAACTTACTATAAATAAACGAGGGAAAAGATTATTTTTTGTAAGGGGAGGAATAAAAATGGCTATTTTTCAAATCGTCAAGTCAGAAGATGAGATTTTATATCAAGAGGCTAAGGAGATAGAGGAAGTTACACCCCAGGTTTGCAAGCTGTTGGATAATTTAAAGGATACTTTATATGCGACTTCTTTTGGGGTGGGCATAGCAGCTCCTCAGATTGGGATTTCTAAAAGAGTTGTAGTGGTTGATCTGGAAGATGATTTATACGAATTAATTAATCCGGAAATTACGGAACGAGAAGGTTTAGAACTGGATACGGAGGGGTGTTTAAGCGTTCCCGGCTTAATCGGTGATGTGATCAGGGCTAAAGAGGTTACGGTCAAAGCCCTCAACCGTGAGGGAAAGGAGATAGTGGTAAAAGCAGAAGGTTTATTAGCCAGGGCTTTTCAACATGAAATTGACCATTTAGATGGGATTCTTTATATTGATAAAGCGGAGAATATTCGACAAGCGGAGTGAAGGTATGATGCGGATAGTTTTTATGGGGACTCCGGATTTTGCTGTCCCTATTTTAGAGGTGCTTAAACAGTCTGGCTATGATCTCGTCGCTGTTGTAACTCAGCCCGATCGTCCTAGTGGACGTGGTCATAAAGTGCAGATTTCTTCGGTCAAGGAAAAGGCTTTAGAATTAGGGCTACAAGTCGTTCAACCTCAGAAAGTTAAGGATGAACAGTTTATCAAGGTTTTGCAGGATCTGCAACCTGAATTGATTGTGGTTGCAGCTTACGGGCAGATTTTACCGGAAGAGATCTTGCGGATGCCCCTTTATGGTTGTCTCAATGTCCATGCCTCCTTATTACCGTATTATCGGGGAGCGGCTCCGATTCAACGAGCGATCATGGAGGGCGCGAAAAAAACCGGTGTATCAATTATGTTAATGGATAAAGGACTGGATACCGGTGATATTTTGACTCAGGAAGAGATACCTATTCCGATCGAGCTTAACTTTGGCCAGTTGCATGACCAGTTAGCTTTTGTGGGGTCCCAATTGCTAAGCAAAACAATTCCTCTTTGGATAGAGGGGAAGATAGCTCCCCGCTCACAGTCCGGGCTGAGTTCTAATTATGCTTATCCTTTAAAAAAAGAGGATGAAAAAATAGATTGGACTAATTCTGCTGAGGTGATTTATAATCAAATCAGAGGTTTAACACCGGCACCGGGTGCTTATACTATTTTTAAAGGCAACTCTTTAAAAATTAAAGAAGCAGAGATTTATGCTTGGGAAGGGAAGCAAAATCCAGAGGGAACAGTGCATGGTTTAGTAAAAGGGCAAGGTTTTGTTGTCCAAGCCGGGCAGGGAAGTTTATTGATAAAACAAGTACAGCCAAGAGGGAAAAAAGTGATGACAGCTCAGAGCTATCTTAATGGATATCATCTAGAGGTGGGCGATGTTTTTAATGATTCAGAATGAGACTAGTGCCACAAGCGAACAGCAGACCCAAAAGCGAGTTTTCATTGGATTACTTGTTTTAAGTTTGGCTTTTTTGATTTTCGCAGTTGTTTTTGCCTGGTGGTTGGTCTCAAGGCAAGCATTTTACCTGAACAAAATTGTTTTAACCATAATTATAGCCGGTGCTATAATTTTCTTTATGCTCTTGTTGGTAGGTTTATTAGGACTAATTTGGAGTTTGTGGCGTTCTAAAGAAATTGTCTCCTTACAGAATGCCATGCAAACAGCCACAAATGTACTTTTCCCTTTAGCGGTTCAGATAGGTAAGTGGGTTGGCTTAAAGGAAGAAAAGATTAAGAACTCCTATATTCAAGTCTCTAATCAATTAGTTAAAACTAAGACCAAGTTCAAAGCTTATAAAAAGATTATGATTCTAGCTCCCCATTGCATACAATGGATTTATTGTCCTCATAAAATAACAATAAACGTGTATAATTGTAAAAGATGTGGTCAATGTTCGATTTCAGACTTAATTACCTTAGTGGAAAATACGGGAACTCATCTTGAAGTAGTTACCGGAGGTACAATTGCCCGTAAGGTAATCAAAGAGTACCGCCCACAGGCTGTAGTGGCGATAGCCTGTGAAAGGGATTTAACCAGTGGTATTCAAGATGTAGAAGGATTCCCAGTTATCGGTGTTGTCAATGAACGACCGGAAGGTCCTTGTGCTAATACTAAAGTTGATTTGGACAAAGTAAAAGAAGCAATTGCCTTTTTTCAAAAGGGTAATCCTGACGAAAGAAAATCGTAGTTTATTACAATTTTTACGCTTGCCGGTAATATCAGGCGTATTAGGAGACAGAGATAATTAATGAAAGACAGGGAACTGGCATTTCATCTTTTAAAAGAGATCGAAGAGGGCGCTTATGCTAACCTCGTTCTTGATCAAACATTTCGCCTTTCTAAATACTTAACATCTTTGGATCGAGGTCTGATTACAGAGCTTGTTTATGGTACGGTTAAATATCGTGCTAAATTAGATTGGCTGATCAAGCAAACAGTGAAAAATGTCGGGAAGCTGGAAATAGGGCCTCGTATTTTGTTGCGTCTCTCCTTTTACCAGCTGCTTTTTATGGACAAAATTCCGCCTTTTGCGGTAACTAATGAAGCGGTTAAGCTGGCAAAAAAATATTTCCACTCCGGTGTAGCTTCGTTAATCAACGGAGTTTTACGTAATTATTTGCGCCATCCGGAGAACATTGTGCTGCCTGATGCGCAAAAAGATCCTCTGGAATACTTAGAAATTGTCTATTCTCATCCGCGCTGGATGTTGGAACGTTGGCTGGATAGATATGGGTGGGAAAAGACAAAAAAAATTTGTGAGTTTAATAATACTCCGGCAGAATTGTGGATCAGAACAAATACCTTAAAATGTTCCCGACAGGAACTGGCGCTTAGATTAAAGGGTGAAGGATGTAAGTTCAGGCTTAGTTTGTTAGTACCGGAGGGGATCTTATTACAGTCAGCCCCACCGCTTGCTTCTTTGCGCAGTTTTCAGGAGGGTCTGTTTACGGTACAAGATGAGAGTTCCATGTTGGTAGCCCATGTTTTAAATCCTCAGCCTAAGCAATGCGTGTTAGACGTATGCGCTGGACCAGGTGGAAAGACTACTCATCTGGCCCAATTGATGAAAAACCAGGGTGAAATACTGGCGTGTGATCTCCACCGACATCGGCTCCGTTTAGTGAAAAATAATGCGGAGAGATTAGGGATAGAGATTATTAAAACGAAATTACTAGATGCAACCAGTATAGATCAGGAATTAAAAAGGGAATATTCTTTAGTCCTGGTGGATGCCCCTTGTTCCGGTCTGGGAGTGCTGAGGAGAAGACCTGATTCTCGTTGGCGTAAACAACCGGAAGAAGTAAAAGAATTAGCTGTGTTGCAGTTGCAAATCTTAGACAGTGTGTACCATCTATTAGCGCCGGGAGGCAGAATAATTTATAGTACTTGTACCATTGAACCCGAAGAAAATGTGGAAGTAATTAAGCAATTTTTAGCGGAGCATCCGGAGATGGAAAGTTTTGATCTCACCCCATCTCTTCCTTATACGGCAACTACTAAAGCAGAAAAAGAGGAATTAAAAAGTGGACAAAGGCAGTTTCTACCTTTTCAAGACGGGATGGAGGGCATTTTTATTGCCGGTGTACGAAAAAAGCTTAACTAAGGATCATGAATGGTATCAGCGAGGAGAGAAAGATGAATAAGCCAAAACCCGAAGTAAGAGGTCTGGAAAAAGAGGAAATAGAAACTATCTTGGCGAATTTACAAGAAAAACCTTTTCGCGCCGCTCAGATATTTGATTGGGTTCAAGTTAAAGCTGTGCAATCATGGGAACTGATGTCCAATCTCAGTGTTACTTTGCGGGAAAAACTTGCGGCTAATTTTGATTTAACTCCTTTAAAACCGGTTAAAGAACTGGTTAGTACTGATGGAACACATAAATACCTCTGGGAATTAAGCGATGGTAAGCAGATTGAAAGTGTGTTATTGTTCCATCAGGGAGATCTGACCAAAAAACGGACAACATTATGCCTCTCTACACAAGTAGGATGTCCTATGGGTTGCGGGTTTTGCGCTACAGGCAAATTGGGATTTACCCGAAATCTTACAGTAGGGGAAATTGTCAGTCAGGTATTGGATATAACGGCAATAGAGCGGCAAAGAGAAGGCCAACTAAAAGAACAGTTTAAGATTAATAATCTTGTTTATATGGGCATGGGGGAACCACTTTTAAACTTGCCTCTTGTCTTAAAAAGTATTAAACTATTGAATCATAAAGATGGTCAAAATATTGGCATAAGAAGGATTACTATTTCTACCTGTGGAATTGTTCCTGAAATTGAGCGCTTAGCTTTAACCGGACTCGATCTTGTTTTGGCAATTTCACTGCATGCTCCGAACAATGAATTACGCAATAAAATTATGCCGATTAATAGGCAATATCCGCTAGAAGTTTTAATGAAAGCCTGTGCTGGTTATATTGAGAAAACGGGACAAAGGATTACTTTTGAATATATTTTGATTAAGGATTTTAATGATAGTATCCAGTCAGCAAAAGAATTAGCTGCTCTTTTAAAAGGGCTGAAAGCGAATTTGAATTTAATCCCGCTTAATATCATCAAAGAGAGCTCATATCAAAGACCTGCTTGGGGGGTAATTCGTCGTTTTGTGGCTTATCTACAAGCAGAGGGGATTACTGTGGTAATTCGTGAAGAAAAGGGTAGCGATATCGCCGGGGCCTGTGGTCAGTTGGCGGGTGGTTCAAGAGTGAGGTGATAAGCTTTGTTGGTTAGTGCTCGGTCAGAAATCGGACGTGTCAGAAAAGAAAATGAAGACAACTATTTGGTCTCTTTAGAGAGAGACCTTTTTGTGGTTGCCGATGGCATGGGTGGTCATGCCGGCGGAGAGGTGGCTAGCAGTATCGTCAAACGGGTTTTGAATGAAGAAATAACCTCACCTGATTTAGTTGCTGATTGTGGCAAGATGCTCTTAGAGGCCTTACTCAAAGCCAATGACCTTATTTTAAGGTTAGGGCAGGATGAAGCGTATTTTGGGATGGGAACGACGGTAACAGCGGCTCTGTTTGCCCAGGAACGATTATATATTGCTCATATCGGTGACAGCAGAGCGTACCTCTTTCGGGATAATAGCTTGCAACTCTTGACCCGAGATCATTCTTTAGTAAATGAGTTATTACAAAAGGGTGAATTAACTCAAGAAGAAGCCATCAATCACCCGCGACGTAATATTCTGACCCGGGCATTAGGAACAGATGAAGTTCCTCAGATTGATCTGTATGATCTTTTGGTACAGCCGGGGGATATCCTCTTATTGTGTACAGATGGTTTATATAATCTGGTTTATGAGAACGAGCTTGTGGAAATCCTGGCCACAGAAGAAAACCTTTCTACCAAGGTCGAAAGGATGGTTAATCATGCCTTAGAACGTGGTGGCAATGATAACATTACGGCAGTTTTAGTTAAGTATGAATAAAAAACTAATTAAAATGAGTAACTAGTTTATAGATCAGAAAGGGGTGAGATGGTGATCGGAACGCTGTTGGGAAATCGTTATGAAGTATTAGAACAAGTCGGCGGGGGAGGCATGGCTTTAGTATATCGGGCTAAAGATGTCTATCTTAATCGCATTGTCGCGATTAAGATTTTACGGGAACAGTTTACCAGTGATGAAGAATTTGTGACTCGATTTCGCCGGGAAGCACAAGCGGTCGCCAGTCTCTCTCATAGTAATATTGTTAGTATCTATGATGTCGGGCAAGATAAAGAGATTTATTATATCGTCATGGAAATGGTCGAAGGTCGTGATCTGAAAGAGTTTATTAAAGAAAAAGGTTCTTTTTCGGTTAAAGAAACTCTTGATTTGGCTACACAAATTTGTGATGCCTTAGCTCATGCTCATGAGCATGAAATAATTCACCGTGATGTTAAACCGCACAATATTATTATTACCAATGAAGGTAAGGCGAAAGTTACGGATTTTGGTTTAGCTAGAGCTGTGTCTACGGAAACGGTAACACATACGGGAAATATTATGGGTTCCGTTCATTATTTTTCTCCTGAACAGGCCCGCGGGGAGATAGCTGATGAAAAATCCGATATTTATTCCTTAGGAGTTGTTCTCTATGAAATGCTTACGGGTAAAATGCCCTTTGAGGGAGAATCCCCCATTAGTGTGGCTTTAAATAAAATACAGAATGACCCTGTTTCACCTCGCGAAATTAAACCCCAAATAGGTGAGGCTTTAGAAAAGGTCATTTTAAGAGCTATGGCTAAAGACCCTCGGAATAGATATAATTCTGTCTCCGAATTAAAGCAGAATCTTATCTCCGCAGCTTTATATAACCGCGTAGACAATGAAGCTCCCGTAAAGGTAATGGAAGATACGATTATTTTACCTAAATTTAGAAAGGAAACCCGCGGGAAAACAGATAAGGGCAATATAGCAGCACCACTTAAGTTATGGACTTGGGTCATGGTTGCTTTAATTATTGTCGGTTTTATTTTAGGGATCTATTTATCGGCAACAGTTTTAGCTAGAGGTGAGGTTACTGTGCCCAATCTTGCTAACAAAACCGTTGATGAAGCCAAAAGTGAGCTAGAGAAAATAGGTTTAAAGCTAGTATTAGGGAAAACCATCAATCATCCTACAGTTGAGGAAGAGCTAATTATTTCTCAGAGTCCAAAAGCTGAAGAAATAGTAAAAAAGAATCAAGAGATTGTAGTAACAATCAGTAATGGGCCGATTATGGTGGAAGTACCGGATGTTTATGATAAGCCTCTGGCCACCGCTGAAATAGAACTTTCTAATGTAGGGTTAACCAGTGCCCCTACTTATGCTTATCATAGTCAAATTGCGTCCGGTAATGTCTTTCGGCAAGAACCTGGTGTTAACGAAAGTGTAGCCCAGGAAACTGTAGTTAATTTAATTGTCAGTAAAGGACCTGAACCGGTGTGGATAAAGATGCCTAAGCTTACCGGTTATGCTTTGACTGAAGCGGAAACCATTTTAAAGTTAAATAATCTTATCTTAGGGGTAGTATCACCGGAACCCAGCTATCGATATGATAAAGAAACAGTTATACGTCAGGATCCGGGAGCTGATAGCGAAATACTGCAAGGGTCTATCGTTAATTTAGTTGTTAGTTCAGGACCAGGTCCCGAAAGAAATTTCTAGTTCTTTTGTGTTAGTTTTAGAAGGGGGCGGGGTGTGAAGTTTAAGGGAGTTATTATTAAGGGTTATAGCGGGTTTTATTATGTCTTGGAGGAGACCAGCGGCAAGATCTGGGAATGTTCCTTAAGAGGAAAGTTGCGTCTGCAAAAACAGACTTTTTTCCCTGGGGATTGGGTGATTTGTACGAGCAAAGCTGAAGCTTCAGAAAAAGCCGTACTGGAAGAAGTGTTGCCACGTCGTAACGAATTAAGCAGACCGACTGTAGCCAATGTGGATCAGGTCTTAATTGTGATGGCTTTAGCAGAACCGGAACCGGATCTGCAATTTCTCGATCGTGTCATCATTATGGCGTTGTATCATGGAGTTAGCCCTCTTCTTTGTTTCAATAAAGCAGATCTTGTTACTACTCAAGTAGCAAGAAGCTATCAAGAAATATATGCCCAGACGGGGTTCCCTGTTCAGGTGATTAGTGCAGTTAAAGGCTGGGGGATAGAAGAACTCAAGGCAAAACTGCAGCAGAAAATCTCTGTTTTAGGTGGACCTTCTGGAGTGGGGAAATCAAGTTTACTGAATTCTTTAGGAGGAAGCCGTTCTTTATTGACGGGTGAGGTTAGTCGTAAAACCAGTAGAGGGAGGCACACCACTAGACATGTAGAGTTAATACCTCTTCCCTGGGGGGGATTTTTAGCCGATACACCGGGATTTAGCCGGATTTATTTACCGCAGGGCTTAAAAAGAGAGGATTTAATTAAATATTATCCTGATTTTCTTCCCTATCATGCTACCTGTAAGTTTAATACTTGTTTGCATCGTACAGAACCCCATTGCGGGGTTAAAGCCGCCATAGAAAAAGGGTTACTGGATGTTGAGCGGTATAAGCGCTATTTAGAGATTCTGACGGAGGTAATAACCGAAGAAAGGAGATATTAAGATGGTATTATTAGCAACATCTATTTTGTCAGCCGATTTTAGTCAATTAGGTAAGGCCGTAGCTTATGTAGAAAAAGCCGGGGCACATTGGGTTCATATTGACGTAATGGATGGGCACTTTGTTCCTAATATAACAGTAGGGCCTGTCGTGGTTAAATCTTTACGTGCCCAAAGTCAACTCCTCTTTGACGTACATTTAATGATTGAAAATCCGGAATTATATTTACATGATTTTCGACAAGCCGGTGCAGATTTAATTACTGTGCATGCGGAAACTTGTCCTCATCTGCATCGCACTGTCCAGATGATTAAAGAACTGGGGGCGAAAGCCGGAGTCGCCTTGAATCCCCATACACCTTTGGAGATGGTAGAATATCTTTTGGAGGATTTGGATTTAGTATTATTAATGACTGTTAATCCTGGTTTTGGCGGCCAGCGCTTTATTCCAGCGGTTCTTTCTAAAATCGCCTTATTAAAACAATGGGCTCAAGAGAGAAACCCTGATTTATTTATTCAGGTAGATGGGGGCATTAATAAAGAAACAGCACCGCTGGTTGTGCAAGCTGGTGCAAATGTGTTAGTTGCGGGTACCGCCGTATTTAACAGCAGTGATCCGGCACGGGCAGTGGCCCAATTATTGGAGTCGTATAAATAAGGCCGCCCGAGGCGGCTTTTGCTTTTTAGAGAAGATAGTGGGGGTAAGTCAATTGGCTGATTTCAATAAATTTGAGCAGAAATTGTTGCCTAAATGTGTGATTGTTTCCGGTGGTTTATGGGAGGATGATGCTTATCATCTCCAGGTCCTAAAGTCAGCAGAGCTGATTATTTGTGCTGATAGTGGGGCGCGTTATGTCCTAGGATTAGGGTTAATGCCGCAGATAGTAATAGGCGATTTAGATTCTTTACCGGCACAAGATTTTCAGGAGCTACAAAACTGTGGGGTAGAATTTATTAAGTATCCTCAAAAAAAGGATTACGCGGATACAGCGTTAGCTTTACAGAAAGCCTTGGAATTTGGGTACAAGCGCATCGAAATGGTAGCCTGTTTAGGCGGTAGATTTGATCATACTTTAGCTAATGTGTTGTTATTAACTCTTCCTCAAGTAAGAGAAATAGATATCCGGGTCATAGAGCCGTCGCAGGAGTTATTTCTAGTAAAAGCCAGTATGAAAATATCTGGTCAAAAAGGTGATACGCTTTCTCTCTTGCCCTTAAGTCCCCAGGTTTCCGGAATAAGGACAAAAGGTTTGTATTATCAAGTCCCCCGAGGGAGTTTTACCATGGGGTTTTCTAACGGAGTTAGCAATGTCCTGACGGAAGATTTGGTGGAGATTTCTGTGGAAAAAGGTTTACTCCTAGCAATTCACAGCAAAAAAGAAAAAAGCGATGATTTTCGCTTTCTCTTTTGATTTAACAGTATGCAATTTAAAGAGTTAAAATTAGTTTTATAATGCCCGTTCAACTTTTCCGGAACGGAGGCAACGGGTACATACTTTTAATTTTACCGGCTTTCCGTTAATTTTAGCATGAACCGTTTGAATATTGGGTTTCCAAGTTTTCTTTGAACGTCTATGCGAATGGCTGACTGTCATTCCTGTAGTTTTACCTTTATTACAAACATCGCATTTGTTGGCCATGTAATCCACCTCCTTAGGCTCATTACCAAGTTATTCTACCAAAAATACTTGGCAAATGCAAGACATAAAATTATTCAAAGAAGGATAAGCAAAAACGATAACGATTATGAAAAGCGATTATTGAGGTGATGCTAATGAAAGAAGTAGATTTGCAAGATAACCACGACCTGCTAACTCCAGCAGAAATTAAGTCTGGTCTTCAGACCAAGGTTTTAGGGCAACATTTATATTGCTATGCCACCATAGATTCCACCAATGAAGCGGCCAAGCGAGCAGCCTTAGCAGGTGCTTTAGAGGGTACTGTTATTGTTGCCGAAGAGCAAAAACAAGGCAAAGGCAGGTTGGGACGATATTGGTATTCTCCTTCGTCACAAGGGCTGTGGTTTTCCCTAGTATTACGTCCACCCTTAAAGCCGACTGAGGCCTCTCAGATAACTTTTGTTAGCGCAGTAGCGGTCTGTAAGGCTCTCAGGTCTTTAACCGGGCTTCCTCTTAAGCTTAAATGGCCCAATGATTTGTTATACGAAAACAAAAAAATAGGTGGCATCCTGACAGAATCTAGTGCGGAGATGGATGGTATCAATTATCTGGTGGTGGGTATAGGCATAAATATTAATCAACAGAAAAATGATTTTCCCACGGAAATAAAGGAGAAGGCAAGTTCCTTATTTATGGCGTCAGGTCGTCTTTGGCAGAGAGCTGGGATCCTAGTTAAAATACTACAAGAATATGAAAAGGAGTATGAAAAATTATTAATCAAAGGGTTTGAGGAGACACTATTAGATTGGCGAGAGTTTAATACAACCTTGGGTCAAGAAATAGTAGTTACCACCAAAGAGGAATCTTTTAATGGTATAGCGGAAAATATAAACGAAAACGGTTCTTTATTAGTACGCAGGGAATCTGGGGAAATTGAGGTTTTATTAGCGGGGGATGTTACCTTACGACGGCAGGAACGATACTAAGGAATATTGTATACATCTTTAAACTAGGAGGATTTGTCTACTGTTATCGTGAATTTATTAGAGATATTTGCAAATTGCAACTTTAGAGGAAAGGCCCGAGAATTGCTTGTAAATTAATAACAGATTGATATAATGTGATTGATATAATGCAAGGCAAAATTGTGATATAAAAAATCGGGCTACAATTTAATACCGCAAGAAAGAGGTTGTTTTTTTTTGGTGTTAACGTTTCCTAGTTGCAGTTATGAATGCAATGTTATTAGTCTAATATTTGGAAGGGGCAGTTGTTATGTCAGAAAAAGGAACGTTGCAGGAATTAACCAATGCCAAAGAAAAATGGACCAAAGGAACGGTGGAAAAAGCGCTTTCTAAGTATAAAGAACGTAAAGAGGAATTTGTCACGAGTTCTGGTATCCCCATTACACGCCTCGGTACACCCCTTGATCTTCAGGAAGTGGATTATCTCGATAATTTAGGTTTTCCTGGGGAATATCCCTTTACCAGAGGAGTACAACCGACAATGTATCGTGGCAGGCTGTGGACCATGAGGCAATATGCCGGTTTTGCCACAGCCGAGGAATCAAACAAACGGTATAGATATTTATTAGAACAAGGTCAAACGGGTCTTTCTGTAGCTTTTGATTTACCAACACAGATTGGCTATGATTCCGATGAACCGATAGCGCAGGGAGAAATAGGCAAAGTGGGTGTAGCCATAGATTCCTTAGCAGATATGGAAGTACTTTTTCATGAGATTCCTTTAGATAAGGTTAGTACCTCCATGACGATTAATTCTACGGCGGCTATCCTTTTGGCCATGTATGTTGTCGTTGCGGAGAAGCAAGGGGTTAGCCTCGAACTGCTTAGAGGAACAATTCAGAATGATATCTTGAAAGAATATTCGGCCCGAGGAACATATATTTTTCCGCCCAGTCCTTCCATGAGACTGATTACTAATATTTTTGAATTTTGTGCCGGGAATGTGCCCCAATGGAATACAATTTCTATCTCCGGTTATCATATCCGCGAAGCGGGTTCAACGGCCGTCCAGGAAGTTGCCTTTACCCTTGCTGATGGGATTGCCTATGTAGAAGCGGCGATGAAGGCGGGCATGGATGTTGATAATTTTGCGGGTCGTCTTTCCTTTTTCTTTAATGCCCATAATGACTTATTTGAAGAAGTTGCCAAATTTAGAGCGGCCCGAAAAGTATGGGCTAAGATTATGAAGGAACGTTTCGGCGCCAAGAAACCTCGTTCCTGGATGTTGCGCTTTCACACTCAGACAGCCGGTTCAACCTTGACTGCACAGCAACCTGATAACAATGTTGTCCGTGTAGCCATGCAAACACTAGCGGCGGTCTTAGGCGGAACACAGTCTTTACACACAAATTCACGGGAGGAAGCCTTGGCCTTACCTTCTGAAGAATCTGTCCGGATTGCCTTGAGAACTCAGCAAATTGTAGCTTATGAATCCGGAGTTCCTGAAACGGTAGATCCTTTAGCCGGCTCTTATTATGTGGAAAATCTGACGCTAGAAGTAGAAAAAAGAGTATGGGAATATATAAAGAAGATTGACGCTATGGGCGGCGCCGTAAAGGCTATCGAGCAGGGATATATCCAAAAAGAGATTGCCGATAGTTCCTATGCATACCAAAAGGAAATTGAAGCGGGTCAGCGTATTGTTGTAGGTTTAAATAAATTCCAGGTAGAAGAGCAGTCGCTTCAAGGCCTATTACAAGTTGATCCTGCGGTGGGAGAAACTCAAATTAAAAGACTACAGGAGTTAAAGAAATCCCGTGATAATCTTGCTGTGCAAAATAAACTCGCTGATTTGCAACAAGCTGCTCAAGGGAATGACAACCTGATGCCCTATATTCTCGATGCTGTACGCCTGTATGCCACTGAAGGGGAAATCTGTAATGTCCTGCGTGATGTTTTTGGCGAGTATCGACCGGTGGAAATCCTCTAAGAGAGAGCATCAATACAGACGTTTTTAATAATGAAGGAGGCTAGGTTGGAAATGGCAGAAAGTCGAATCAGAGTTTTAGTGGCTAAACCAGGACTTGATGGACATGATCGTGGTGCAAAGGTAATTGCTCGTGCTTTGCGTGATGCCGGAATGGAAGTAATTTATACGGGACTTCGTCAAACCCCGGAACAGATTGTGGCAGCAGCGATTCAGGAGGATGTCAATGTAGTTGCCATGAGCTTGTTATCGGGTGCTCACAATCATCTTTTTCCTAAAGTGGTAGAATTATTAAAGGAAAAGGATGCTGCTGATATTTTAGTGATTGGTGGGGGTGTTATTCCTGAGAATGATATCCCTTTTTTGAAAGAAAAAGGGATAGCTGATATTTTTACGCCGGGGACACCAACCAAAAAAGTTGTAGAGTATATTCGTAATAATGTTGAATTATAATAGATAAAAAAAGAAATAAGAAAAGAAATAAGTTTAAGGCGGTGGCATATGGAATTGGTTCAGCAAGCCCGAAAGGGTAACCGCCGTGCTTTAGCCAGATTAATTACTTTAGCAGAAAACGAAGCGACCGAGGCTGTAGAAGCTTTGCAGGAGTTATACGCGTATACTGGCAAGGCACAGGTTATCGGAATTACGGGACCACCTGGCTCTGGCAAAAGTACCTTGACTGATAAATTAGTGAAAGAGCTCAGAAAAGAGAATAAAAAAATCGGCATTATTGCTGTTGATCCTACCAGCCCTTTTACCGGAGGGGCAATCTTAGGGGATAGGATCAGAATGTCTGATTTATGTTTGGACGAGGATGTTTATATCCGGAGTATGAGTACCCGGGGTAGTTTAGGCGGATTATCTGCGGCTACCGGTGCTGCCATTAAGATTCTTGATGCCTGCGGTTTTGAATATATCTTTATTGAAACGGTGGGTGTAGGTCAGTCAGAAGTTGATATTGTCAAAATGGCAGATACCACTATTGTTGTCATGGTTCCGGGTTTAGGTGATGATATTCAGGCGATTAAAGCCGGGATCCTGGAAATAGGCGATTTATTTGTGGTGAATAAAGCTGATCGTGAAGGTGCACATAGAGTTGCCTCAGAGTTGCAGATGATGTTGGAAATAAACAGTGAAAAAGTTCAGTGGCAACCCCCTGTGCTGATGTCGATTGCCCATCAAAATAAAAACATTTTAGAAATTGTCCAAGAAATAAAAAAACATCATAGCTATTTACAGGAGTCCGGACAGTTGGTTGTAAAGAGAAGAGCAAGAATTAAGAATGAAGTATTGGAGTTTGTAAGTAAGAAGATTTATCAGCAAATTGTAGATAAAGTTGAACAAAAAGGTATGCTGGAAAAGTATTTAGATAAGTTATTAAAAAAAGAGACAAATCCTTATGCAGTAGCTAAGATAATTCTGGAAAAAGAATAACAAAAACACTAAATTAATTAAAACATATTTATTGGAAGGAGGCCTTTTGATGAAAGTTTTAAAGGTAGACCATATAGGCATTGCTGTAAAGGATTTGGCAGAGTCCCTCAAGTTTTATGTAGACGTTTTAGGTTTAGAGGCTATTGGTACTGAGGTTGTTTCAGAGCAGAAAGTAAAAGTTGCTTTTCTGCCTTGTGGAGATAGTGAACTGGAGCTGATGGAGCCTACTGATGCCCAGGGACCAGTAGCGAAATTCATTGAGAAAAGAGGTGAGGGTCTTCAGCATATTGCCCTAAGAGTAGATAATATCGAGGAAGCGTTGGCTTTGTTGCAGGAAAAAGGGTTGCGTTTAATTGACAAAAAGCCACGTTATGGTGCGGGTGGTGCCCGGATAGCTTTTTTACACCCCCGAGTTACTAATGGGGTATTATTAGAGCTTACGGAGAGAAAATAGTTGTATGCTGTGAGATTTAAGAGACTAGTGGAAGAGAGGTACATACTAAAGATGAGTACGCAAGAAAAGATTGCAGCTTTACAAGCCCTCAAGCAGAAGATTGAAGCTGGTGGAGGGTCGGAAGCTATTGAAAAACAACATAAAAAGGGTAAATCAACGGCTCGTGAACGTCTGGAGAAACTATTAGACCCCGGTTCTTTCACTGAATTAGATAAATTTGTGACCCATCGCTGTGTTAATTTTGGCTTGGCTGAAAAAGAAGCACCCGGAGAAGGTGTGATTACAGGATTTGGAACAATTGAGGATCGACTTGTCTATGTTTATGCTCAGGATTTTACTGTTTTAGGCGGTTCTTTGGGGGAAATGCATGCAGGTAAAATCTGCAAAGTATTAGACCTGGCCATGAAAATGGGCGCACCGGTTATTGGGTTAAATGATTCGGGCGGAGCACGAATTCAGGAGGCTGTTGATGCCTTAGCAGGGTATGGGCAAATCTTTTATCGCAATACCTTAGCCTCAGGTGTTATTCCGCAGTTTTCCGTAATTATGGGACCTTGTGCAGGCGGAGCTGTCTATTCTCCCGCTTTGACAGATTATGTTTTTATGGTAAAAAACACTTCCCAAATGTTTATTACCGGACCTCAGGTTATTAAGGCGGTTACCGGTGAAGAAGTTTCTGCCGAAGAATTAGGCGGAGCGATGACTCATAATCAGAAAAGCGGAGTAGCTCATTTCTCAGCAGAAAATGAAGAGGAATGCTTTGCTCAGATTAGAAAACTATTAAGTTATTTGCCCTCAAATAATTTAGAAAATCCACCCTTTGTTGAGACAGGTGACGATCCGGAACGGATGGCAGAAGAATTAAATGAAATTATGCCTGACAATCCCAATCAGGCTTATGACATGGTAGAGGTAATCAGCAGGGTTGTAGATAATGGCGAATTTTTCCAAACAATGCCTTACTTTGCCCAGAATATTTTAACCGGTTATGCTAGGATAAATGGCCAGGCTATTGGCATTATCGCTAATCAACCTAAATACTTGGCCGGCTGCTTGGACATTGATGCATCAGATAAGGCGGCACGCCATATCCGCTTTTGTGATGCTTTTAATATTCCGCTTTTAACCTTTGTAGATGTACCGGGTTATATGCCGGGAACAAACCAGGAGTATGGCGGAATTATTCGTCATGGAGCGAAACTACTCTATGCTTATTCCGAAGCAACCGTACCTAAGATTACAGTTATTACACGCAAATCCTATGGGGGTGCGTATATAGGAATGTGCTCCAGGCATCTAGGTGCTGATCAGGTGATCGCCTGGCCTACTGCGGAAATAGCTGTCATGGGTGCAGAAGGAGCGGCTAATATTATTTTCCGTAAAGAGATAGAAACTGCTGATAATCCGGTAGAAAAACGGGCGGAGATGATTGCAGAATATAGTGAGCGTTTTGCTACACCATATGTTGCTGCGGAGAGAGGCTTTGTGGATCAGGTTATTGAGCCTTGCGAAACACGTGCTCGTCTTATTAATGTCTTGGAAATGTTGGCAACTAAACGGGAAAATCGTCCCGCCAAAAAGCATGGAAATATCCCCTTATAAAACAGAATTTTAAGAGAGCATGGAAAGGAGTGTCGTGTGTGGATGCGCTTTTTTTCGGACTGCAGGTTGCAGTAATAGGCATTGCGATAGTTTTTTTGACCTTAGTCTTTTTAATATATCTGATTAAGTTTATGACGAAGCTAACGAGTGTTTCTACGTCAAAAAAGGAGAGCCCAGAACCGATAGTGGTGGTTAAAGAACCTGTTTCTCAGCAGGAACAGTTAGTACCTGTGGATGATAGTGAGATTATTGCGGTTATTGCTGGGGTGACAGCATCTTTAACCCAAGGTAAGACCAGAATCAAGACAATTAAACGTACTAAGGCGGAGAAAGATTCTGCTTGGGGTATTGCCGGTCGGCAGGAGACAATGTATCTACGTCAGTCGCTGTAAGTATAATCCGGAAAAATAAAAAACGATAAAAAGGAGGGACTTTTTATGAAAAAGTTCCAGATCAAGGTAAATGGTAAGTCATATGAAGTAGAAGTCGAGGAAATAGGGGGGACGATGACTCCTTCGGCACCAGTTAGTACACCGACAGTGTCCAACCCCGTACCTGCTACCCAACCGGCAGCTCCAGCCCCGGCAGCACCTCAGCAAAATAATACACCTGCACCCGCTGGGGGAAAAAGTTTGACTGCACCTATGCCCGGTAAGATTATGTCTATAAAGGTACAAGTTGGACAACAGGTAAAAGCCGATGATGTAGCTGTCGTTTTGGAAGCCATGAAAATGGAGAATGAGATTTTTTGCGGTGTAGAAGGAACAGTAAAAGAAATAAGAGTTAGTGAAGGTGCTGCAGTTAATCCAGGAGATGTCCTTGTGGTTATTGCCTAGTTAACAATATCTTTATTAATTCTAGAGGGGTAGGAATTGCAAAATGGAACAATTAAACTTAATTGAGGCCTTTTCTGACTTGGCAAGGAGTACAGGCTTTGCTAATCTAACGATACAGCAAGTGATTACGCTGTTTATCTCTTTTATTTTGCTTTATTTAGCCATTGTGAAGAAATTCGAACCTTTACTGCTGTTACCAATAGGTTTTGGTATGTTATTAGCCAATATACCCAACGCAGGGTTAATGAATCCACCGCAACCTGGCATGGATCCTTTTACGGGGGAGGAAAGTGTGGCTCCTGGTGGTTTACTCTATTATTTATACCAGGGAGTAAAGCTAGGGATCTATCCGCCTTTGATTTTCATGGGTGTAGGAGCGATGACAGATTTTGGCCCGCTGATTGCTAATCCGAAAACCTTACTTTTAGGGGCGGCTGCCCAGGTAGGGATTTTCCTGACCTTTATCGGTGCTTTATTTCTGGGTTTTTCACCGGTTGAAGCATCATCTATCGGGATTATCGGCGGTGCCGACGGGCCAACGGCCATTTTTCTAACTTCTAAGTTGGCACCTCATCTCTTGCCGGCTATTGCTATTGCAGCCTATTCATACATGGCGTTAGTACCGATTATTCAACCGCCGATTATGAAAGCTTTAACGACTCGTAAAATGCGCCTGGTGGTTATGGATCAACTTCGTACTGTTTCACAAAGGGAAAAGATCATCTTTCCGATTGTGGTGACGGTAGTGGTTTCCTTACTATTACCTGATGCTACACCCTTGATTGGGATGTTAATGTTAGGGAATTTATTCCGCGAATCCGGTGTGGTTGGACGTTTGAGTGATACAGCACAAAATGCCCTAATGAATATTATTACTATTTTCTTAGGTATAACCGTTGGTGCAACGGCCAATGCTGAAATCTTTTTAAGTCCGTCTACCCTTAAAATTATTGTTTTAGGGTTGCTGGCGTTCTGTTTTGGGACAGCCAGTGGTGTGCTTTTGGGAGATCTAATGTATGTGCTCTCTAAGGGCAAGATCAATCCTCTGATTGGTTCCGCAGGTGTTTCAGCTGTACCAATGGCGGCACGTGTCTCTCAAGTAGTGGGACAAAAAGAGAATCCAGGGAATTTCCTCTTAATGCATGCCATGGGACCTAACGTAGCGGGAGTAATTGGTTCTGCAGTTGCAGCCGGAGTGCTACTTTCCTTGTTTGGTTAAAAAATATTTTTATGAATTAGGTAAACTGAGTGTAAATGAGTGTTAAGAATCTTAACACTCATTTTTTTACAAATTTTCTTACAACAACCATGTATTACCTCGTGTTTTTTTTACAAAAAGATGAAAACTAAGATCAGGAGGTGATACTTTTGCCATATAAAACTCAGTTGGAAAAACACCTGGAAGAAGTAAAATATGAAATAGCACAGGAATTTGGTCTAACAAAAAGACGAGATCTAAGAAAATCTGATTTAAATTTTGAGAAAAAGGATTTTTCCTTTAAAAGATCAGATTAATGGTGACTCTGAGGAGAAGTGGGATGATGGTAATATGTTCTAACTAAATTTTTTTTTTAGAATGTATAAAAAATTCATCAACAGCGAAAAATAAGAATACTTCAAGCAAAGGAGGTGAAGTTAAAAATGCCTCGTAATACTAACAAACCGGCAGTACAAGGTGCTGCTCAAGCTCTCGATCAGTTGAAATATGAAATAGCTAATGAACTGGGAATCTCCAACTATGCACAGGTAGATAAAGGGCAACTGACTTCTCGTCAGAACGGATATGTTGGGGGATATATGACTAGGAAGCTTGTTCAATATGCTGAGGAAGCTTTATCAAAGGGACAAATGGTGTAATCCAAATTAAATAATAAAAAAACAAGCAGAGATTATTTAATCTCTGCTTGTTTTTAAAGTAGCGCTTATTTTTTTAAAGTTTCAATTTAATCAATGCAGGTAATGTTCTACCTCTTCCGTGGGTATACCCGGATGTAAGGCAAGAGCTAGAGACATAGCAATAATTTTTGAGGTATTAGTTATTTGTTCATCGATTTCTTTGGGTGTAACCATTAATTGACCACCAAAAGGTTCCAAGACTTGATTAATCATTTGTCCTACAGCTACAGGTTGCAAACCTTGGTAAACTGTGTGTAGATTTGGTGTTGTTTGTAAATGCTCAAAGAGTTTTTCCATAGCCTGATGAGCTATTAAGGCTGCATTAACTACGGTAGGAACCCCAATAGCAATTACGGGAATACCCATAGTTTCTTGATTAATACCGGTTCTTTTATTACCAATCCCGGAGCCGGGGCTTATTCCTGTCGTAGCTACTTGAATAGTAGAATTAATTCTTTCTACACTCCCGGCAGCTAAAGAATCAATGGCAATAAGTAAATCCGGTTTTACTCGATCCA
>Ga0265294_10002278_pt1 | contig 25295 bp, 26 predicted proteins | sample MunlanPumphouse3_FD_192504 | JGI IMG/M metagenome (GOLD analysis project Ga0265294, IMG submission 192504) | Groundwater microbial communities from a municipal landfill in Southern Ontario, Canada - Pumphouse #3 | ecosystem: Environmental > Aquatic > Deep subsurface > Groundwater | place... | reverse complement strand
GGTTTGTTCCTTTTTTATTTCCAAAATATACGTACCTTTGTGCCTTTAAAAATGACTCCGTAGCTCAGTTGGTAGAGCAATTGACTCTTAATCAATGGGTCGAGGGTTCGAGCCCCTCCGGGGTCACTTCATTTTCAGGCACTTATCGATTCGGTTCGGTGAGTGCTTTTTTATTAAGTCGAGCTCTGGTCGAGCAAATCTATCAATGCATCCTATAAAGAACAAATCATAAGAGTCCGATGAATCGATTAAAATTTTGTACTACATTGCTGTTTCTTTCTATGTGTGTATTTTCAACAAACGCTCAGCGAAATATTGATTATGTGAATCCGATGGTGGGGACCAAAAGCATGGGACATACATTCCCGGGTGCATGTGCCCCTTTTGGTTTGGTCCAGTTGAGTCCCGATACAGAAATGGTTCCTCATAACATAGATGGGATTTATCAACCGGACGCATATCGCTATTGCGCCGGATATCAGTACGACGACTCGACGATTGTCGGTTTCAGCCATACACACTTCAATGGTACGGGACATTCCGATCTGGGTGATATTCTTATTATGCCCATGATCGGTGAGGTGAAACTGGATAAAGGAACAGCACAGGATCCCGATAGTGGATACCGCTCACGCTTCAGCCACGAGAATGAGAGAGCCGAGGCAGGATACTATTCGGTGATGCTGGAAGATTACGGTATCCTGGCTGAATTAACAGCTTCCGATAGAGTAGGGGTACATCGGTATACTTTTCCGGAAGGTACAGATACGGGACATGTTGTGCTCGATCTTGACTACGGCATTTATTATTATGATGGTAAAACGCTGATGGCCAACTTGCGGGTCGAGGATCCTTATACGCTCACAGGTTATCGTATCACCCGAGGGTGGTCGCGCATGAACTATACTCATTTTGCCGTGAAGTTCTCCAAGCCGATCATCCATTATGGTTGCCGCAACAAGGAGAAGGTGAAATACAACGGATTCTGGCGTAAGTTTGATATGACAGAGAATTTTCCCGAGATGTTTGGAACTCGCCTGACAGCATTCTTTGATTTTGATTTCTCTGATGGCCAGCCTCTTGAAATACAGATTGCGCTCTCTCCCGTAGATTGTCTAGGCGCAATAAAGAATTTACAGACTGAGGCTGGAATAAGATCATTCGATGAAATACGGAAGCAGACCCAACAAAAATGGGAGCAAGAGTTGAGCTGCATAAAGATGGATGCGGACGAGGACACCAAATCAGTTTTTTATACGGCATTGTATCACACCATGATCAATCCGTCTGTTTATCAGGATGTGGATGGCCGGTACAGGGGCGTCGATCACAATATTCATCAGGCTGAAGAGGGAGCGGTCAATTATACGGTCTTTTCTGTTTGGGATACATTCCGTGCGCAACATCCCCTGATGAACCTGATTAAGCCGGCCCGCGGCGAACAGTTTGTCAATTCCATGCTCCGTCATTACCAACAAAGTGCACACCGGGCCTTACCAGTTTGGTCGCATATGGGGAATGAGAACTGGTGCATGATTGGTTATCATTCTGTTTCGGTGGTATCAGACGCCATAGCCAAAGGATTGAATATTGACAAAGAACTGGCATTAGAAGCGTGTCTGAATAGTTCCAATGTCGATTATTATGACGGAATTGGAGAATACAAGAAAATGGGTTATGTCCCTCTGGAACGAAGTAGTTCATCTGCTTCTATCACATTAGAATATGCATACGACGACTGGACGATCTTCAATTTGGGCCGGCAGTTGGACGACAGAAAGATAACCGATGAATATGCAGGTCGTGCACTGAACTACCGGAATGTATTTGATCCATCGCTCGGCTTTGCCCGTCCGAAGTTACAGAACGGAACGTTTAAAAAAGATTTTGATCTGTTGGATACGCACGGACAGGGATTTATTGAGGGAAACACCTGGAATTATTCTTTCTTTGTGCCTCACGACATAAATGGATTAATAAAGGAGATGGGTGGAGAAAAGCAGTTCGTCCGTCGGCTTGATTCATTGTTTACCATGGAGCTTCCTGCGAAGTATTTCGAAAATACCGAAGACATCAATGAAGAAGGGTTAATGGGAAATTATGTGCATGGAAATGAGCCGAGCCATCATGTGTCCTATCTCTACAGGTGGACCAATGAACCATGGAAAGCAGAATCCCGTTTACACTCCATCATGAAGCAGATGTACAAAAATAAAATTGATGGGTTGTCGGGGAACGATGATTGTGGTCAGATGTCAGCCTGGTATATATTTTCTTCAATGGGGTTTTATCCTGTTTGTCCTGGTTCCGATCAATATGTCATCGGATCACCATTGGTAAAGGAGGCTGAGATAAAACTTGAAAATGGCAAAACATTTACCGTGAAAGCGGAAAACTATGCCGATAAGAATATGTATATAAGGTCGATAAAACTAAACGGAGCCCCTTACCATAAAAGCTATATCACTCATTCCGATATCGTAAACGGTGGAGAACTGGTATTTGAAATGAGCAATAAGCCAAATAAAAAATCATCTTCTTATGAGAAACCCTATTCATTTACAAAATGATATCGTCTTACTTTGCAGAAAAAATAATAGAATGAAAATAAAAAATGTATTACCGGTTTTATTCCTATTGCTTTATTCTTGTGGTTCATCAGGCCTGATCTCTCATGAAGAACCAGCTACTTGGGCCCGATTTACGTACCCCGAGATAAATTTTGTAAATCATGCAGAAGGAACCAAAGGATGGGAAATTTACAACCGCATCATTCCTGATCCTGAAAAGTATATCAATACAACAATTCTCGAAGTCGTCAAAACACTCTACTGGAACGAAGAAGATTCTATTCCCGATGTACGAAAGATCAATTATGAATTAAGGGATATAGAAGGTATTTCGGCCAAAGGAGGCAATCCACCTGAAATCACAATCTTCTACAGTACCCGCTGGGTGGAGAAATCCGAAAAAGATGCGGGCGACGAGAAAGTATTGTTTGAAACACGTGGTGTTTTACTTCATGAACTGACCCACGGTTTTCAACTTGAGCCGCAGGGGATCGGTACATATGGCGACGGCGGCGAGTTCTGGATTTTTATCGAGGGCATGGCCGATGCAGTGCGGATCCACAACGGTGGTTTCCCTCAGGGCAACCGAAAACCTGGTGGAAGCTGGAAAGATGGGTATCAACGTACTGGTTACTTTCTGGATTGGCTCACCACTAAAGATCCCGATTTTCTCCGCAAATTCAACAAATCTACTCTTGAAGTCATTCCCTGGAGCTTCGACAAGGCAATTAAACATGTTTTGGGAGAGCATCATGGTGTAGACGCACTGTGGAATGAGTATCAGAACTATCTGGCTAAGCCATAAGATACCATTTCCGGCAAATTCCGTGTGTTTCAATAGATATTCACAGCATGAGTTGTGGCTCGTTCAAGTATATTATAAAAAGCCTGGATAGCCTTTACAGTTTTCTACGCGTGTTTTATTTCAACAGATTCAGTCCATCTTTTGCCGACTTGTCAACAGGTGAGATAATCAGCACGATATTGAAAAGCCGTTTCGAATCATTTTTCTTATCCAGAAAATATTTGGTCCATGCGCACATCAGTGTGGAATAATAATCGAAGGGATACATTTGTTGCACTTTGTCGAAGTAGATCTCTGCCTGCTTGAAATCCTTCCGGTAGTAGTATATGTTTCCCAGAGCATAATTGATTTTAGAGTTGGTATTGTCGAGATGGAGTATCTGTTTGTACACCTTCTCCAGCTCTTCATTGTTTTCCTCAGCCTCCAGTGGATAACAGAGTCCCAGCAATGCTTCCACAGCCTGTGGCTCCAACTCTACCGCTTGACGATAAAACTTCTTACTCGTTTCATAATCTTTGGAGAGGTAGTAGAGCCACCCCAGACGCAACGACTTGTGATAATCGTAGCCGTTCACACTATTCAGTTCGCCAATCGCCTTTTCATAGTCGCCGGACGATTCGTATCGGTAACTTTCGGCAAATATCTGCGATGGGGCTACCTGGGCAGAGATACTCACGGTGAACAGCAGCAGAAAGGTGATAATTTCTGTTTTTTTATTTAAAAATTCCATGACAATGCAATGTTTATAAGGTGGTTGTTGTATTTATAAGTGGTATAATTGGTCGTTGAAAAGGCATATCCCTCTCTTTGCTGCCACTGGTATCCTGTGCTTAGGGTCATTTTTTTCAGGTACCAGGAGAGGGAGAGGCCTGCCAGTGCCTTGATGGCATCGTAGGTGTCAAACACCAGAAAGGAGCGTTCGGAGATATAATTCAGGTGGTTTCCCAAGCTGGCATTCGCGTTGAGCCATATAGGGCCGAACAGTTTCACTCCAAGATGCTGGGCGAAAATATACTGTTCTGTTGTCCAACCGCCAGGGTTGTAAATAAAAGCTGCGGAACTGATCCCGTAGAAGTTGAGGTTCCCAAGTGGGTAATAGGTCAGTGAGCCTTTCGCCTGGTATTGGTCAATTCCTCCGAAGTTCGAATAAGACACAATGATCTCCGGAACGGTATAGGTGAACCTTTTGTTGAGAAAGGCGGTCAGTGAGTAGTTATTGCTCTTTCCGGCATCTTTTTTTTCAATTTGATAATAACCTCCCGCGAAGCCCCAGGTGACATTGCCGGGAGTGAAAAACTCAAGGGCTGCCACCAGCTGGTGTTGTGCAAGTTGTTTTTCCCTGGAAAGAAGTGTGCCTGCAGTGCTTTGGAAACGGGTACTATAGAACTGATATCCCAGTTTCAGTTTTGCCCGCTCAGATAGTTTGAACCCTATGTCAAGCGAGGAAAATAACATGTCCTGGTATTGGTTGAGCGAGTCAAACCCTGCCCCGGAAAGGATGTCGGGCTTGTTGTCGTTTGTCATGTATCCTCCGGAGAGGGAAATGTGATCCATCACGGAAGGGTTATACCCCACGATGGCTTGTGTATGAGGAGCCATGTCCCGGGCAAGGATAGCGGCATTCTCTTTCTGTCCGCTCAGCAAGTACGCGTAGTAGAGACTCTCTTTCAGGGTAGGGTCGTCTGGTGTTTCTGAAAGCGTCTTTTTGTAAAAATCCGCTGCTTTCGCATAATTCTTCAGGGCATAGTAGGCGATGGACGTACGGTAGTTGAGGTAGTAGAAGTTGATACCCTCCTGACGGGCTTTGCGGCTTGTCCTGATCAGGCTCCGGAAATCTCCGCCCAGATACTGACGGTAGGTAAGGCTGTCAGTATCTAGTAGTCGCAGACTATCTTGAGCACGCAGGGAAGAGAGTGTCAGGATAATTAAAAAAAGAATTATTCCCAGTCGATACATAATGTCCGTTTTTGTGCGTTAATCTCTATTTTTTTTCTCGTGATGGTCACCGACGCCTCTTTTCTTTGATACATGAAGTGGAGGAACGATGTTTTCGTCGCCATGTGATAGCTGATTTTTTCTGGATAATGAAAATTGTCTGCTTCAGAGAGCACCGACTCGTAGCGTATGCGGGTGAAAAGGATAAAAGGGGAGAGGAAATCCTGGATCCATTTTGTTCCTGCAGGATGTTCTTTCGTCAACGGTACCCAGTCTTTTATCGTAATTCCTTTTTCATTGGAAAGCAACAGCTTGAAACAGCTTCGGTAAAAAAAGTAGAGAGGAGACGATTTCTTCCCTTCGAAATCAGTGAAATAAAATAGGGTGCCATCATTCTCGAAGTAAGCGGTCGACCCTGTTTTATCGCAGCGAATATAGGTTTTGTTATAGGCATCTGTCGCAATCCTCCATATCCAGGTTTCATTCTCCTGTTTCACGCGGAGCAATCTGCCCGGTTTTGCCTGCAGGGCTTCACTGGCCAGTGATGAAACAGGAACATTATATACCACGCTGCCCACTTTGGGTATCTCTCCAATACGTAGTAACGGTTTTTGGTCACGTTCTTCAAAAAAATAACCAAAGGGGTAGGGGTGCGTCGTTGCTCCAATTTCCGGTGTCAGCTGCACCTGAAAATGAAGATGTGGTACAGGTGAACGTCCCGAGTTTCCACAGGTAGCCACGACTGTCCCCTTTTTTACATAATCGCCGATGCGCACTTTGAAGCTGTCTTTCTTCAGGTGGCTCATCTGTGTATAAAGACCATTCAGATGGTTGATGACAATGCTGTTTCCCCAATTTTTCTCTGTGTTGATGCTGTCGATGGCATTGTCGTCGGTGATATTGCTAATCATGTAAATATAGCCGTCGGCAGGAGCCAGTACAGGCTTGTTATAGCAATAAAACTCCTCCTTTTGTGTACATTGTCCGAAGCAGTTCCTTCCCTCCTCGTTGGTAATCACAAAGTCGAGTGCCTTTCCCCATTCACCCAGGTGGGTGATGTCCCCATCATAACCCTGACTCACTGTCCACCTGTCGAGAAACGGAAGTTGGAATTTGAAGAGGATACCCTGACCGAAGCGCTGCATGTAATTGACATTTTTATACACAGTTTTTTCAGGATTGTAATACTGAATGAAGGGAAAGATAAAAAAGAGGTTATTGTTTCGTTGTTTGAGAATGTAGAGCACGAGTATCGACAGTAGGCTGAAGGAGAGTGTGTAGGAAGAGACTCCGATGCCTGCTATCAGGTTCTCTATGCCTGTGTAGAACAGGAATAGGATAGGAGTGAGTCCTATCACCAGCAGATAACTGTAACTATTTGGAATGATGAAAAAACTCCCGATGGCCATTCCCCAGAAGATGTAGTTGACCCCTGCCAGGTCCTGTGTCAGCTCCCCGATATCCACCCCCATCAGTTTGCTGGTTACAAACGCAAAAAAGAAGCCCAGGAAGGCGACTGTCGATTTGATTCTCGAATGGAATAGCAGTGCGGTCACCAAAATCGCTCCCACGAGGATACTGTCCGTAAAGAAGATGGACGCCATGGTCTTTAGGTAAAAGTAGATCATTTGCGGCAACTGCAGATGATCGAGGATGTGTACAGTATCGTACCAGGGTATTTGCATCTGTTTCGCCAGTACCACCGTAAACCGCTCGAACGGCGGAATCGGCATGATGTGGGTGAATGTGTTGAAGGAGAGATCAACCAGAGCGAGCGTAAGCACAAACGGAAGGGTAAGTATAGGTATCTGGTGTTTCGCGAATAGGGTTTCAAACCAGATGATCAGCATAAAACCGAGAATAACTGCTAAAAGGAAAAGAATACCGAAGGGCAGATTGAAATGGAACTTGTATACCATGCTGATCCCGATGAAGATCGCATTGAAGCCATACAGTCCGGAAGCAATTTTCGCTTTGGAGAAGCCAAGCAGATGTGCCAGAAGGTTTGTCAGCACCACTGCGGCAAGTCCTCCTGCTCCAAGCCGGATATCGAGCATGCTCAGGAACATCAGCAAAATACCATATGCCTTGTGCTGAGAAAAAAAGATCTGGGCATAACTGTGGGTGATGCCGTTCAGATGTAATTTCCCAATGGATTGAATCTGCAATCCCATACCTGTTTTTTTTACAGCTTAATATTCCCTGTTCAAAGTGTAAAATCTCGCAGATGGTCGGGTAGACATTCTTGTTCCACGATACTCTCCATCGTTTCGTTTTTTCTGATCAGATGTACCTTCCCATTCGTGTCAATCATCACCACGTTGGGTCGCAGTGTGATAAACTGCATCCATTGCGTCATATTGTATGCACCCACCTCATGAACCACCACCCTGTCGCCTCTCTTTAGCAGCGGTAGGCTCACGCTCTCGCGGATACAGTCGATATTCATGCAGAGAGGGCCATAGAGAGCCATCTCTTCGGCATGCTGTGTGAATTCCTGTGCGGGTGAGATGCGATGATTGTACCAGAAAGAGGTGAAGAGGATGTTGACCCCGATATCGAGTATCGTAGCACGACGTCCGTTGGAGAGGCGTTTGGCCGCCAGTACTGTACCCAGCAGGTATCCGGCTTCGTCAATCAGTGCGCGTCCTGTCTCAAGAATCAGCAGCGGCAACTCATCGGGCCTGAAGCCGAAATGCATGATTGTGTTTACGATCGCCTCCGCATAATCGTCGAAGGTGGGGATCACGTCCACACCTTGAAGATAAGAGCCCTTGAGTGTATTCGAGGAGCAGAAGCCACCTCCCATATCGATGTATTTTACCTTTACGCCGGTTCTGTTTGCCGTTGCCTGCGCCAGCTCGCACATCTTCTGCGTGGCTACGCTGTAGGCACCGGGGGTAAGCATATAGGTGCCGATATGGCAGTGAAGACCTTCCAGATCGAGGTCCTGCTGGGTAACGATTTTCATGATGGCATTCCAGGCCTCCCCCGATTCATAGTTGAATCCAAACCGGTCCCATTGTGGATAAACGCCCGTGTCCATATTCACACGGATGGCCACACGTGCTCTTTTTTCGGTTCCTTCCAGAAGCTCTATCAGCGTGTACAGCTCGTCGAAATGATCGATATGAATCAGTGAATGGTTGTCGACTGCCATCCTTAAATCATCAACCGATTTATCGGGGCCGTTGAAGATGATCAGGTTGCCGGGTACGCCGTTTCTCAGTGCTTTCTGATATTCAAAACCGGAAACCACCTCGGCCCAGCTCCCCTCCTGATGAAAGACATGGCAGACAGCGTCGAGGTAGTTGGTCTTGTAACTCCAGGCAAACTGCACCTTCGGATAACGCATGGTGAAGGCTTTCAATGCACGGCGGTAGGTCTGACGGATCTTTTTCTCATTGATGACGAACAGGGGTGAGCCATATTGATTCATCAGGTCACTGACTGCCACACCTTCGATTTGTTTCACCGGCCTCTGTTCTGTTATGCTGCCGAATTTATTCAGTAAACCCGTGTTCAGTTTCTGAATCACCGGTCGTTCGTAGTTAGGTTTCATCGTTTTTTCTTTTATTCCTGCTACAGGTTATGTGTTCTTTTTTATCGCCGTGTGTCATTGAGGAATTTCGCTACCGATGTAACACGTAGGGCTATTTCTCACCGGTAGTGGAGATTTTCTCGAATTCAGAGATGTCTACAATCATATCGTAGGAGTAACGGATAAACATTTTCCCGCTACTATATTGTGTGAACGGCTCCACCTCTTCACCAAGCGCCATCTTCACCAGTGCTTCGGCATGATTCTGTCCGCAACCGTTGGCCAGGTATACCCACGCCGGAAAGCGGGGATTCATCTCAATGAGATAATACTCCTCTTTCCGTGTCTTGATAAACTCCAGCTCGCAGCCACCCCGCCACTGGCTTTTCTCCACGATGTGGCGGGAGATCTCCATCAGCTTGTCGTCCTCCAGCGAGATGCCCGACCAGGCTTTGCCCTTGTCGGTAATATAGAGCTTCCTCATCGGCACGGCCCCAATACAGGTACCTTTCCCGTTACCCAGGGCAGTGACATTCACCTCTGTGCCGGTGACAAATTCCTGTACAATGACCGGATAACCCCATTTGGCGACGATCTTGTAAAAATAAGAAGAAGCCTGCTCAAAGGAAGAGGCGATGTAAGCATCATAATAACGACCCTTGATCACCATGGGGTAATCGATCTCTTCCTCCAGTTTTTTCAACTCCTGAATCTGAGAAATCATATGGCTGACAGGAACCTGTACTCCGTATTTCTCACCGAATTTGTTCAACTCCGATTTCTGGCGTTCCTCAAAAGCATCGCGTGAAGGGAGGAAAGTGGCAATGCCGAGTTCCTCCTGCATCCATGGGCTTATTTTGATAAAGTTGTGCAGTTCCGCATCGAAATTGGGGATGATCACATCCGGCTTTTCTATCTCGTGAATATATTGCAGCCGCTCCTTCAATATCGAGGTGCCGGCAGTGGGCAGCGGCAGCTGGTATACCTTGTCCACCAGCTCCTGCATATAGATTCCCGGTTCCAGGGTTTCATACGAGAGGCCGATAATCCGGACATCAAACTCCCGGCTCTCCTTCAGTGCACGGATAACCGGTATCCCCGGCCCGGGGCTGTCGATATTGTTAAGACCGGTAACGCCTACGGTGATTTTACGCTTCTTCATAGGTAGTGAGCTGGTAGCTCTTTAGCATCGACAGAAAGTCGTTGAGATCTATTTCGGCGGTATTTCTGTCGAGCTCAAATTCTTCCTGAAACGCTTTCAGTATCGTCTCTTCATTTTCTTCCTCCTTCAGTTTTTGAAGGACAAACAGGCCGGTCTCGTTCACACTGAAGCTGTCGCCGGTGAGCGGATTAAAGATGAATCCTGTTTCACTGATCGCTATGTTTTTACGTATATTTACAGGCATTTGTTTGAAAGATTATCCTGATTATTTTCACTCTCTCCGGTCACAGATTCCATTGTTGTTCGCATCGACAAAATTGGCCTGCCTGCCTTTCCCGTTGCGAAGACCGGCACCCTTTCCCGGGCCGCGGCCCTGTCCGGCTGTTCCGTTTTCATAATTGTCGCAAATACCGTTCTTATCGGCATCCACAAAGTTCCTGCCGCCGTTTCCGCGACCGTTCCGCATGCCGCAACACATTCCCTTACCCCTGCCACTACCATCAAGAAGGCGTTGCTTCCCGTTGGCATTTGGGTTGCCGGGTGTGCCTTTCTCGAAATTGTCGCAAATACCGTTGTTGTCGTTGTCCACAAAGGCGGGACCTTGCTGCGTAGTGGTGGTCTTCTCTTTTTTGTCCTGCTCCTGTGCGGAGACCACGCCGACTGAGAGTACTACTGCCAATGCTGAAAGTAAAATTTTTGTTCTCATTTTTCTTTATTTTAAATAGTTTGTTGTATTGTTCAATATTGTTGTTTTGCTCGAGTTTCCCATTTACCTCGTTTCAGTCACAATTGTTATTCTTCACACGTTTTCCGAATCAATTTCCACACCGGTTTACTTGCCTTATTCTCCTCTTCCCCGACGGCCGTAGCGGTGTCTGTTTCCCTGCCCACTGCCCGTCGTGTCGTTCCATTGATAACCCCTTCCCCGGTTCACGGTGCCGTCACGGAAGAGCGGAAGGAAAGCCTGTTGCAGCTGTTCGCACTGTGTGGAGTCGCAAGCTGTTTTCAGCTGAAGATAAAAAGCGTTGGTGATTTTTTTCAGTTCGGCATGGTAACTCCCCACCTTTTCAGAAAGATCGTTCAGTCGGATTGTGTCGGGTGTAGAACTGTTCAGTTCCGCAAACATCTCGTTCTTCAGGGAATCCATCCCGAATATCAAATCGTTTGCCCGATATTGAAAGGAGTGATGAGCCTCCCTGAAAATATCCATTTGTGCATCATCGAAGCCTAGAGTCTGTCTGAAGTACCTTCCGGTGAGCGGATTCTGCCGGTTCTCATCGAGCACAATGGCAATAGTGTCACTGCTGCTCTCACGGCTACGGAGGAGTATGGTGCCAATGATTGTCACATTCAACATGACCAGCAGTGCGATGACCCACCAGAGTATTTTAACCGTCTTATTCATTCTCATCAAAATTATAATAGCCTAAATTCTCTATCTGTCTGTCGTTGATATTCAATATTATTTCGGGTGTCGCGCTCTCCACATAGCTGTTTCCTATGGAAATTCCCAGAAAAGCTATTGTCGCAATACTGCCTGCAAGGGCTAATGTCTGCCAGAGAGGAGCTTTTCTTCTCTCCACTTTTTCAAATCCTTCAATTTTCACCATGACCCTGGTGGAGAGGTATGGGTTGGGAACTGTCTCCTTTTCACGCCGGATATACTCGTCTATATGGTGTTCTGTTTTCATTGCAACCGATTGGTTTTGTGAAATATAAAACTACATGATTTGTTATGGTGTACCTGTATGTCTTAAAATGCCGCCACGTACATTTTTATTCGCTCTTTTACTTATTAGACAATCATTCCGCCGTTTTCCTACGGAGTACTTAATTTTTTTTTCAGATTCTCTTTGGCTCTTTGCAGCAGCTGCTCCACGGCACCCTCGGAACGGTTCATCACTGCAGCGATCTTTTTCTGGGGTAGCTCCTCGTAACGACTCAGGATAAAAGCCATCCGCTGTTTCTCCGGGAGGGCGTCAATTGCCATCCGGATACGTCTGTCGCGTTCCGCGTGCTCCAGTTCTTCCAAAGGTGTTTTTTCCTCGCTGCGGTGAGAGAAGATGGCTTCGAGGGATTGCAGCAGCCGGTTTTTTCTGTTACTGCGAAGAAAGTTGAGGCTCGTGTTGACGGTAATTCTATAGAGCCACGTGGAAAACTCTGCATCGTGATGAAAGGAGGAAAGCGATTGGTATACCCTGACAAAGATATCCTGGGTAACTTCTTCCGCATCTTCTTTTAGGTGTACAAAGCCCATGACGGTACGGAATACCTGCAGCTGGTACTTCTCCATCAGGTTTTTAAAAGCAGCCTGGTTGCCTGATATAATATCCTTGATCAGTTGTTCGTCCGACATGCGTATTGTTTGCCATTCATTGCTAAGTTAGACAGCAAAAAATCTTCATTCCTACGGCCGTTGTGTATTTTCTTGCGTATGGATTATCCCCGCCATTCCCGATAAAGGAGATGCATGTTTTCGGTAAAGGTATTATTTTTCTGCCTTAATTTACCTCTTACAGCGTGTGAATTTATTAACGGACTTGTGCTACGGCATACCCGTTGTGTTCTGACTGTGAGGAAAGAACGGGACCCCCTATTTCTGAGAATCCCGCTCGAAACAATTTTGTCGCCTCTGATCGCCGGCTTATGATTTCTGTATCACTTTAATTCTGGCGAAGTAGAGCCCAAACGAACGGTACAGAAAGTGGGTCCATTTACCGAAGGGGACAATAATCAGGGCCCACTGTGCCAGTACAGTCAAATGGATCAGGTAAATCCAGATGTTGTTTTCGAGGATGTTCAAGTCGATAAATAGTCGCACCATAAATGCAGTCAGTCCCATCAGTAACAGCCAGATCACAAACAGCCAGTCGGAAGGTTGTGAAAATCTGTTCAGCGCCTTGTTTCGCTTTATTCTCTCCGATACGAAATGGGTCGTAATGTCGAAGATCAGGAAGCTTTCCACATACCCGAGCACAACGACAAAAAAGCTTTCCGTACCAAACCAGTTGAGGAAAACGGTGGTGAAGAGAAGCGACAGATAGGCAAAGACCAGCACCAGGTGTTCCAGCCAGCGGAAATTGTCCTTCGCGTCGCAATCTTTTGCCCTTTTCTGGGTGAACATATGTACAAAAAGCTCGGAGAGAGCCGTGAAATAGCTTTTTAGCGGTACTTTTACCCCGTTTTTTACAATTGTGAAATACCACATCCGCAACAGGTTGGGTACAAATATTACCAGGAAGACGGTGGCGATAGCCAGCATCTCAAAGAGGTGACCTGTATGAAGCAATGTCTCAGTCTCAAAGTTTACGGTACGGGCAAAGAAGAAAACCCCTGCAGCCACCAGCAGTAGCGCAGCGATGGTAAGTGTCAGCGAGCGGTAGAGCAGACCCGAGAGCCCGGTCCAGTCGTATTGTGCAGTGAGCCAGCGCCGCAGCGACATCATCAACTCTCCCGGGTTCGCGGTTTGTGGACATTGTGCCGTGCATTCGCCGCAGTAGTAGCACTCCCAGGGCTTGAGCGACTGTTTCATCTCCTCTTCGAGTCCCAGGGCACTGAGGCGTACCATTTCACGTGGGAAGGAGTCGTCGGGGGTGGAGAGTGAACAGACGGCTGTGCAGTTACCACAGTTGTAACATGCGTTGAAATTGACAGAACCGTATTTCTTGAGCTCTTCCGAAAAGTGTGGATTTATTTTGCTTGCCATTATTTTACCAATTTATACGAATAGTATTCGTCCATGTCATCGATCTCGCCGGTAGCTACCACCCCATACTTTACCAGGGTGAGCAGATAATAGGTCACCTCGTGGAGTGGCATCTGGAGGCGTTCCGCCAGCTGTGCGATGGTTAGCTCCTCCTCTTCCAATGCGCCGGTGATCGCCCGCTTAATCCGGTTGAACTCTTTCAACTCCTCTTTCACGTGTTCCGGAACACCCTTTATTTCCCGTAGGTAGCGGGCTGTTTTTCCTTTTTCTGCTTTCATGTTCTTATGCCAATGCGTCAATCATACTCATTATCTCTTCACTCGAATAGTTGATCAGGTTGATGGCGTCGGGCGGACATACCGGGGCGCACATACCACATCCCTTGCAGACCGAGTTGTTAACCACTGCCACCGTTTTACCGTCCACCTCTTCCTGCAGGATCGCATCGAAAGGACAGGCCTCCGTACATTTCCCGCACCAGCTGCAGAGGTCTTTGTTTACCTCCGCCACAATCGGCTCTGTCTCGAGTGTCCCCTTGCTGATCAGAGAGAAGGACTTCGTTGCCGCCGACAGGGCTGAGTTGACCGACTCGGTGATGTTCTTTGGTCCCTGGCAGCTGCCGGCGATGGTAACACCGTCGATCACTGTCTCCACCGGGCGCAGCTTCATGTGCACCTCGTTGAAGAAATGGTCTCTTCCCTTGGGCAGCTTGAAGAGGGTACCCACCCTGTTGTCGGCGCGCGGTACCATGCCGGTCACCAGTACCACCAGGTCGGCCTCCAGCTCCAGCTCTCTGTTGGCGGAGAGGATGTCGCGAAGGGTGATGGTGCTCTTCTTCCCTGCTGTCACCACTGCCGGCGGATTCTCCTCTGCCCACTGCAGGTAGAGATCGCCCAATGCGAGAGACTCGGCATAGAGCAGTTCCTGCTTGCCATAGGTGCGGATGCCGCGGTTGAGATGGTAGTTGCTGATTCTGGAGAACTTCTTCTTCGCTAGAATGGAGGCATGGATGGCCGAGGTACAGCAGAAGCGGGAGCAGTAGCTATTTTCTCCGTTGGTCTGGCGACTGCCCACGCAATAAATGTAAGCGATGTTACGGATTTTCCGCCCCTTGTACACCAACTCTTTTCCCTCGGCATGGTCGATCAGGTGACGGAAGTCGGGCAGTGTGATCACGTTGTCGCTCTGTGCAAAGCCGAACTCCCCCTCTTTGGGCTGGTAGGAGTCGAAACCCGTGGCGACCACCACCGAGCCTACATTGAATTCGGCGGTCTCCACCGGGTCTCCCTCCTTCAGCGGCCGCTTGCGCACCTTGAGGGTGAAGTTGCCGATGCTTCCCTTGGAGGAGATTACCTCCGTGCCGGTCATGATGGTCACATTCTCCCGTCGAAGCAGGTCTTTGTAGATCCGCTCCGTGAGGGCACTGCCGCTCTCTTCACTCATCGCCAGGGTACCCCAGGTGGCGGTGTGTCCACCCACCCGGTGTTCCTTCTCGATCAGGAGCACCTCTGTCTGCTTGTCTGCCAGGCTTGCGGCCGCCTTCATGCCAGCTATGCCAGCGCCGATCACCGCGATAGTTTTCTCTGCTTCGAACTGGTTGGGGTGAAGCGGCTCGGCATAACGTGATTTGGCGATGGCGGCCTTCACCAGGCGGATCGCCTTGTCGGTGGCACCCTCCTTGTTGTCGGAGTGGGCCCATGATGCCTGCTCCCGTATGTTGGTGTGCACATAGGTGTACTTGTTCAGTTCTCCCCGTTCGGTCACATTGCGAAAGGTGGTGAGGTGCAGTTTGGGTGAGCAGGAGGCCACGATCACCCCGTCGAGGTTGTGTGTGTGGATATCCTCCACCATGTCATTCTGGTTGGAATCGGAACAGGCGAAGAGGGTGGTCTTGGCCATCACCACTCCTGTTTCGTGTTCCACAGCCTGCCGAACCTTCTCCACATCGACATAATCGGAAATGTTGCCGCCGCAATGGCAAATGTAAACGCCAATTCTCTCTTTCATAATCGTTTATGGTTCCTGGTGCTGTATGATGTAACTGATTGCTTCGGAGGATGCCGAGCCTGCCGAGAGGATTGAGTCGGGAATATCCATCGGGGCGGAGGCTGTGCCGGCCACGAAGACACCGTCGATGCTGGTCCGTGCCGGGCTGCCCATCAGGTCCGTCTGTGCGACAAACCGGTGGGGATCCAGCTTCAATGCTCCCTGTGGAAATATCTTGCCGGCGTCGGGATTCGATTTCACTCCTACCGAGAGCACCACCATGTCATGCTCTGCCTCCTTGACCACTCCTTCGCTGATGTCCTCATAGCGGAGGATCAGGTTGCCATTTTCCTTCTCTTTGATGGTGCCGATCTTGCCTTTCACGAAGGTGACTCCCATCCCCTTTGCCTGCTGGTAGAACTCCTCAAACCCTTTCCCGAAGGAGCGGATGTTGATGTAGTAGATGGTGACGTCGGCCATGGGGAGGGCACCCATCAGCAGCTGTGCCTGCTTGATGGAGTACATGCAGCATATCTGCGAACAGATGGGATTGCCCACGGAGGCGTCACGCGAGCCGGCACAGAGCACGTAGGCGATCTTGTCGGGCACCTTGCCGTCGCCCGGCCGCAGGATGGTGTTGTAAGGGCGGGTGGGAGCAATCTCCCGTTCCATCTGCATGGAGGTGATCACGTTTTTGTACTGTCCGTAGCCGTAGCGCGGAATCTCCAGCGGATCGAACAGTTTGAATCCGGTAGCCATCACCACCGTGCGGGCATGCAATTCGTACTGTTCCGGCTCCATGGTAAAGTCGATACATTGGGTGGGGCACACCTTTTCGCAGGCACCGCAGAGTGTGCAGTTTTCGATGTCGATGGCTGCCGCCTTGGGGTTGGCAATGCTGAAGGGAATGAAGGCTGCCTTCCTGCCTATCAGCCCATATTGGTACTCATCACGCACGTTTACCGGACAGGCCTTCTCGCAGAGTTGGCAGGCAGTGCAGTCTTCCACATGCACATAGCGCGGCTTCTTGGTGATCTGCGCTACGAAGTCGTTCTCCGACCGTTTGACAATGTGGGTCACCTCACTCTCGGTGAAGAGGGTGATGTTCTTGTGGCGGGCGATCTCCGACACCTTGGGTGTGGTGATGCAGGCGGAACAGTCGAGTGTGGGGAACACCTTGCTCAGCAGGATCATTTTGCCCCCCAGCGAACGTTCTTTCTCCACCAGCAATACCCTGTAGCCGCTATTGGCAAGGTTGAGCGCTGCTTCGCCCCCGGCGATGCCGCCTCCTATCACCAGGGCATCGTAGTGAATGATTTTCTTCTCTTCGTCCATCAGTATTTATGCGTTGGTTGTTTTGATCAGGTATTCGTTGAAGCTGCGTATCTGCTTCACGAACGCTTCGCTGCATACCGAACAGATGGCGGCCATGCGCAGGCGGGCGGGGTCGATGCTTTGTGCCTTCATCCGTTCGTGCGTGTCTGCCACCAGATTGCCTGTCTTCTCTGTGCAGCTCTCCCCATAGACACAGTCGCTTCCGTCGGCTGCGATGAACACGCCGTCGAACCCCTGTTTGTAGGCATGCAGAATCCAACTGGGCTTGATGCCACTGGAACAGGGAACCGTGATGGTGTAGACTGTCGGCGGGTAGTGGAGTTTTAGCAACCCCGCCATGTCGATAGCGGGGTCGGAGATTTTCTCCGTTGAAAAAACCAGTATCCTGGCACTTTTTTTCATCGTTGCGGTGGTTTATTTCTTCTTCATATATACCTTGAAGTAACCGTTCTCTTCTACGGCGCCGAGGAACTCGTGACCTTGCTTTTTACACCACTTGGGGATATCTGTCTTGGTCCCTTCGTCGGCCGAGAGAATCTCCATCACGTCGTCTACGGCGATGGTGCCGATGGCTTTCTTTGCTTCGAGAAGCGGCCCTGGGCAGGCTGTGCCCCTTGCGTCTACCGATTTGGCTACTGTTAGTGCTTTTAATTCTTCTGTTGTCATTGTTTTAATTATTTAGTTGTGAATTGTTTAGATATTATCTCTTCCTAAATAAACCATTGCATGCTGCTCTCGCCGGCATCCGCCACAAAGGTGGTGGCCCCGGCATAGCGCAGGTGCGGGTAGTCGATGATCTCCTCCTTTTTGAAGCCCATCAGGTTCATCGACATCTCGCAGACGGTAATCTCAATGCCCAGGGCGGCAGCTTCCTCAAACATCGCATCGAGTGACATGACGTTTTGTTTTTTCATCAACCTTTTGATCATCATCGGTCCCATGCCACACATGTTCATGTTGGAGAGCTTGAGTCTGTTTCGTCCTTTGGGGAGCATCATCCCGAACATCTTTGAGATGAAATCTTTGCCCTTCGCCTTCTTTTTTGGATCGCGCAGGGCGGAGAGTGCCCAGAAGGAGAAAAAGAGTTTTACCTGAGAATCCATTGCAGCTGCTGCCAATGAGATAATCATTGCTGCCAGGATCTTGTCCATGTCGCCCGATACGATGGCGATCGAAAGTTGGTCTTTCCGTGCATTCTCCATGTCGGAGGTTTTTGTCTTGAGCTTTTCCAACTCTTGCTGGAGTGCTTCCATTGAAAGAGGAGTCGATGTTCCCATAATTTGCCAGTATGATTTTGAAATTGAATACGATGCAAATTACGGAAAAAAAGAAGCAATAATTTATTTTGTGGCAGTGCAGAATTTTACACTATTTTGTGCGATATGTCACATCTTTCCCTATCTTTGTAGGGATGTTAGGTTAACCGGGTGAATATCATCTGGTTCTTCTAAAATCTGTATATAAATTGTGGCAGCAATGAGAAATGAATGTATCGATTGTGACTGTGTCCTGAAATCATCCGTTCAGATGAAGGATTGTCAGCTGGAGCTGCTAGGTGGCAGCCATGCGGTAGTCAAATTCAAGAGAGGAGATACCATCATCCGCCAGGGTGTCTTCTCTACCAATGTAATCTTCCTGCGCAAGGGAATGGCCAAGGTACATCTCTCCGGTCCTTCCCGTGAGCAGATCGTGAAGCTGGTGAAGGCGCCCACCTATCTGGGACTACCCACCACCTTTGGCGACAAGATCAACCAGTATAGCGTGACCGCCGTGACGGAGTCGGAGGTTTGTTTTATCGATGTCGGTGTATTTAAGAAGTTGCTAGCCGAGAATAATGACTTTTCCTCCTATATCCTGATGGAGCTCTCCAAAAGTGAACTGGAGGCCTATAAACGTTGTGCAAGCCGTACGCAGAAGCAGCTAAGAGGCAACCTGGCCGATGTGCTGCTGGAGTTTTCCGAACAACTGTTCGAATCGGACCGCTTCCTGCTCCCTCTCTCCCAGTCAGACATCGGAAACTGGGTGGATGCCGGGAGGGAGAGCATCAACCGTGCCCTCTCCGAGTTCATCGCCGACGGTATCATCCGCATGGAAGGAAAACAGGTGACGATACTCGATCAGAAACTGCTGCAGCTAATCAGTCAAAATGGCTGATGTTTGCAGATTTAAGTTGACAGCCTTCGTGTAACCTGTAAAGTTACCCCAACCGCTCAATTTTCTCCAATTCAGCCCTGTTGCGGATGGTAATTCCTTTGCCTTCAAGGGCGATGATCCCGTCCCGTTCAAATTCCTTCAGCAACTTGATGGCACTCTCTGTGGCCACCGACGCGAAATTGGCCAGATCCTGCCGGGATAAATACTGAAACACATTTTGGTCACTGAAATGGTCACTGCTCAGATAGAGCAGGGTAGATGCCAACTTGCCTCGCATCTGCTTGTAGGTCATGTTGGCGATGATGGTCAGCAGCTGCCGTTCGTTGCGGTAGTTGCGAGAGGTGATGCGCATGGCAAATTGGGCATTGTTGAGCAGAAGGTTGCGCATCTGCTCCTTGTCGATCATGCATATCGCGGCGTCGGTGAGGGCCACGGCAGAGGTGGCGTGCAATGCTTCGCCAAAGAGGGAGGCGAAGCCCAGAAAGTCGCCTGCCTGCGCCAACTGTAGGTTGAGCTGTTTATCCCTGCCTGTCTGCAGGTACACCTTCACCAGTCCCTCGGTGATCAGCAGAAGATGCGTGGAGAAAGCACCCTGCTTGAACAGGTTCTCCCCTGCCAGATAAGTAAGTTCCGTCTTGCCGGTGTTAATCTGTTGCAGTTCCTGCGGTGACAGGTCGCGGAAGCATGCCACCATCTTTTCGCAATTTTCCATTTCGTGATTCATCGGTTCCCCTTTTCTTCATTTTTATACAGAACAAAGATATCATCTTTTCCGGAAACTGATTTATATCAGCCAAACAACTGATGCATTTCATCCTGTGCCATGGAATTTGTCAGTGCTGTTTTTTGATTCTCATTCTTGATAACGCCTACCTTTGTCGCAGTTATTAATCAATATAAAAACAACAGTAAGATGAAGTATTTAAGAACCAATATTCAGGAAATTGAAACGGCTGCCGAGTTGCAGAAAATTATCAGTGAACAGGAAAACGTGATGGTATGCTGCGGTCGAATGGGCCCTATGTGCATCCCGGTATATGAAATTATGGAAGAACTGGAGGAAGAGTATGAGAACGTGAAATTTTATTCCATGGCTTTCGATAGTCCCGAATCGGATGTGATCAGAAGTGCACCCGAGTGTCGTGGGTTCATGGGGTTACCGTTTACCATGTACTACAAGAATGGTAAAGTGGCCAAAGCAACGACCAGCATCCAGAGCATGCCACAGGTGAAGGGGAATCTCGATCAGTATCTCTCTTAGGAGAGGGACAAAGAGAAACAGATGGGGGGAAGACACTGACAGAACAGCGAACTCCTCCCATCTTCCAGCATAAACAAGTTGACGGGATATGAATTACAATGAGACAAGCTATTGAAGGAGATAAGATGGAAAAGATATATGATGTGATGATTCTGGGCGCCGGTGCAGCAGGCCTTTCAGCCGGTATTTACGCATCCCGCGGAAAGCTGGATACGTTGATCCTGAGTGAGGGTGTGACTGGTGGACAGATGGTACTGACCAATGAGATTGCCAACTATCCGGGGGCGGAAATGGTAAAGGGATATGAGTTGGCTGACATCATGAAGCGTCAGGCAAAAAGTTTCGGATGTACGCTCAAGGCCAATGTGAAAATTGTGGCTTATCGTTTGGCAGAAGAGATCAAAGAGGTTGAGCTGGAAGACGGTCGCGTGTTCCGGGCAAAGACGGTCATCCTGGCACCTGGTGGAAAACCCCGGTCACTCAGTATCCCCGGTGAGAAAGAGTATGAAGGGCGGGGAATATCCTACTGTGCTACCTGCGATGCCGATTTCTTCCGCGACAAAAAGCTGGTTGTGGTAGGTGGCGGTAACTCGGCACTGGAAGAAGCGGTGACCCTTACCCATTTTGCCTCCCATGTGACGGTAGTGCATCAGTTTGATCATTTCCAGGCATTTGCACATGCGGTGGAGGAGGCAAAAAGCAATCCGAAAATCAGTTTTATCATGGAGTCGGAGTTGCGTGCATACGAGGGTAACGGTACCCTGCAGAAGGTGCAGATAGAGCATCTGAAGACGGGTGCACTGACTTATCTGGAGACCGACGGTGTCTTCGTCTTCATCGGTTATATGCCCAATACCACCGTTTTCAAGGGAATGGTAGCGCTGAACGAGCGGAACGAAATCGTGGTGGATGAGTCCATGAAGACAAATCTCCCAGGGGTTTTTGCTGCAGGCGACTGCGTGACAAAACGATACAGGCAGGTAACCACGGCTGTAAGCGATGGCACCATTGCGGCTCTCAGCGCCACCGAATACGTTCGCTCGGCTTCGGTGTGAGATGCACAATACAACCAGGAGAATTAATCATTTGCGTTTCGCAGGGGATGTATACAGCTAAATTCTCAACTTTAGCTGTATCTACCCCAATTTTATAAACATGCGAAACTTGCATAAATAATAGACAGGTACTTTGTACCGACCATGGATGGCGAGCCCGACGGAAAAGTTAAACCGAATGGATTGAAAACGACCAAAGATGCTGCTGTGTGGTTAAATTAAGGCGAAGATTTTTTTTAATCTCAAAATTAATTTCTATCATTGTCCCCGCTTAGTTGACTTTTACACACAATCGACAGTATAATGGAAAAATACATTCTTTCACTTGACTCCGGAACAACCAGTAATCGTGCCATCCTTTTTGACCATTCGGGCAGAATTATGGGCTCTGCACAAAAAGAATTTGCCCAGTTTTTTCCGCAACAGGCATGGGTTGAACATGACCCGCTGCTGATTTGGGAGACCGTGCTGCAAGTTGCACGCGAAGTGATGCAGCAGGGCAATGTCACACCCGTTCAAATTGCCGGGATTGGAATAACCAATCAACGCGAGACTACCCTTGTGTGGGATCGCGAAACCGGTCTCCCCGTATACAATGCCATTGTTTGGCAAGACCGGCGCACTGCCGGTTACTGCGATGAACTCAAAGAAAAAGGTCTTGAAAAAATAGTGACCGAAAAAACCGGCCTGCTCATCGATGCCTATTTTTCGGCCACAAAAATAAGGTGGATCCTCGACCATGTGGCAGGTGCACAAGAAAAAGCAAAAACCGGAAAACTCCTTTTTGGCACGGTCGACAGTTGGCTGGTCTGGAAACTTACCGGAGGAAAAACACATCTCACAGACGCTACAAACGCCAGCAGAACCATGCTGTTCAATATCCATACCTTACAATGGGATCAAGATCTGTTGACACTTTTTGACATCCCTGCTGAAATGTTACCAGCAGTTAACCCCAGTAGTCAGATCTATGGCTATACAACGCCGGACTGCTTTGGAAGCGAAATTCCCATATCCGGAATTGCGGGTGATCAACAAGCCGCACTCTTCGGACAAATGTGCATCGAAAAAGGGATGGTGAAAAACACATATGGTACAGGTTGTTTTGTGGTAATGAACACGGGAAACAAACCTGTTGCATCTAAAAACAAGCTGCTGACGACCATTGGCTGGCAAATTGGTGACGAAGTGACCTATGCGCTGGAGGGCAGTATTTTTGTCGGCGGTGCAGTGGTGCAGTGGTTGCGCGACCAGTTAGGAATCATCCGTTCCTCATCAGAAATAGAAGCTTTGGCCGGCGAAGTGGAAAACAACGGCGGCATTTCCTTCGTACCGGCGTTTGTCGGCTTGGGGGCTCCCCATTGGGATCAATATGCCACAGGGACCATCATCGGCCTCACCCGCGGTACCGGGAAAGCACATATTGCCAGGGCGGCACTCGAAGCCATTGCATTCCACTCCATGGAAGTGATCGAAACTATGGTCTCCGATTCCGGAATCGAACTGAATGAACTGCGTGTCGATGGCGGTGCAGCCGTGAATAACCTCTTGATGCAAATCCAGTCAGATGCAATCGGACGAAATGTGGTGCGGCCTAAAATTACAGAAACAACTGCCTTGGGTGCGGCCTATTTTGCAGGTCTGGCCGTTGGATTTTGGAAAAGCATCGAAGAAATAAAGGATCAATGGCAGGTCGACCAGAAATTTATTCCCAAAGCAAAAGAAAGCGAAATTAAAAACACAATCACCAATTGGAAAAGAGCAGTCGAACGCTGTAAGAATTGGCATAACACGGAATCGATATGAGCGAATTTTTTGGAGAATTTTTGGGTACGTTTATCATGATCTTGTTGGGCAACGGTACGGTTTCCAATGTAAATCTCAACAAAACCAAAAGCCAGGGAGGTGGGTGGATCGTCATCACCGCTGGCTATTCAATGGCCGTATTTGTCGCGGTCTTACTGACGTCGGATATCAGTGGAGCGCATCTCAACCCCGCAGTGACACTGGGGTTGGCTTTCAGCGGACTGTTTGAATGGGCAAAAGTTGCTCCGTTCATTCTGGCACAAATGTTGGGTGCCATGTTGGGTGCATACACAGTTTATATTTACTTCAGGGAGCATTTCAAGATCACCACCACTCCCGGTATCAAGAAGGCCTGCTTTTGCACCGAACCGGCCATTAGAAATTTTCGGAACAATTTCTTCTCTGAATTTATCGGCACATTTGTGCTCATTTTGGCGGTATTATTCATTTCGTTGCCGCAATTGCCGTATGAATCTATGGGAAGCACCAAGGTGGGGCTGGGCTCGTTGGGCGCACTGCCGGTAGCACTGGTGGTTTTTTCCATCGGGCTTGCTTTGGGAGGCACGACGGGGTATGCCATTAATCCTGCGCGTGACCTGGGACCACGCATTGTTCATGCGCTTATTCCGCTGAAAAATAAAGACAACAACGATTGGGAATATTCCTGGATACCTGTTGTTGGTCCCATTGCCGGAGCAGGGTTAGCCGCATTGATATATCAGCTCATTCACAATGTTTGTGCCTGATGTCGCAGCCCCCGGGCTTTGTTTCACACGTCTGTTCGTTCACTTCAATCGGGGTGATTTTCCAGGGATCCTTTACGGCATGATGTGCCGATAGTTGTGCTATCCTTGCCTGTAAAGGTGTGATGTTGGAAGGTACATATTCGTTCCCCACGACAGACTTTTTGAACAACGTTTCATACCAGGTACAGGAGGCGGTGTATCTGCCGTAGTTGAGCTCCAGGTGATAGCCGTCCCTACAAAATGTATCTCCCAGAGAGCTTGTTCTCCCATTTTGAATGGCAGTACCCGAAGGAACAACGATGTGGATATCGTTTTCTGCTGCTGCCTGCTTTGCTGCTTCGATGATGGCATGGTACATGGTCATCTGATTGTTTTCGTAATTTGCAAAACCAGCGTGTGTAGAACTCTGTGCATAAGCCCAGGTTACGTGGAATATGATCTCCATCTCGGGGTTGACGGCATGTTGACGGGCAAATTTGATCAGTTCTGCCAGATAGGGGGAATAGCTGTTGTATTGCCCCGAAAGCGGACTTGACTGCTGAAATGAAACGTAATCCCAGGGCTCATCTGTTATGGCCTCTGCCAAACTGAAATTGGGTGTGACGGTTTTCTCGCCGGCAACAATTTTTCGATACGAATAGTTGGCCGCATTGTTCAGCGCATTGTTGTAATGTTTTTCCAGTGAACAACCGCCAATATACATGTTGCCGATGATGAGGGTATCTCCGGAGGCTTCTGCCAAACCGTAAAGATAATGTTCAACGGCATCGTCTGAAAAACTGTTCCCGATGGCGAGCAGTTTAATTTGCTTCCCATACGCTATTGAGAAGGAGATACAAAGTGTGAGAAAGAGTAACCCAATTTTTTTTATTACCATGATGAATTATAATTTGTTTATGATCTTTAAAAAATGTGGAAAGCCATGACCTGTTTTCCAAACTACTTTCCTCTAAAAAAAAGAGGACACCTCGATCGAGAAGTCCTCTTTTGTATTGGTTAACGTGATATCAGCATTAAGGTAAAAAAGATTGTTTTAGGTTATCGATACAAAGATAGGCCTCATTTTTGAATGTGCAAAATAAAAAAACATATTATAAAACATAGTTTTTTAATATGTTTTTAGTGCATAAAGGGTTCTTTTTTGTGGAGCCACTTCCCTGTCCGGGGATATCAGCAGTGAAAAAGTCCTGATATACAGAAGAAATAGCTTCTTGCTCGGATAATAGAAGGGTA
>Ga0265294_10002276_pt1 | contig 25311 bp, 29 predicted proteins | sample MunlanPumphouse3_FD_192504 | JGI IMG/M metagenome (GOLD analysis project Ga0265294, IMG submission 192504) | Groundwater microbial communities from a municipal landfill in Southern Ontario, Canada - Pumphouse #3 | ecosystem: Environmental > Aquatic > Deep subsurface > Groundwater | place... | reverse complement strand
CCACGAGGAACAGGATCAGTAGAAGGCCTGCCAAAACGCTTCGTCCGTCCAGCGCCGCCATGACCTGTTTCAGGGCTTCGAACATCTGAGGCACCATTTCCGGAGACATGACGGAGGCAAAGATGAACATGCCCAGGGTGGCGACCGCTCCTGTCAGGATGATCCAGCCGGTGCTGACGGCCAGCTTCGAGACGACGATCTGGATCTCGCTCACCGGCAGGGTCATGGTCAGATACCCTTCGGCGGAAAAGATATTCTTGTTGAAGATCTTAAAGAGGCTGCCGATGGTCACCACGAAGGTGGCCACGACGATGGCAAAGGCGATGAGCCCCATCGTGGCATTGATCAAGTTGTTGGAGACGTTCTTTGCAATGAAGGGAAACACGGTCACGCCCAGCAAAATCGACAGATAAATAGCCGCGAATTCTCTCCAGGTGGATCTGAAATCATATTTGATCAGCTTCTTTAACATTTGAACACCTCCCGGAACAGTTCGTCGATGGATTTTCCTTCTCTTTGCCGGATCTCGTCGATCTCTCCGTGCAGCACTACTTCGCCTTCCTTCAGAAAGACTACGGTGTCGAAGATCTTTTCCACGTCGGAGATCAGGTGAGTGGAAACAAAGATCGTTCCTGCTTCGTTATAGTTGGACAGTATGGTGCTTAGGATATAATCCCTGGCTGCCGGATCCACGCCGCCGATGGGCTCGTCCAGGACGTAGAGCAGCGCGTTGCGGGACATTACCAGACAAAGCTGGAACTTCTCGATCGTTCCCTTGGACATGGTCTTGATCCGCTGTTTTTCGTCAAGGCCAAGACGCTTCACCATTTCCAGACATTTTTGCTCGTCAAAGTCCGCATAAAAGTCCTTGAAGAGGGCGATCACATCAGTCGGGCGCATCCATGCGCTGAAGTAGGATACGTCGGGCAGGTAGGAGACCAGGGCTTTCGTTTTTGCCCCGACGGTTTCTCCGTTGATTGTGACGGTTCCGGTGTAGTCCTTCAGGACGCCGGTAAGGATCTTCATCAGTGTGGTCTTGCCGCTGCCGTTGGGTCCCAGGAGACCCACGATATGACCCGGCTCCAGGTTCAGATTCAGCGCGGACAGCGCTTTTCTGCTTTGATAGGTCTTGGTCACGTTGGCGATCTCCACGAGCGCTGTTTGCCCGGCGGGCATCGTATTATTGTTTGTCATGGGATTCAGCGCTCCTTTCTGTCGCTTTTTTATGAACCAGCTCTACGGCTTCCTTGTTGGAAAACCCTATGCTTTCCATCTGTTGTATAAATGTTTCGATGATTTCCTGTGCAACTTCTTCCCGCATTTTTGCGATCAACTCCTTATCCTGTGTAATAAATCGGCCTGTTGTGCGCTCGGCGTAAACCAGATCGTCTCGTTCCAGTTCCGAAAGCGCCCGCTGCATCGTGTTGGGATTCACTTCAAAGCTCATCGCCAGATCTCTGACCGAATCCAGCTTGGATCCTGCCGGCCATTCCCCCGAGATGATCCTATGCTTAAACTGGTGGACCAGTTGCATATAGATCGGTGCGCCCGATGCATATTGATTCGTCATATCGTTGATTACCCCCTTTGTGTTATTGTATTAAGTGATTAGTACAATAACACATCAATTTCGACGCGTCAACCCCTTTTTCAAAATAAATTATGATATACTCTTAATGAACATCAATGATCGATCACAGGAAAACAACAGGAGGAAATATCCATGGAAAATATCAACACACCTGCCAAGCAAGAAGCCGCCGTCAAGCCCTGCCTGCAGCCCAGGCCGAACGTACTGGTTTCGTGCCGCAGCCCGGAAGGCGAAGACAACGCCCTGGCTGTGGCGTATTGCTGCAACTGCAGCTTCGATCCCCCCATGCTCATGGTCGGGATCACACCCACCAGATATTCTTACAAGATGGTCAAGGATTCCGGCTGCTTTGTGGTGAATCTGGTCGAAAAGAGCTACAAGGAGATCTTCGACTATCTGGGCAGCCACAGCCGGAGAGACGAAGACAAACTGGCAAAGATGAATGTTGCGGTCACCGAAGCAGAAACGATCGATGCGCCGATCCTTGCCGATTGCCCGGTGAATATCGAGTGCAAGATCGTCGGTTCCATCATGACCGGTTCCCACGAAATGTTTGCGGCGACCATCGAACGTGTCCATGCAAACAGCGCGCTGATCGATAAGGACGGCAATATAGACTTCTCCAAAGTGGAGCTGCTGTGATCTGCTGGCGGTTTTCGAATAATTAGTATAGACTGATCTACATATAGGAGGGTACCATGAAAGATTTTCGATTTGATCTGGATCATGTAAGAGAACAGTTTCCTTGCTTGTGCAAGACTGTCAACGGCCTGCCGGCGGCGTTTTTGGACGGTCCCGGGGGCACTCAGGTGCCGCGGAGCGTAGTGGAAAAAATCAACGATTATATGTTCTACCACAACGCCAACGCCCACGGCTGCTTCGTCACCTCTCTGGAGACTATGGCCTTGCAGCAGGAAGCCCGGGAAACCCTGGCGGCGTTTTTCAACTGCAGCGCCAGCGAAGTGATCTTCGGCGAAAGCTCTTCGACCAACAACTTCAAGCTGGTCTTCGCCATCGCCCGTGATTTGAAAGAGGGCGACGAAGTGATCATCACCGATATCGACCACGAATCCAACCGGTCGCCGCTGCGGACGCTGGAAGAGCGGGGAATCATCGTCAAAAGCGTTCGGGTCGACCTTTCCACTTATACGCTGGACATGGAGGATTACAAAAGCAAGCTGAGCGACAAGACGAAGGTGGTGGCCATCAACTGGGCGGCCAATGCCAACGGCACCATCACTGACGTAAAGCCCATGATCGAGCTTGCACATAAAGTGGGCGCCCTGACCATTATCGACGCCGTCCATTACGCCGCTCATCAGGTGATCGACGTCAAGGACATCGGCACCGATTTCCTGGTGACCTCTGCCTACAAGTTCTTCGGCCCCCACATGGGCGTGATGTACGCCAAGCACGAAACCCTGGAAAAAATCAGGACCCTCCGGGTGCTGGCCGACGACAACACGATGCCGCCGGAAAAGTTTGAAACCGGAACACCCAACTTCGAACACATCTGCGGCTGCGCCGCCGCGGTGGACTTTATCGCCGACATCGGAAAGCGCCACGAAGCCTATTTCCCGGAGGAACTGAAAGGCTTGTCCGGCAAACGAAAAGACATCGTAGCCGGTATGCTGGCCATCGATGCCTACGAGGCGCCCATGGCCAAAAAGCTACGGACCGAACTGGCCAAGATCCCCGGCCTGAAGCTCTATACTTCGCCGGAAGGACTCCCAAAGACCTCCACGGTCTCCTTTACCATCCAGGGCCGGAATGCCCACGATATCGCCGAATTCCTGGCCGCACGGGGCATCTTCGTGTGGGACGGCGATTTCTATGCCATCGAGATCACCAATCACGTGTTGAAGCTGGAAGAGCAGGGTGGTCTGCTCCGGATCGGCCTGGCGCCGTACAATACGATGGAGGATATCGACCGGACGATCGAGGCGGTGGAGGATTTTGTGAAGCAATAAACTCTATACGAATTAAGGCTACACGATCTTCAGCGTCCAGTCTTCCACATTCCAGACGTCGTCGATCCAGCCTTCATAAAACTCCGGTTCATGACAAACCAGCAGGATCGCGCCCTTATATTCCATGAGGGCGCGTTTTAATTCTTCTTTGGCTTCCACATCCAGGTGGTTGGTGGGCTCATCCAGGACCAGCCAGTTGGCCTCACGTTGCATCAGCTTTGCCAGGCGGACCTTGGCGTTCTCACCGCCGCTCAGCACTTTCATCTGACTGGTGATGTGTTCGTTGGTGAGTCCGCATTTCGCCAGAGCGAACCGCACCTCGGCATTGCTGTAGGAAGGGAAGTCCTTCCATAGATTTTCCATGGCCGTATCAGAACTGTTTTGGTCCGCTTCCTGCTGATAGTAGCCGGGTACCAGAAAATCACCCAGCTGGATTTCTCCGGAAAGGGGAGAGATCTCTCCCAGCAGGGTTCGGAGCAGTGTTGTTTTACCCAGGCCGTTGGTCCCGCGGACTGCGATCTTCTGACCTCGTTCCAGGGCAAAGGTGACGAGCTGGGTGAGGGGTTCCGTATAACCCAATACCACATCGGTTCCTTGTGCGAGGAACCGGCTGGGCGTTCGTGCTTCTTTAAACAGAAAAAAGGGCTTTGGTTTTTCCCGAGGCTTCTCCAGTACTTCCATTTTGTCCAACTTCTTTTGCCGGCTGTTGGCCATGCCGCGGGTGGCGACCCGGGCTTTGTTTCGGGCGATGAAATCCTCCATGCGCTCGATTTCCTGCTGCTGCTTTTCGAAGGCCTTTGTTTCCTGGCTTTTCTTTACCTCGTACATCTCTTTGAACTTTTCATAGTTGCCGGAGTAGCGGGTCAGTTCTCCGTCATTGACATGATAGATCACGTTGACAACGCTGTTGAGGAACGTCATGTCGTGGGACACGAGCAAGAAGCTGTTTTCATATTCCGTGAGATACCGGGCAAGCCAGGTGATCTGCTCCGGGTCCAGATAGTTGGTAGGTTCGTCCAGAATCAGGATCGATGGGTCCTGCAGCAGAAGCTTGGTCAGCAGAACCTTCGTCCGCTGGCCGCCGCTGAGAAGGGACACATCCTGCTCCAGACCGATGCTGCCCAGGCCCAGCCCATTGGCGATCTCTTCGATTTTCGCATCCAGAGAATAAAAGCCGCTGTGCTCCAGCATGTGCTGGAGCTCGCCGGCGTCCTCCATTAAGGAGTCCAGATCCTCCGTGGCCGTGGCCATGGATTCGTAGATGCCAAGCATTTCCTGTTCCAGGTCGAACATGCCCTGAAAGGCTTCCCGCAGCGCATCCCGGATCGACATGCCGTCTTTCAGAGAAGAATGCTGATCCAGATATCCCACTGTGGCCCGCTTGGACCACTCCACGCGGCCCTCGTCCGGCGGCAAAGCGCCTGTGATGATTTTAAGGAAAGTGGATTTTCCCTCCCCGTTGGCGCCGATCAGGCCGATGTGCTCGCCCTTCAGCAGACGAAACGAAGCGTTTTCCAATATGCGTCGCGCCCCAAAGCCATGGGTGACGTTTTCTACATTTAATAAGCTCATAAAGATGATTATAACGGGTGGGAGCTGTGCGTCAAGTGAAAAAGTATGTAATTAAAATAATTAAATACATGTTGACAAGGTAATAATCATAATATAGTATTTGATTAACGTATTACTGTGTCCAAGGGGGATCTCAACATGGAAAAAGAAGTGATTGGCTATTGTCCAGCATGCAGCAACAAACTTGTTGCCACAAAACTCACCTGTAAAGCTTGCCATCTAGATATCACCGGAGATTTCCAACTAAGCAAATATTCTTACCTGACTAAAGATGAACAAAAATATTTAGCATTATTTCTACAAAGCGAGGGGAGCTTCAAAGATGTTCAGGCGGAATTAGGCATTACCTACCAAAGAGCAAAGCAGATACTGTCTGATATTTTAGTCAAGCTGGACCTTAAAGAAGAAAGGGAGGATGTAGCGAAAATGAAATTTAACCGTGCGGTTCATCTGGAATATGTCCAAGTAAAGGATGATGATCACTTTGTGGTAATGAGTATTAAAGACCGATTGAATAAGGCGGGCGGGCATGCCAGAATCCCGATGATTTCTGCTGGCAAGGTCATGGATATCTGGTATGATTCTGATGGTAACGGTCTGGAATGTGATAAAATACCGGTTCCCAATCAACTCACATGGGAAGTATTCATAGCTGCCTATAGCATTGCGGCGGCTCAAGAAGGTACGTTGTACAAAGGATATGCCAGAGCGGGAAAGCTAGGAAGCGATAAACTTCCAATAGACTCTCTCGAAGGTTATATCGCACACGCAGTTCATGGTGTCGAGGAAGGAAAATCGGCATTCAGTCCAGGGTTTGCGATTGCAGCTATACTTGATTGGGCAGGGATTTTTATCAATGAGAGAGGTTCAACGATCAAACTTGTATCGAAAAATGTTTTTGTGGATAGTTATAAAGATGCGTTGGAAAATGCCAAAACATTCATTGAGGGATTAAATCATGAAGAAAGCATTGTAAACAAGCTAAATAATTATAGACACTGGTATTATTTCGAGGAGCTTGACGGATTCGCTCCCAGTAAGTTCATCGGGTATAAACAAATGGATATGAGAGCGTATCAGGCAAGCTCCAGCATTGAGCTGAATGGCATGGACACCGAGAAGGCTTTGAGAAACCTCTTCATTATAGCAGAAGGGGGTTGCAAAAATGAGTTACAGCGCAAGCTTGAAAAATTCCTGTCCAATTATGGCAAACACCCCAATTCGTTGGCTCAGATCCACAAAGTAAAAGTAATCTAGTTTACTATATAATATCATATGATGGAATCTATGCTTTTTAACGGATTGGTGTAATGTGATATACTATTCATGCTTGCATTTTTTCCTTATACAAGGAGGTGGATAGAAGATGGGCCAGTACAAATATGAACCGTTGAAAAACTACTTAGCTAAATCAAAAGAGATGACAGTAGTTCTATATTTTGACGAAATAAGCAGGATATTGAACTCTGAATTACCTGCTTGCTTATCCGGGAAAGGGTATAATAAAAAATTGAAGTGGAACAACAGTATCGGGAACTACGCAACAAGGAGTTGGCTCGAGGCTGGCTATGTATTTGATAGTTTTGATAAAGATAATAGGATAGTAACTTTCAAGAGAAATGAACCTGAGGCAAAGCGACATCTTGGCAAGTATTAATAGATGTCTATTAGGAAGGAATTAGTAATGCACAAACAAAACGCACAACTACTCGCCGCCATGCTCCACTACGATCGTGGCGACGCCATGCGGATCCAGCACCTGGTGAAAGTCCACGGCTATGCCGCTGCCATTGGCCGATTGGAGGACCTGGACGAGGAGACACAGTTCATACTCGAAGCCGCAGCCATCCTCCACGATGTGGGGATCCACGTGAGTTTGGAGAAGTACGGCTCCAGCGCCGGGAAGTATCAGGAACTGGAAGGTCCGGCGGAAGCGGAGATGCTGATGCGGCAGGTCGGCGGGTATACCGAGGCGCAGATCGAGCGGGTCAAATATCTGGTCGGTCACCACCACACCTACAGCGATATCGACGGGCCGGATTATCAGATCCTGGTGGAGGCGGATTTCCTGGTGAACCTGGATGAGAATGCTTCGGAGTGCGAGGCGGCCCGGAGCGTATGCGATAAGATTTTTAAGACGGAGACCGGCAAGCGGATGCTGACGGATATTTTTCTTTCCGAGCAATGATCCGCAAATCGGAGGCATACAAGGAGGAGGATGAGATGATTACCAAAACATTGTTTCCCGGCTGCTATATCCAGGGAGACGGAGCTATCGAACGTTTAAAGGATGAGCTGCCTAAATTCGGGCAGGAAGGGCTCTGCATCATGACGGCTTCGTCCAGGGAACGTCTGAAAGAGAGGCTGCCGGAAACGACTGCGACCCTTCGTTTGCATGATGCGGAATTTGGCGGAGAGTGCAGTGACCGGGAGATCGATCGTCACGTGGAGGCGGCAAAGAATTGCGGCGCGCAGTTCATCGTCGCCATCGGGGGAGGCAAGACCATCGATACGGGCAAAATCACTGCGGACCGACTGGGGCTCGCTGTCGTTGTCGTGCCCACTATCGCTTCCACGGATGCGCCCTGCAGCGCCTGCGCCATCGTATACAGCGAAGAGGGCGCCGTGATCCGAGTGGAATATCAGAAGAACAATCCGAATCTTGTACTGGTGGATTCCGGTATCATCGCCAATGCGCCGGCGCGCTTTCTAGTGTCCGGCATGGGGGATGCGCTGGCCACTTGGTTCGAGGCCGAGTCCTGCCGGAAAAACAACGCGAAGAACGAGGCGGGCGAGTTGGGCTCCCATACGGCCTACGCGCTGTCGCGGATCTGCTACGACACACTGCTGGAGTACGGAGCGGACGCCCTGGCCGCATGCAAGGATCATCAGACGACGCCTGCGCTGGAGCATGTGATCGAAGCCAATACGCTGCTCAGCGGCTTGGGCTTTGAAAGCGGCGGTCTGGCCATGGCCCACTCTATCCACAATGGCCTGACGGTGCTCCATCAGACCCACGACTACTTCCACGGCGAAAAAGTGGCGATGGGTGTTCTGGCCTCTCTGTTCCTTCGAGAAGAGACGAAGCCTTTCATCGACGAGGTCTATACTTTTTGTGAAAGCATTGGACTGCCTACGACCTTGGCCGGGATCGGCCTGGGCGAGGCTACTGCGGAAGAACTGGAGCGCGTGGCTGTTCGCGCCTGCAGAGCCGACGAGCAGATCCATCACGAAGGATCGGATATCACGCCGGAGGTCGTCATCCGGACGTTGCTGGCCGCCGATGCGGAAGGGAAACGAAGAAAAGCGTAAAAAGGGGAACAATCGGAGGTGCATCATGAAAAAAATAATGCTGTTGATCGTTTTGGCTCTTTCCATGAGTTTGTTTGCCGCGTGTGTAATAACGCCGGATCCCGTCGACGAAGAGATTCCGAAAGAGAACGACACGCAAAGCGAAAGACTGACCGATTCGGGTGTCTACCAGGGGCAGGCCGACAGCAACTTCATCGAAATTGCGATTTCGGGCGTTCCCGAAGAGAATGCCGCGAAAGTGTTCATGCTGTCTGCGGACCTGAAAGAAAGCTTCGAAGAATTGGGTCTTGAGGGCGGTGAGACCATTCGGTTTGAGTACTTTGTCGACGACAATGAGCAGAGCGTTATCGAAGAAATCGAAATACTGAATCCATAGGAGTAAATAATGACAGATAAAAAACACAAAATTTCAGATTACTGGAGCATGGGCACTGCGATCGGTTTATGTGCCGCTGTCGGCGTCGTTCTGGGCGCTGTGATGCAAAATGTGGTGCTTTGGATGTGCATGGGCGCAGGCGTTGGCGTCGTTCTTGGGGCAGTTACCGAGATGAATAAAAAAAACCGGGAGAAGCGATAATGAAATTTAAAATGATCCACAACAACATCAATGTGCTGGACCTGGAAAAATCCATGGCTTTTTACGAGGAGGCCCTGGGTCTGAGGGAAGCGAAGCGCAAGAAAGCGGATGACGGCTCCTTTGTCATCGTCTTTATGGAGAACGAACAGTCGGAACACCAACTGGAGCTCACCTGGCTGCGGGATCGGAAAGAGCCGTATGACTTGGGTGACAACGAGTTCCACCTGGCCTTTCGTACCGATGATTACGAGGGCGCTTATGCGAAGCACAAGGCGATGAATTGCATATGCTATGAAAATCCGGATATGGGAATCTACTTCATTGCAGATCCCGACGGGTATTGGCTGGAGATCATCCCCACGAGGTGAGCGACATGCGTCACGACCTTCGCCCTTCAGATGCTTCGCTGAGCAGGGTAGATCCCAAAATCAGTACAGCGCCGACGATGCCGACGGCGCCCAGGGGCTCCTTGAGCAGCAGGGCAGACAAAAGAATGGCCACCAAGGGGTCGATGTAGCTGTAGAGCGCGACGGTCTGCGCTTTCAAGACTTGCATGGATCCGAAATAAAGGACATAAGTTATGCCGGTATGCAGAATGCCTACTGTGGCAAGCAGAACAGCGGCAGCAGGAGATAAAGCCATGGCGGACAGGTTTTCCGTGATTAGGATATAGGGAAACAGAACCACGGCCGACGCTCCAAGCTGCACGATGGTGGCATCCATGGCGGAGATATCCTTCGGGTATTTGTTCAATAGGATCACGCTGGCATACAGCGCTGCAGCGCCCAGTCCCAGCAGGATCCCCGTGGCATCGGAAGAGGCGGCAAAACCGTTTTGAAGCACCCCGGAAACCAGCAGCATCCCAAGGAGCGCTCCTGCGAGGCATAAGCCTTTCAGGGGCGTCAGTTTCTCGCGGAACAGAAAGGCCGAAGCCAGGATCACAAAGACCGGCGCCATGTAGTAGCACAAAGTCGCAATGGCCACGGTGGTATGACGGTAGGCTTCAAAAAGCAGGATCCAGTTGACGCCGATGCAGACGCCGGACAGTAACAGGAGTCGTCCGTTCCGACGGATGTCGGCTACGGACAAGGATTGTCGTTTGCGGCGGAGATAAAGCAGCAGAAAGAGGGTGCCGATCACGCCCCTGGCCACGGCGATCACACTGGAGGGCAGGGGAATGTGGCGTACGAAAATGCCGATCGTGCCGAACATGAAAAGGGAAAAGGCCAATTTTTGCTTGGAGGTTCGTTCCATTGAAGGGTGTTTCACAGGAGCTCCGTTGTCGTTGTGTAGGAATATCGGGTGGTTGTTTCAAACAGTACAAGTGTAGCAAAGGGAAAAGGGAAAAGCAATCGCGGAAAGAGAAGAGATTCCTTTGCCTCTGAGATTGCATTGCGGCCGACCATCGGATACAATTCAGATACAGGTGGAAAGGAGGATCACATGAAAGATCATATGGCACTGAAAAAATCTCTGGTGGATCGCATCGAAAAGAACAGAGATGAGATCATCGGCATCGGAGAAGCAATCTACAGAACACCGGAGACCGGTTTCAAGGAGTTCAAAACCGCCGGATTCGTCAAGGAAAAGTTGCAAGCGTGGGGGATATCCTACACCAGCCTGGAGGACTATCCGGGGATCAAGGTGACGTTGGATACCGGGAAAGAAGGTCCCGGTGTTGCTGTGGTTGCGGAGCTGGACGCCATCATCTGCCGGGAGCACCCCGACTGCGACAAGGAGACCGGGGCCGTTCACGCCTGTGGACATAACGCCCAAATGGCCGCCATGATGGGCGCATTGAAAGGGATCGTCGATAGCGGCATTCTGGAGCACCTTGCGGGAAAGCTGCATTTTATCGCTGTTCCTGCGGAGGAGTATATCGAGATCGCGTACCGGATGGGACTCCGGGAGAACGGGACCATCAAATATTTGGGCGGAAAACCGGAGCTTCTGCGAAAAGGATTTTTCGACGATGTGGACCTCTGTGTATCGATCCACTCCACCGGCGGGCTGGAGAAGAAGATCATCATCGGCAAATCCCTGAACGGATGCGTCGTAAAAAACATCAAATACATCGGAAAGCCGGTCCATGCCGGCACGTCGCCCCACAAAGGCATCAATGCCCTGTATGCGGCAAACCTGGGACTGATGGCCATCAATGCCATCCGTGAGACCTTTCGGGAAGAGGAGTATATCAGAGTTCATCCCATCATCACCAAGGGAGGCGACATCGTGAATGTGATCCCCGGGGATGTGCGCCTGGAGACCTTTGTACGAGGGAAGACGCTCACGGACATGCTCACGGCGGGCATTCGGGTGGACCGAGCCCTGGCGGGCGCTGCCGCCGCCATGGGCGCGAAGGTGGAAATCGAAGATCTGCCCGGCTATCTTCCGGTCTCTTACGACGAACGGCTTCGTGCCATCGCCGGAGAAGTGGGGCGCGCGCTGGTCCGCGAAGGAGAGCTTGCGGAAGACGTCCACGATACCGGCTCCACGGACTGGGGAGATATCTCTTCGCTCATGCCGGTGCTGGAAACCTCCATTGGGGGGATCACCGGAACTGCCCACGGGGCGGATTATAAGATTGCCGATCCGGACATCGCTTATGTTCTCGGAGCGAAGTATCTGGCGTCCATGGCTGTAGAACTGTTGCTGAACGACGGGGAGAAAGCGAAGGCAGCATTGAAGGAATTTACACCGTTATTCAAATCGAAGCAGGAATACTTCGATACGGTGGACAAGCTGTTCCGGAAACGAAGCCTGCCTCAGTCGGACTACTGCGACGAGGTGATGGAGGATCTCATCCGAGATCTCTGTTAGATAACCTGTCGGCCCAGGCTTCGGTATAGAACCCGAAGTAGTTCTTTTGCCGCCTGGTACGGTACCCTTTGAACAGAAGCGCCCAGATCAGCGAAGGGATCCCGATCACCGGCAGATAAAGGGGGCCCAGAAGCGCGGACTGGAGTCGGTGCCCGTATTCGTGGCGAATCAGGGACGAATCGTAACAGCGATCATCGGCAAAGATGAATCGGCTGAAAGTGACTGCTCCCCAGGCTCCGCCCACATGAACGACATAAGCGTCACGGAATTTTTTCCGGGGACGCTTTTTTATTTTTATGTAGAATAGGAACGCAAGCGCTCCGATCAGGTTTTGGGGAAATTCAAAAAGAAACATCCTGCGTCCGATCCACCGTCACTCTGGTTGATATGATATACAGTATATCAGTTTTTCCGTTCTCTTCCAGATGATTTCTCAAGGGATCCGACAGCCGACAAACAGAGCGGTCCAATTGCATCTATTGCCATGTGCCGGGATCTATACTATAATTTTTTAATCAGGCAGGACTTCTGATCGGGAGAATCCATGAGCATCGATTTGCGCGTCAAAAAACAAATCCAAAGAGAGATGGCGAACAAGGCCCGGGAGGCTTTGTCTGCAGAAGATCGAAGGCGCTGCAGCCGGATCGTCGCGGAAAAACTGATCGCCCATCCCGACGTGGAGGGTGCGGCAGTCATCCTGTCCTATATGGCGTTTGGCGCAGAGTTGGATCTTGTGTTGTTTCACGAGGAGATCGAAAGACTGGGGAAGATTCTGGCTTTCCCGGTACCGTACAAAGAAGGGCGAATGGAAGCGTATTGCCCTTTGAGCCGGGACAGTTGGACCGTCGGCGCATACGGCATCCGAACTCCCCTGGTCGATCGTTCGATCCACGTGCCGCCGGAAGAGATCGATGTGGTGGTGGTGCCCTGCATAGCCTTTGACGGCCGTGGAATGCGGATCGGCTGGGGCGGCGGATACTACGACAGATACCTGCCTCGATGCACGAAAGCCAAGATGATCGGCGTCGCTTTTGAAGCTCAGCGTCTGGATGAAGCTGCCGGAGATTTTGATCGGGATTTCCGTCTGGATGAAGTGATCACGGAAAGAAGAGATGAACGGACAGAAGGGTGCGTTTGAGGTCAATGGCACGTGACGGTCAATCAAATCGAAAGGGAAGCCCCGGCCTGGTTCAGGCCGGGGCTTCCCTTTATTACAAGAAGGGCCGTTGCAATGTTATCTGTCTTTATTTTTCATATTTTTTCAGATATTCGCCCAGAGCCGCAAGGGCGTCACGCAGCTTTTGCGGGTCGCCGAAAGCGCCGTAGCCGATGCGGATGTAGCCGGGCATTTCGAAGCAGGCGCCGTGGCAGAACAGGATCTGAGCCGTTTCCATGGCGTCCACCGCCAGGGCGGTGGATTCGATGTCGTAGTCGTAGCGGACCAGACAGGTGGTCCCTTTGGCATCGCCCCGCACGTGGAGGTGAGGATGGGCGTTGATCCAATCGTAGACGATCTTCTTGTTGGGAACCAGGATGCTCCTGGCCCGCGCCCAGACCTTTTCGTAATTTTCCAGTGCGACGGAGGCGACGATTTCGTCGATGATGCCGCAGCAGATCGTGTTGTAGGATCTTCTGTTTTCGAAGTTTCTGTAGGCGTATTCATCTTTCGCAACGATCCAGCCGATCCGGGTGCCGGCCATGGAGAACATTTTGGACATGCTGCTGATGGAAATGGCTTTGTCATAGTCGAAATCCATGATGGAAGGCATATAGGTCTCATCCATACCTCTGTAGATCTCGTCACACAGGATGTAGGCGTCCACGGATTTGGCGATTTCCACCAGCTCTTTCAGTTCTTTGTCATACAGCGTCTGACCCGTGGGGTTGTTGGGATTGGACAGCGCAATCAGCTTCGTGTTCTTGTCCACCATTTTGCGAAGTTCGTCCATATTCAGGATGTAGTCCTCCTCTTCCCGGAGCATCAGTTCTCTGGTTTCCATGTCCAGGGATTTGGGGATATCGTACTGCTGCTGGTAAGTGGGTTTCACGACGACGATGTTGTCGCCGTGTTCCATCAGACCGCAGATGACGATATCATTGGCGCCGGTGCCGCCGTGAACCATCATCACGTGTTCGGGCTTCACGTCTCCCTTGGGATAGAGTCCGCAGACGGCTTTTTTGACCCGGGGAGATCCGGTGGAGTCTCCGTGGTGGTAGTGAAGGCTCATGGTGCTCATTTCCTTCAGGAAAGCCTCTTCATCCTGACCGGTGACCCGGAAGAGTTCATCCATGGTCATGGCCTTGACGCAGCTGGAACCCAGGTTATGCTTTGCTTTGGAATCCATGGGATTCAGCCACTGTTCGATCAAAAAATCTTTTAATTCCATTCTTTCCTCCTGTTACATGTCGGCTTCCATGCCGACGTGTGCTTCTTTGGCTTTGGTGATGGCGGTCTTGGCGGCGACCAGATCCAGGATGTACAGGCCTGTCGCATCGAAAATGGTGGTCTCTTGATCACTTTGCCGTCCCGGAACGTTCCCGGACAGCAGATCTCCGATCTCGCCGGCGATATCCTCTTTATTGATAACACCCTGCAGCAAGGGTATCTCCATCTCCCCCACGCGAATGCACTGGGCGACGTCATCGGCAAAGATCCTGGCTCCCGCAAAGATGGTGCTTTCGATTTCCTGCTTGGTTTCCATATCCGAACCGATGCAGCTGAAGTGGGTGCCGGGGCGGACCCACTCGTTCATGATGATGGGTTTTCTGGACGGTGTGATCGTAATGATGGCATCGCTGTTGCGGACAGCTGTCTCCGTGGATTCTTCCGCGATGAACGTTACATGGTCGCCGTCTACGGCGAAATCTTTTTTCAGGATCTCCTTGATATTCGATGCCAGATCCTTGGCTTGCTGATGGTTGACCGGGTCCACGATGTACACTGTGTCGATCAACGGCCGCAGGATGAGGGTGGCGGCGATCTGGAACGAAGACTGCTTGCCGGCGCCCAGGAGCATCAGCGTCTTTGCATCTTTCCGGGCAAGGCTGTCCACACCCAGGGCTCCTGCGGCACCGGTGCGAACGCAGGTGATGTAAGAGGCATCCATGATTCCGACGGGGATCCCCGTGTTGGAGTCGTACACCATCATGATCCCGTTGAAAGGCGGAAGGCCTTTCTCTTTGTTTTCAGGATAGTTGTTCAGCATTTTCAATCCGTGAAGCTGCTCTCCCTTGATGTAGCCCGACCGGATGTCCATGGCAGCGTGTTCGTCTACGAATTCGTAGTTCACCAGGGGCCAGATGACACTTTTCCCCTGCGTCTTCAGCTGATAGACATTTCGTACCTTGTCGATGACTTCTCTCATGTCGATCACGCTTTTGACTTCTTCTCTGTTCAGGATCAGTACACCCATAAATATTCCTCCTTTTGACAGAACACAAACCAACGTTTGTCTGATATAATAATTATAAAGCATCCTGTTTGTATGAACAAATTTGTTTGTTGTTCTAGAATATAAAAACAACTGATTAATTTGTACCGATAACCAAGGAAGGTGTTTATGAAGCTCTATGTTCAGGATATCTGCAACTTTCCGGAGCTGAACAAGATGACGCTCATCGCCGGAGAGGGCGGGCTGAAAAAAGAAGTGAAGCACTGCGGCATACTGGACTACGAATACGACCGGGATGTGGCGAATAAATATGCGGACTACAACTACAGGACCGGCGGCGGATTTATCACGCTCACGACGTTTTTGTATGCGAAAAACGACCCAAACCTTATCTATGAGGCGGTCAAAAAACTGGTGGCCAAGAACGGCAGCGGCCTGATCATCAAAAATATTTTCAAGCTTCCGATTGCACAAAACGTCATAAAGTATGCGGATTACATGGATTTCCCGATTTTTACGCTCCACGATTCCTATCCGTTTTTTGAAGACATCATCCTATTGATCAATAAAAAGATGGAACAGTATGAATCTTTCTATTTCATGGAGCAGAAGGTCAATGCCCTATTAAAAGCCGATGCCTCGGATGCGAATCTGCCGGCCAATCTTGCCTATGAGATCAACCCATCGCTCCAGGATGATCTCGCTGTGGCGTTTTTTCGTCCCAAAGAAGGGCGCCTTTCAAGGGAGCGAGCCATCGAGGAAGAGAACAAGCTCTACAAAGCCGGTTTGATCGAACCGGGGGATGCGGTCTTTTTTTACGGAGGTGGGCTCATGCTCATCCATTCGGCGTATCACTGCGGCAACGAGCATCCGGCACGGATGTTTGAACCTTATGTCGAATCTCTGGGTCCGGATGTGCTGGAACGCTTCGATGTGGGCATCTCCGACGTGCACCACGTAAAGGATGAGCTGGACGAAGCGATCCGGGAATCACTGTATGCCGCCGTATACGATGAACGATCGGCGGGGATCAGGACCTTCGATCAGCTGGGGGTCTACCAGGCGATCCTGCCTTTTGGCGGAGAGAAAGCCATGGATCATTACCGGCAAAGATATATCGCCCCGCTCAAGGAGTACGATGCGGGACGAAGCGGAGAAATCCTGAATACAGTCGTTGAATTTGTAAAATCCGGAGGAAATCTGGACAACACCGCAGACCGGATGGGACAGCATAAAAACACCATCCGATATCGGCTGAACACGGCCGGCAGTATCCTGGACCTCAATTTGTTTTCCCTGGGCGATTTTGAAAAAATAGCCCTTGCGGTGCGGATCGACATCTGTTCCGATCCATCCGTTATCGTATATAAGTAAAATCATTTCCTGTTTCATAAAGAGAGGAGTCGCAAAATGAAAGTATGCAGAGTGGCTATGCTGGGCTTCGGCGTGGCCGGAAGGGCGTTTTCCAGAATATTGATCGATCATCTCGAAGAGATCCGAAAGAAGACCGGGTACGATGTCCGCGTGACGACCATCGCAACGGCGACGAGAGGCACATTGAACGACACGGGAGGCATCGACCTGGCGGAAGCCATCCGGCAGGTGGAGGAGGAAGGCCGTTTTGACAGCGAAGCTCCGGGCCGATGCGACTGGTCTGCCATGGATGTGGTGGAAAAAGCCGAGTACGACGTGCTGCTGGAACTGACGCCGTTGAACATCTTTACGGGACAACCGGCTATCGACCACATCAAAAGGGCTATGAACAGAGGAAAGCATGTGGTCAGCGCCAACAAGGGGCCTATCGCATGGGCGTATCGGGAACTGCGGGATCTGGCTGCGGAAAAAGGGGTGTGTTTTTACTACGAGACCACGGTGATGGCCGGCATGCCGGTGTTCAATATGGCGGACTACTGCCTGGAATATGCGGAGATTTCGGAAGTGAAAGGAATCCTGAACGCGACCACCAACTACATACTGGAGCAGATGGAATTGGGGATCCCGAAGGATCAGATCTACGAAAACGGCCGGAAGGGCGGATTTATGGAGGCGGATCCCACCATGGACGTGGAAGGCTATGACGCTGCGGCAAAACTCACTTCTCTGTTGAACGTTTTGATGGATGCGAACATCACTCCGGATCAAATCGATCGAAAAGGCATCCAGGATGTGACGCCGGAAGAGGTGATGTCTGCCGTGGCCCGGGGCAATAAGCTGAAACTGATTTGCCGCGGTAGGATCGTGGAGGGAAAAGTCGTAGGAACGGTGGGTCCCGAAGAAATCCCCGAGACGGATGCTTTTGCAGGACCGGATGTGGTCGCCGTCGTATCGGTCACAACGGATCTGATGGGCAGACTCACCTTGGTCCAGTACGGGTTGGAACCTGCGCAAACAGGCTACGGCGTATTTATCGACCTGATCCGGGTTCTGCGGGAGTCCTAGAGAAGATCTTCCGGAGAGAAGCCACTATTCCGGATTCTGTTCTGTGGTTTGGGGCCGATGACGATTCAGGAGCGGAAACCAGTTGACCAGCAGGGCAAAACCGATTCCAAGCAGCGTATCCAGGACGCGCTCGATGGTGAAGATCAGTGTGTTCTGTTCCCCTTTGGTAAGGCAGATGATCAGAAAAACCACCGAGGCGATGATTACGGAGCCCGGTCGCTTGAGCATCAGGACGATCAGGATGAGAGGAATGATGCCTGCGGCCACCAGACTGTAGAACAGATATCCTGCGGGATCGACGTGGAATCCTTCCACAAAGAGAAGCAGGAACAAATAACTGTAGATGCCGGCCGCGAATGTTCCCAGGACCCGGTTTCCGGCGATGGCTCGGCTGCTGCGGATGTCCGGCTGCAGACAGATGACTGCTGCGATCGAAGACTGGATGGGATACGGAGTCCCCCGGAGAAAATCGAGGGTCAGGCACAAAAAAACAGCGATCGCAGTCTTGATGATGCGCATGCCGGGGATCAATGGATGGATCGCTTCCAGGATCGTTTCATTCGCTGTCTTGTCGAGCGGCGGTTTTGATTCGTTTTCCATAAGTTCCTCCGGAGGATGCTGGGATCACCTTCGTACGGCTCTATCCTAATCGAAGAATCTCGTGGGGTCAAGCATTGCTGCGAAGCCATCGAGTCGATGAAGTTCAGTCTTCGCATTTTGAGAATTCTTTTGCATCATTTCAAGATACGAGAAAGGACTGTCGGTGTTTTGGGCCAACACGAGTAGTTGTTCTATCGTTTTACGGAAATCGACGGAATTACAAAGGTATAGATCCGGAATAATTAGCGCAAAATTCAAAAATGATCCAATAATTCTTGAAAAACTTAAAAAGAAGGCTTGACAAAGAAAATATATCATGCTAAATTAATAGTACTCAAAGAAAGGGGAAACCCGAGTAAGTGAGTACCCCCGAAGAGCGACAGTGAATGTCGGGACAGACCTGCCTAACTGGGTTTGATCATCGGCAGGAGCGCAAATCTTTCAGAAGGTCGTAGGGTAGAGATATCCTTATATCGGACCGGGAGAAAAGTCGAAGGATCCGGTGGAAGAGCGGGTATGAGTACTCAGCATCTGACATTCGGAATAGGGGAAGTTAGGAAAGGAGGGCGTACACCATTGTGGTACACCTCGGAGTAAGGACAGACCGGTTCCAAGGAACTTGCGTTTGTCCTTACTCGTTTTTGACGCATGACACGAAGGAGGACAGGATGAGTACAGACCAGGAACGGAAACCCACGCTGCCGGAATTCCAAACGAAAATTCAATCCGGCCCCGGCAAAAGAAATCCCGGAGAAGAAGTGTCCTATATCGATTTCGAAAATTTTTACGCAGAATGGCCCAAGGATGAGACGGGAGATGCAGTCGATAAGGCCACAGAAGCATACATGGCTTACTGCATGAGCATAGAACAGGATCAGACGCGTTCGCTGCCGGAATTCCGGGAGAAGATTCAATCCGGCCCCGGCAAGAGAGATCCGGAGGAGGAAGTCTCCTACATTCAGCTCGAAAACATGTACGCGGAATGGCCCAAGGAAGGGACGGAAGACGAGATCGACAAGGCTGCAGAAGAATATATGGCTTACTGCGAAGGGAAGAACGAGTGTGCCCTGTAGCGGAACGCAAAAGAGATAAGCAGGGGACGGCAGCATGTCGTCCCCCATTTTGCTAAATATGTGTTTGAAATCTTCACGCACATACTGTATCATGGGTTATAGTAAGAGAATACTAACTACATTCATTGGCCGCATTTTATATGCAGAAAGGAGGCTTCTATGCCGGAAGAGTTCAAAGCAGGTTGTCAGAGACCGGCTGTCAAGAAACCCCCAGCAGAAGCACCTCGTAACGATGCTACCGGCATCGAACCAGAAAAGGAGCGTAAGAGCAGTATGATCAAAGTAGGAAAACCGGCACCGGATTTTACCCTTCCGGCATTTATAGACGGTAAGTTTGCCAATGTCAGTCTTTCCGAATATAAGGGGCAGTGGGTATCACTGTGCTTTTATCCCGGCGACTTCACCTTCGTGTGAGCAACCGAAGTGTCAGCAGTTGCTGCAAGAAATGACGATTTTAAAGCCATCGGCGTACAGGTGTTGTCCATCAGTGTGGACAGTATCTATGTCCATAAAATATGGAACGACAACGAGCTTTCGAAGATGGTCGGAAAGAGCGTACCTTTCCCCATGTTGTCGGATCAGGACGGCAGTGTCGGAAAATTGTACGGGATCTACGACGAAGACGCCGGCGTGGAGACGCGCGGCAGGTTCTTGATCGACCCGGACGGGATCGTACAGGGCTTCGAAGTACTGACGCCGCCCGTTGGCAGAAATGTCAACGAAACGCTGCGTCAACTCAAAGCATTCCAGCTGGTTCGGGAATCCAAGGGCACCGAAGCCACGCCGGCAGGCTGGAGACCCGGCAGACCCACCCTCAAGCCCAGTCCCGACCTAGTCGGAAACGTGTGGAAAGAGTGGAAGGTAGAACAGGCAAACGATTAAAGTCGACCTTTGATCGATGCGATGCGGATCCCAAAGGACTGCCCTTTGGGATCCTTCTTTTTCGTAAAGAAATCGTGAACGGGAGTTCTACTTGAAAAACAATCGAAAGTGAGATAAAATAGCACGATCAAGCGGACAATTTATGGATGAGTATTTCCCCCGAAAGGAGAAAAGTATGATAAAAATTGCAATCAACGGGTTCGGCAGGATCGGAAGGCTTTCCTTCCGTAAAATATTTGAAGATCAACGATTTGAGGTCGTAGCCATCAACGATCTGGCGAGTTCGGATATGCTGGCACATCTGTTGAAATATGATACGATACAGAGAGCTTATGCGGGCCATAAGGTGGAAAGCGATGAAAGCGCAATCTATGTTGACGGCAAGGCGATCAGGATTTTCAAGGAGCCTGACCCCAAGAACCTTCCCTGGAAAGAACTGGATATCGACATCGTTCTGGAATGTACGGGATTCTTTGCCTCCAGAGCGAAATCCATGGCGCACATCGAGGCCGGTGCCAAGAGAGTGTTGATTTCCGCTCCGGCGGGAAACGATCTGCCTACCATCGTCTATAATGTCAACCACAACATCCTCAAAAAGGAAGACCTGATCGTGTCCGGCGCATCCTGTACGACCAATTGTCTGGCGCCCATGGCAAAGGCGCTCAACGAATACAGAGAATTGAGAACGGGATTCATGACCACCATCCACGCCTATACCGGCGACCAGATGATCCTGGACGGGCCTCATAAGAAGAACGATTTCCGTCGCGCCAGGGCCGGCGCCGCCAACATTGTCCCCAACAGTACCGGCGCCGCCAAGGCCATCGGCCTGGTCATTCCGGAATTGGACGGAAAGTTGATCGGATCCGCTCAACGCGTTCCGGTTCCGGCAGGATCCATCACCATCTTGGATGCCACACTGAAAGACGAGAGTGAAACGGTGTCCGTGGAAGGGATCAATGCAATCATGAGAGAGCACGAGAATGAATCCTTCGGCTACACGGAGGAATTGATCGTTTCCAGCGACATCATCGGATCTTCCTACGGTTCTCTGTTTGATGCTACCCAGACGCTGGCTCAGCGCTGCGGCACCCAGATCTACGAAGTGCGTGTAGTCGCCTGGTACGACAATGAAATGGGCTATACCAACCAGCTGATCCGTACGTTGAACCACATGGGCATGCTGATCACTTCGTAGCAGCGGTACAGGAGGAACGATGCTTAATTTTCAATACTACACACCCACGAAAGTGGTATTCGGGAAGGATACCGATTTGGAGATCGGCGCCCTTGTAAAAAGCGAAGATTGTAAAAAAGTCTTGATCCACTACGGCAGTGCGAGCGCAGAAAAGTCCGGTCTTCTGGATCGGGTGCGCGGTGCGCTTTCCTCCGAAGGGATCGCTTATGCGGAATTGGGCGGCGTCGTGCCCAACCCCCGTCTGTCCAAGGTCTACGAAGGGATCGCGCTGTGCAAAAAAGAAGGCGTGGATTTCATTCTGGCCGTGGGCGGCGGCAGCGTGATCGATTCGGCCAAAGCCATCGGCTACGGTGCGGCGGAAGAAGGGGATGTCTGGGAACTGTACGACTACAAACGACAGGCAAAAGCCTGTTTGCCTGTCGGCGTCATATTGACCATTGCCGCCGCAGGCAGCGAAATGAGCAATTCTTCTGTGATCACCAAGGAGGACGGCTGGATCAAGAGAGGATACGGCAGCGAGTTGTGTCGACCCAGATTTGCCGTGATGAATCCGGAATTGACCTACACACTTCCGCACTATCAGACCATGAGCGGCTGTACGGATATTCTGATGCACACCATGGAGAGATATTTCAATAAGAGCGGAAGCATGGAGATGACCGATCGGATCAGCGAAGCCTTGCTGAACGTTGTCATGAAGAGTGCGAAAGTGCTTCGCACGCAGCCCGAAAACTACGAAGCCCGGGCGGAGGTCATGTGGGCAGGAAGCTTGTCCCACAACGATCTGACGGGATGCGGCAACGACGGGGGCGATTGGTCTTCGCATCGTTTGGAGCACGAATTGGGTGGAATGTTCGACGTGGCTCACGGCGCCGGTCTCGCCGCTGTGTGGGGAAGCTGGGCACGCTATGTGTTCGAGGAAGGCCTGGACCGTTTCTCCGCATTTGCCTGGAACGTGATGGATGTTTCGCGGGACTTTCCCCCGAAAGAGGCAGCGTTGGCGGGGATAGAAGCCATGGAGGACTTTTTCCGCTCCATCGACATACCGGTTTCTGTTTCCGACCTGGGTGTGGAGTTGACCGAAGAGCAGATCGACGAACTGGCGGAAAAATGCAGCATCGGGGATACGATCACGATTGGAGTGATCAAAAAACTGAAAAAATCCGATATGGCGGAAATCTATCGAATGGCAAAGTAAGAAGGGATGTTTCGTGCGCACGTTTTCTGAGTTGACCCATGCGTGGATCGTAGGGGTGTTTTACCGGGAATTGAAAAAAGCATTCAAAGAAAGAGGTGTTCGGGCCTTTGTGCACATGACCATGGTCTATGCAGAACAGCGGGGTTCCCGGATGGCTCAGCGGGCGATCCGAGACGGAAAGCCTTTGGATTTTGCATCGTATCGAACTTATGGAGAGTGGCAAAGTACGGAAACAGCGTCGGAGATCATGGGCGGATTTCAGAGTCGTGTCCTTTCGGTATCTCCGGATCACGAAGAACACATCGACCGCTGTCCCTGGGCCTGGCAATTCGATCAGATGGGCCTTCGGGAGTGCGGCGTCGTATATTGCACGCACTTGGATCGCGCCATTGCCCGGGGATTCAACCCCTATATCACCTTCGACGTCCCGCAAAGCGTGAACGATCACGATTGCTGCATTCAGATTATGCGGGAAGCGGGATTTGAAGAAGGCCAAGTTTTTACAAAAGATCCCGCAAACATCAGGGACTTCGAGTATCACTGCGGCCACGTGTACAAGGTATTTGCCCTCCTCTCGGGTTCGGTTTTCGGCCCGGAGGGCAAGGCGATCGCGGACAAGGTCCTGGAGATGTTCCGGGCCGAATACGGACCGGCAACGGCCCGGGTTTTGGAAAAGCACATGGAGACGGATTTCCTGACGATCTGATGCAATAAAAAAGCTGCTGCGGCAGCTTTTTTCGTGTTACAGGGTATCGGACAACAGCCGGGCTGCCCCCAGAATACCCGCAGTTTCACCCAGCTGCGCCAGGCGTAATTCTGTGGTTCTCTTGGCGGCAATGCTGGCATTCAGTCCCATGCGAAGGGTTCTCGCGAATGGCTGGAACCCTTCCGACAGGCCCCCTGCCAGAACGATCACATCCGGTCCGTACAGGTAGATGTACTGGTTCAGTCCCCGGATCAGCATGGTGAGATACCAGCGGACTACGGATTCTGCGGCCGGTTCCTTTTTTTTCGCAGCAACAAACACTTCCGGACAGGTTACGGATTTTCCGAGCGCGTCCCGGGCAAAGGCCTCCAGGGCCGGAGCAGCGCAGGTGGATTCCAGGCAGCCGGGCGTATGGCAATAGCAGGTTCGACCATCGAGCACCGGCGCTTCTCCCGTTTCGCGGACCCGGATGTGGCCGCCCAAGTGCATCCGGGCCTCCGGTCCCGGCGCCTTTCCGTCTGTGGTAAGAGCGATGCCGATCCCGGTGCCCATTGTAAGCGTCAGCACGGAGCAAAATCCTCTGCCGGCTCCGTACAATGCCTCCGCCTGTCCGATCAGACGGGCATCATTATCGATGACTGCGGGCAAGTCAAGCGCTGCCGCGACCCTATCCTTTAGAGGATACCCAGGGGTCAGAAAATCCACCATGCTGCTCATTCCGTCGATCGTTCCTTCCGGATGATACAGGAAACTGCCCACTGAGATGCCGATGCCGGCGACGTCGGCTGCAGTGTATCCGTTCCTGCGTTTCAATTCGGTCATGTGTCGGGACAGACTGCGGTAAAAATTCTCTTCATTATGTTTCTCGGTCGGAAAAACACAATGGTCGGTCACGATGCCGGCATCCGGATCCACAAGGCCTATTTTTGTGCGGGTCCCTCCGATATCCAGACCCGCCGCATATGATTTTTTCATGGCCCATTCCTTTCGTTTTGGATTCAAAATATCCGAATTGACGCCTGTTGTCAACAGAACGTATAATGTAAACAAGGAGGGAATCAAAATGAACTATGGATGTCATTCCATGATCGGGAAGATCGACACGGTGCTTTTAAAAAAACCGGAAAATGCCTTTATCGACCAAGAACATCTGGATACTCACTGGCAGGCTTTCGCTTACTTCGGTCCGCCGGATTACGGAAAAACCTTGGAAGAGTATGATGCCTTTGAGCGGATCATACAGGATCACGTGCCCAATGTACACTATCTTCCCAAAGAAGAAAGCGTCGGCTTGGATTCGATTTACACCCACGATCCACTGAAAGTTACGAGAAGAGGGGCGATCTACTTTCCCATGGGCAAAGAGCTCAGAAACGGAGAGGGGACCGCGACCCGCAGATATCTCGAATCCCTGGACATCCCCACGCTGGGCGTCATCCGCTCCCCCGGCAAAATGGAAGGCGGAGACGTGGTCTGGTTGGATGACGAGACGGTTGCCATCGGCAGGGGATACCGCACCAACGACGAGGGTATACGCCAGTTTCGGGAACTGACGCAGGATTTCATCAAGGAATACGTGATCGTTCCCATGCCTCACGCAGGAGGACCGGAAGCGTGCCTGCATCTGATGAGCATCATCAGTCTCATCGATTCCGATAAAGCCTGCGTCTATTCGGAATACATGCCTGTCTTCTTTCGTGAATACCTGATCGATAAAGGATTTCAACTGATCGAATGCGGGAAAGAAGAATACGAGCTCCTGGGATCCAATGTGCTCTGCCTCGCGCCGGGCGTTTGCCTTATGATAGAAGGCTGTCCGAAGATCAAAGCCGACATGGAACAGGCCGGCGTGACGGTGTATACCTATCCGGGACAAGAACTGTCTTACAAAGGAACCGGAGGCCCGACCTGCCTGACCTGCCCGATCCTCCGCTTATAGGAGCGGTCATACCGACAGCGGTGCGACAGAGATCATCTGTGC
>Ga0265294_10002275_pt1 | contig 25313 bp, 27 predicted proteins | sample MunlanPumphouse3_FD_192504 | JGI IMG/M metagenome (GOLD analysis project Ga0265294, IMG submission 192504) | Groundwater microbial communities from a municipal landfill in Southern Ontario, Canada - Pumphouse #3 | ecosystem: Environmental > Aquatic > Deep subsurface > Groundwater | place... | reverse complement strand
CCATAGCGGGAAACCAGGTAACGAAGCTTGCGTTTGAAGAGGCGCTTTGCCTCTGCATCGGAAAAAAACTCCCAGGGATAGTCACACGGCCCGCCCAAATCGCTGTTATACGGATTATAATTCCAATTCGGATACCCTGAAGGCAACAGCGTTTGCTGTTCATTCAGGCACAATTGCACATAAATACCTTTTTCGCGAGTCATTTCCAAAAACCAATCCAGCCACCAGGCTCTGTCCAATCTTCCGGTATAAACACCCACGGGGCCGGCAGTATTCCATTCAAACTGAAACGTATATACTGAAAACCAAACCCGGATAAAATTACAATTGTTTGCCACCAGGCTGTCCGTCCACACATCGAACCAGGAATATTGATAATCCGCTACCCATCCAATATTTTCCCCAATTCCAATAAAGAGGGAATTATCATCGTAACAGAGGCGGTTGTTATGAAAGGAGAGAAAACCTTTTTCCTCTGAAGGAATAACATAAAGGGTATCGGTAAACGTGGTTACCGTGCCGGTAACATCGGTCAGGGTAAAAAAATAATAATACCTTCCGGTTTCGCGTGGTGTAAAGCGTACTTTCCATTGGGCATTTCCGGGAGGAGAAAGGGTGTCAGGGGCCAACAAAATATAGGGCTTCATGTAATAACCCTCAACAGGCAGCAGGATTCCGGATGGCGAGGTAAAAGAAGCCGCCAGCATCACCTCATCCCTATTGTAGGGATTAGAAAAAGTCGCTGCAATATCGAGGGCAAATTCTGCAATTTCATACTGCCCGATCGTATCATTGAGCAATGCACAGGAAAGAATCGCGGGTTGTGCATTCGCTATAGCAACCTGAAGGACAAAAAAGCCCAACAGCCATTGTATATTGCATCGCATTCCCATTGCATAAAGATACAATTATCTGATTAAAAGTAAAAAGAAGAAGGCATCGAATGGGAAAAAGAAGGGCATTATTTTCGGCCAAAATCTGCCGGGATTTCACCCCATGCTTCGGTTTCCCATTTTAAAACCGGGTTTTCCCACTTATTATTCCGAATCCATTCGACGGCCCGGTCTATTATTTCAAACAACTCCGCGGTAGCAGGATCGCGGGGCAACATGGTTTTAATTTTCTTTTCGCGAAGCCAGGCGATGGCAGTGCGGGAGTCGGAGTAAACAGGAATTGTGAGGCCACGTTGTTTCAAAAAAGCGATACCATGCACCAAGGCTAAAAACTCGCCCAGATTAACGGTGCCATACCGAAACGGTCCCACATGAAACAACAATGTTCTGTTTTCAGTGTCTACTCCCTGATATTCAAGCACTCCGGGATTCCCTGAACAGGCAGCATCCACACAGATACTGGGAATCAGAGGGCGGCCTATTCGCTGTAACTCTTCGGAAGAGAGCGCCGGAGCCGCTTTTTTGCCATAGTATTCCCTGTAACTTGAGCGAAAAGCTTTTGTGGCTTCTTCCAGAGTTGCAAACGATTTATATTTGGCATGCTCATATCCTTCTACCTGTCGTTTACACTCCTGCCAGCTGTCATAGATTCCGGGATTATTCCCTTCCCAGACCACATAATACTTCCTTTTTCCTGCCATTATTTTTCAATTATTCCATTTTACCGAGGCGGAGCATATTTGTTTTTCCAAATTCATACACCGGGCCACTGGCCAGATTAATAATAACATCGCCTGTTTTAAGGGCTCCCTGTTCTCTCAAAATCGTTTTCATCGCTTCAATTGTTTTGCTGGTCGAACCCTTAGGTTCGAGGAAAAAAGATTCCACACCCCAAACGAGCGATAACATTTCGACAAGATGGGGTTTATTGGTAAAGATAAAAAGACGCGTATTGGGTCGTTGAGAGGATAATTTAAAAGCCGAATAGCCCGAATTGGTGAGTGTATTAATTGAAGCGGCGCCACATTGTTGTGCCAACACACACGATTGATTGAGCACCGAATCAGAAATAAAGCGATCGTCAGAGGCATTGGCCGGATCGGTAGGACGGTGATAGAAATAATCGCCTTTTTCTGCTTCAATAATAATTTTCCGCATAGTTTTAACCACGGCGATGGGATAATTACCCACCGAAGTTTCGCCGCTGAGCATCAATGCATCGGCACCATCAAGCACCGAGTTGGCTACGTCGCTAACCTCAGCACGTGTTGGACGGACGTTACTAATCATCCCTTCCATCATTTGCGTTGCAATAATAATCGGCTTTGCTTTTTTCAGGCACTTTTTTACAAGAAGTTTTTGCAGTCCCGGCACCTTCTCCTGAGGTATTTCAATACCCAGGTCACCGCGAGCCACCATAATTGCATCAGAAACATCGATAATCCGGTCAATATCGGCAATGGCCTCCGGTTTCTCAATTTTAGCAATAACACCGGGTTTATTGGGGGTATCATAAGAATGAATGAGTTCGCGCAGTTGGATAATATCTTCAGCAGAGCGAACAAAAGATAGCGCAATCCAATGCACATTGAGCGACATAATCGTTTCTACATCCTTTTTATCCTTTTCTGTTAATCCGGGCATGGAAATATTGGTGTCGGGAAGATTAATTCCTTTACGGGATTTGATGGTGCCGCTGACCAGCGCTTCCAGCAGCACCTCTTTTTCACCGTCGGTTTCCAATACCTGATACAAAATTTTTCCATCATCCACCATAATCTGGTCACCCGGTTTTACATCCCGGGCAAAATAACGGTATTGTACACTAATTTTTTCACGGGTTCCCAGCATTGGGTCACTGGTAAAAATTATTCGCTCCCCTTTTTTTAGGGTAATTCCATCCTCCGGAACCATTCCGGTTCGGATTTTTGGGCCCTGAAGATCAGCCAATAGCGCTACACGGGTACCCAGCTGACGATTCACTTCACGAACCAGTGCGACCCGTTGTTCCTGTTCCTGGGCACTTCCGTGTGAAAAATTCATGCGCACAACATTAACTCCGGCACGGATCATAGCCTTCAGCACCTCCGGATCCTGAGATGCAGGCCCTATTGTAGCCACTATTTTTGTCTTCATTGATAACAATTTATTACTGATTCCAATACCCCCCAGGGTTACTATTGTAAAGCCAAATTAAAATGTTCGATCATGTGGATTTCCAAATCTTCAAGTATATACTTTGCCTCTTTAACGGTTTCGGGAGAAATACGGAGCACAGCCATTACGCCATGTGCACTACGCAAATAATTCAGTAAATCCTCTTGTGCGGAATGATTAGTAAACCCTTCCACAAGCAATAAGTAATCGACATTTTTTAATCCGGGCAACAGAATTCCGGATTCATTGATATTTTTAATTAAGAAATATTTTATTCGAAAAAGAGCATCATAGTAAAAAAATAAAACACATTGGATACTATGCTCAGGAGAAAAAACGGACAAATCATCCACACGCTGCCAACGCAGAGCCGCCGCCTTGTTGAGGCTGTACGCCATTTTGTAATCGGGCATCTTGCCCACAATACCCAAGAAAGTAAAATCCTTAAAATCCACGGGATCAGGACGAAGGCTCCTTTTCGGCATAACGCATTTCTTTCAGTAAAATTACGAAATTAAGCGTTATCGATACAAATTACTTTCCAGGTCTTTTCAGCGGCATTTTGCTCAGCCCCTTTAATGGAATAATCGTATCCTCGTTTATAGGGTTGCAAATCGATAAATACCTGAATAATATATTGTTTATTGAATCCGTTTCCTTCTTCACCGACCACACGAAATTCGATTTCTCGTTTATTTTTTTGCGACCACTCAATCAGTTTACTTTTGTAATTAAAATCAGTGGATTCCAGTTCATCAATATCATAACCGATTTTGATTACATGATCGATAATAATTTTTTTGGAGAATTCATAGCCTTTATCGAGGTACATGGCTCCAACAAAAGCTTCAAAGGCATCGCCATTAATCGAGCGGTAATGGTTGCTGTCGTTCGACTGGCTTTCGATCAAATTATGTAACCCAAGTTTTCTGGAGAGTTTATTCAGCTGGGAACGGGAAACAATTTTTGAACGCATCTGCGTAAGGAAACCCTCATCTTTATAAGGAAAGATCTTAAAAAGATAATCCGCAATAATTGCTCCCAGAATGGCATCACCCAAATACTCAAGCCTTTCATTGCTGATTTTTAGTCCATGCGATTCCTCTTTGGAAGCTGATTTATGACGAAGCGCCAGTTTATAGAGAAAAATATTCCCGGGATAGTATCCAAAAATATTCCTTATCGCGCTAAACAGTTCTTTATCGTCGGAAAAATATGCTTTAACAGGTTTCACAAATTGTGAGCGGGTATTTCAACGAATCACTATATTTTTTTAAAAATAATACTGGCGTTATGGCCACCAAAACCAAAGGTATTACTAAGCGCGTATTTGATTTCACGCTTTTTGGCTTTCCCATAAGTAAAATCCAATCGGTTATCAATTTCAGGGTCATCCGTAAAATGATTAATCGTGGGAGGCACAAGGCTGTTCCGAATGGCCAGAATAGAGGCAATGGCTTCGATGGCTCCGGCAGCACCCAAAAGATGGCCTGTCATTGATTTGGTGGAATTAATGGAAATTTTATAGGCATGTTCCCCAAAAAGGGCAACAATGGCTTTCGGTTCAGAAATATCACCAAGCGGTGTAGAAGTACCATGCGTATTGATATGGTCAATTTCTGAAGGGTCAATACCGGCTTCATTGATGGCATTGAGCATCGATTTACGTGCGCCTTCGCCTTCCGGGTGGGGTGAAGTCATATGATAGGCATCGGCTGATAATCCGGCCCCAACTACCTCGGCATAAATTCTTGCGCCACGGGCTTTGGCATGCTCATATTCTTCAAAAATCAAAGTACCGGCACCTTCACCCAAAACAAAACCATCACGATCCTTATCAAAAGGGCGGGAGGCCGTTTTAAAATCCTCATTGCGGGTACTGATGGCGTGCATGGCATTAAAACCACCTATACCCCCCACATTGATAGCAGATTCTGAACCACCGGTGATAAACACGTCGGCACGTCCGAAACGAATGTAGTTATAAGCATCAATCATCGAATTAGCCGATGAGGCACATGCGGAAACCGTGCTATAATTAGGGCCTTTAAAACCATATTTAATCGAAATATGACCTGCAGCAATATCAGCAATCATCTTGGGGATAAAAAACGGGCTGAACCGTGGATTTCCATCACCGGTTGAGAAATTAACAATCTCGGCAATAAAAGTATCTAATCCACCAATTCCTGAACCCCAAATCACACCGGCCCGGTCAAGATCAATTTTTTCAAGGTCAAGTCCGGAATCCTTTATTGCTTCTTCCGTAGAAACAAGGGCGTATTGTGTATACGGGTCTAATTTACGGGCCTCCTTGCGATCAAAGTGCTCATTGGGATCAAAGTTTTTCAGCTCACAGGCAAACTGGGTTTTAAATTTGCTGGCATCAAAACGGGTGATCGCATTAGCACCACTAACTCCATTGATCAGCCCATCCCAATATTCCGAAACGGTCTTGCCCAATGGAGTTAGCGCACCAAGACCTGTAACAACAACTCTTCTTTTGGTCATGTTACAGTGTTTTAAATTTTACTTTGAATTGTCTTCAATGTACTTTATTGCCTCTTCTACAGAACCAATTTTTTCAGCCTGCTCATCAGGAATAGCAATACTGAATTCTTTTTCGAATTCCATGATAAGCTCGACAGTATCCAGTGAATCTGCACCGAGATCGTTTGTAAAACTTGCTTCAGGAGTGACTTCACTCTCATCAACGCCAAGCTTATCAACGATAATAGCTTTTACTCTAGTTGCAATGTCTGACATGACTTTTAATTTTTAGTTAAACGCGGAAGCAAAGAACGGTATTTTCATATTTATAAACAATATTTCCAGATACAAATTTGATTAATGCCAATGTATCTACCTGCAAACCAATTATGTGTATATATTTAATTAAGATAAATTTATAGGGTTTTAAAAGTATATTACACGGGTCTGTTGAATGATTGTATATTTGCAACAACTCTTTTTTTGCTAGAATGAATACAGATTCCTTGCAAAACATCTGTCGTTCAAAAAAAAACAGAAAAAAAAAGACAAGAGGGAATAATCCGGTTCAAATAGGTGTGCGCTTAACAGGGAAAAGCAATCCGGAAATTCCTTCTATTGCAATAAATTGATACTTTGCGGATGAAAACGATAGTAATCTTTGCTTCAGGCAACGGGACAAATGCCGCCCGCATTGCGGAATATTTTTCGAATACCCAAGGCATTGCCCTGCGTGCTATTTTTTGTAATCAGCCCGGAGCTTATGTGCTGGAAAGAGCGAAGCAAGCAGGCATTTCAACGGTACTTTTTACGCGTGAAGCGTTATACCACAATGGCGAAGTTCTGCAGAAGTTACAAAGTTTGTCACCCGACCTCATTGTACTGGCAGGGTTCATGTGGCTTATTCCTGACCCGTTATTAAAAGCCTTTCCACAACGGATTCTCAACATTCATCCGGCGCTGCTGCCGGCTTATGGCGGAAAAGGAATGTACGGAATGCATGTACACAATGCTGTTATCGCCAACAAGGAGAAAGAATCGGGTATTACCATCCATCTGGTAAATGAAAAGTATGATGCGGGTGATATCCTGTTTCAGGCGAAATGCATTGTCGCACCGGAAGAGACACCAGAGTCACTGGCACAAAAAATTCACGCTTTGGAATATAAAAATTTTCCGGAGGTGATTGAATCCTATCTTCGGCAGGTCACCAATTCATAAATTTATAGTACCCCTTCTGCCCACCTCGTCTTGCCTTATTGATGAAACAAAACATTTACAGAAAATTAACCAGCGGAATTTATCCTTTATCGTTTTGAGCCAATTATTCCATGATACGTTCCTGAATTTTTCTGGTTTCCTCTTCAAAACCGGGTTTACCAAGAAGTGCAAACATATTTCGCTTATACGCCTCAACACCAGGCTGATCAAAAGGGTTTACATCTAAAATATATCCACTCAAAGCACAAGCGGCTTCAAAAAAATAGATGAGCTGACCGATGTAATAAGGTGTAATTTCAGGAATGTGGATATGCATGTTGGGAACACTACCGTCGACGTGTGCCAGTGTTGTTCCGAGCCCAGCCATCTTATTCACATACTGAAGGTCTTTGCCGGCGAGGTAGTTCAGGCCGTCGAGGTTGGCGTCATCTTCCGGAATCAAAATTTCACGTTTTGTTTTTTCCACAGAGAGTGTTGTCTCGAAAATCACCCGTAACCCATCCTGAATGTATTGCCCCATGGAGTGGAGATCGGTGGTAAAACTAACACCATGAGGAAGAATACCACGGTTTTGTTTCCCTTCGCTTTCGCCATAAAGCTGTTTCCACCATTCGGTGATATAATAGAGTGCCGGCAGGTAGTTCACCATAAACTCCACGGCTTTGCCTTTACGATAGAGGATGTTCCTTACCGCAGCGTATTTTGCGGCGGGATTTTGCTCCATATCAGGTGTGGCTTTAACCCGATTTTCCATTACGGCAGCGCCTTTCAGCATTTCGCGGACAGGAATACCGGCAACAGCAATGGGGAGCAGTCCTACAGGAGATAAAACAGAATAGCGGCCGCCCACATCATCAGGAACCACAAAGGTCGGATATCCTTCCTGTGTGGCAAGTTGTTTCAGGGCACCCCGTTTTTCATCTGTTATTGCCACAATTCGCTTCGCAGCACCCCGCTTCCCATATTGTTTCTCCAACTGATTTTTCAGAATCCTAAACGCCAGTGCAGGCTCAGTGGTTGTTCCTGACTTGGAAATTACGATCACTGACCAGGCGCTTTTTTCCAGAACATCCAATAAATCAGCCATATAGTCCTGACTCAGTTGATGTCCTGCATAAATGATTTCCGGGGAAGCAGCAGGGCTAAGCCATGGGCTAAAAGCATGTTTTTGAGTTTCAATAACAGCCCGGGCCCCCAGGTAGGAGCCACCGATTCCGACAACTACAACGATTTGGGAAATTGCCCGCAATTCAGCTGCAGCATTTTCAATTGCATCAATTTCGCTGTCGGATATCCCCGAAGGCAAATCAAGCCAGCCCAAAAAATCACTTCCTTTTCCGCGCCGGTTCATCAGCATCGGGTGAATTACATTCAGCTCTTTTTGAAATGCATTATATTCATTTTTGGTAACAAAACCCTCCAGATGACGGATATCCAATTCAATATGTTTCATAATATGTATTTTTGCCGTATGAATTTACAATAATTATCAAAGTACAAAAATATAAAAAGTGCAGCGATCTTTTCACTGCACTTCAAAACACACATTCCAGCGTGAAGCCGGAACTCATTACACAGGTTTATCTAACATAAAGCTTAAAAGGTATTTGCGCATAAGAACGAAGTACAGCAACAAAAATAGCACAGAATATAGTATGAAACTGTTAACAGAATACAACAAACGTTAAGATATGTTAAGTGTAAAAATAATTACGAATCGCCGTTTAAATTTGTAGCGATGCAACGAAAGAGGAAAAGCATTGTTCCGGTTGTCAGTATTGCCACATTGGCTTTACTCGGACTAATAGCCATTCAGTTATACTGGATGCAAAGCGCAATTCATGTGCAGCAGGATAATTTTAACCGAAAAATATCGGAGACGATACGGGATGTGGCGCGGGTTATCGAGAAGATAGAAATTTCAGAACAGCTAATGGCCCGTCAGGAAGGCAATCTGTTTATCAATCGTCCCGATTCGGTGTTAATGCAGCGGTATCAATCGGAAGAGGAAGAGCTCAATGCACGGTTTACAGATATTTATTTTTCCAAAGCACAGTTGATCAATCAATTTTTTGAAGATCTTCTGAACACAGGCCAGTATAAAAACACGCTCGACAGACTTGACCGCCAGCTTCTCGATTCCCTCCTACATTCTGCCATCCGGTCGCTAAACACACCGGAAGTATATCATTACGCCATTTACGAACCCATAAAGGATACATTCCTGCTTACCGGCCCCAACGGGTTTAAAAAAGAAATGCTCGCTAATGGCATTGTTACTATCCTTTTCCCCAGCGACAGAAATCCCTATCCCGATTATCTTATCATTCATTTCACCGGGGAGAAACGATTCATCCTGCAGCGGATTTCTGCCATGGTACTGATTTCTTTGTTATTAGTAGCTTTTGTGCTTTTATCGTATTTCATTGCCATCAATACAATCATAAAACAGCAAAAACTGGCCGTTATGAAAAACGACTTTATCAATAATATGACCCATGAATTCAAAACGCCGATATCAACCATTGCCTTAGCCTGCGAGGCACTAAATGATGCGGATATCCGAGCCATACCCAACCTTTCAGATAATTACATCCAAATCATTGGGGAAGAGAACAAACGATTGGGAATCATGGCGGAAAAAATCCTGCAAACGGCCATTCTGGATCAAGGAAAACTAAAGATAAAACCCGAAATGGTCGACATTCATGATGTAATCATGGACGTAGTGAAAAAATTCAGTATGCAGGTAGAGATTAACGATGGTGAAATCCGGACTGTTTTAAGGGCAAACGACCCAAAAATTATGGCCGACAAGGTTCATCTGGCAAATATTGTGGGAAATCTGCTGGATAACGCCAACAAATACTCGCCCAAAAAACCATTTATAGTGGTAAAAACAACTTCATCCAATAAAGGCATTACCTTTTCCGTTGAAGATAATGGAATTGGTATCAGTAAAGCCAATCAGAAGAAGATTTTTGACAAACTTTTCCGTGTGCCGACGGGAAACATTCATAATTTTAAAGGGTTCGGACTCGGGTTAAGTTATGTAAAAGCTATTGTAGATGCCCACAACGGCAGCATTGAAGTAGAAAGTGAATTGGATAAAGGGACAAAATTCAGTATCTTTTTACCCAAAAATCAATCATAAATGTATCCGCACTATGGAACAAGAAAACATTAAAGTATTGCTGGCAGAAGACGACCCCAATCTGGGTCAAATTCTTCAGTCGTATCTTAAAGCAAAAGGATTTCCCACACGGCTATGTGTAAACGGAAAAGAAGCATTGGAAACATTTCACAAAGAAGTTTACGACTTCTGCATTCTGGACGTGATGATGCCGGTAAAAGATGGGTTTCGGGTGGCAGAGGAAATCCGAAAAACCAACAATACCATTCCTATTCTGTTTCTTACCGCCAAGTCGATGCAGGAAGACAAACTGAAAGGGTTTGAGGTAGGAGGCGATGATTATCTTACAAAACCATTCAGTATGGAAGAGCTACTGGCCCGTATCAGCGCCATTTTACGTCGGGTAGAAAAAAAAGACGACAATGCCACTTTTTATCAGATAGGCAACTATACTTTCGATTATAACCTGCACCTATTAAAATTTGGGGAAAAAGAACAAAAACTCACCAGCCGTGAAGCAGATCTCCTGAAATTGTTATGCAACCATAAAAACGAAGTACTCGACAGAAGCTATGCGTTAAAAAAAATCTGGCTTGATGACAGCTATTTCAATGCCAGAAGTATGGATGTTTATATTGCCAAACTCAGAAAATACCTGAAAGAGGATGAATCGGTACAGTTAATGAATGTTCATGGAATCGGATTTAAACTGGTATCGAGAAAATAACCAAGGGGGAAAGGTAGTTTTACTTCACAGAATTATTTGTACTTTGCGGGTTCAACATCGAAATCCCGTAAGGAATGAAAAAACCTGCACTTCACTGGCAAATCCTAATTGCACTGATACTGGCTGTACTTTTTGGTGCCTTTTTCCCTGATCAAGTACCCTATGTTGCATGGATGGGAGATATCTTTCTCCGCGCGCTAAAAATGGTTATCATCCCACTGATTCTCAGTAGTATTATTTCAGGAATAACTAACATCGGATCAGCCGGGAACCTAGGCAGAATTGGATTAAAAACGCTTTTGTATTATTTATCGACCAGCCTGCTTGCCATCATCACGGGATTAATTCTGGTGAACCTGTTGCATCCTGGCACAGGTGCCGATTTAGGGTTATCGAAAGAAATTGAAGGACTTGGCGTAGCGCAGGAGTCTTTTGGCCAGACCTTGATAAACATGATTCCTGAAAACATCTTTTCTTCCTTTGTAAATAATGAGATGCTGTCGGTAATCTTTTTTGCCATTCTATTCGGGTTCTTTATCACAAGAGTAGAGAAAAAATACAGTGAATTTTTAATTAATGGATTTAATGCCGTGTTTGAGGTAATGATGAAAATCACATTGTTTATCATTCGTTTTGCACCTTTAGGCGTATTTGGTATTGTAGCACGAGTGGTAAGTAAACAAACCGACCTGCTGCATTTGGGCGAACGCATGGGGCTATATGTTTTGGTTGTGGTAATGGCTATCGCGATCCATACCTTTATAACACTACCATTGATTGTAAAACTGGCAGGGAAAGCGAATCCCCGGGCGCACTTCAAAAATATGTCGACAGCCTTACTAACGGCCTTTTCTACGGCCAGCAGTGGTGCTACATTGCCACTCACCATGGATGCGGTGGAGAATAAATCGGGGGTCAGCAATAAAATCACAAGTTTCACGCTCCCTTTGGGTGCGACCATCAACATGGATGGTACGGCCCTGTATGAATGCATTGCGGCTATGTTCATTGCACAGGCCTATGGCGTTGACCTTACATTGGTTCAACAGCTTATCGTCGTCATGACGGCGTTGCTGGCTTCGATTGGTGCGGCAGGCATCCCTATGGCCGGGCTGGTGATGTTGAGTGTTATCCTTTCGGCGGTCGGACTTCCTTTGGAGGGGATCGGATTAATCCTGGCGGTTGATCTGCCTCTTGACATGATACGCACGGCAACCAATGTATGGAGTGACAGTTGTGGCGCGGTAGTTATTGCAAAATCGGAAAAGGAGGTATTGTGGGTTTAAATAAGGGCAATTCTTCGTGCAATTATCCCGTGAAGGTAAAGAAATAATTCATAATAAAATTCCATAAAGTCACTACAGCGATAGCACCTGCTTTCGATAAATAAAAATTAATCTTGAATCTGGATACTAACACCCAGAGAATGGCTGTATTAATTCCAAGCCCGACCATCGAAATCAGGATAAATCGAAAATACTCCATGACAACTTCCGGATTATGACTCTCAAACGTCCACCATCGGTTAAGAAAGTAATTGGATGTAGCCGCTAATGTAAATCCAATACCATTGGAAATATATTTTTGAATCCCCAGTACTTCTTTGGTTAATGCAGTAAACCCAAAGTCTAGCAGTACTCCGGAGGCTCCCACAATACCGAATTTTATAAATTTCCCTACGAGTTCTGCTGTAAAACAGGGCGATAGATTCATGATATAAAGGTAAATAATGATTATTGTCTGAAAATTTTATTACCCAGCGTTCGCGGATCCAGTAAAATATTGGGAAGAAGCGTCGCGTGACTGGCTCTCACAGGACAAATATCAATTCCTCCGCGTCGCGTATAAATGCAGGTTACCATCAACTCTTCCGGGGTAAAGCTATCCCAAAGCTGCTTATAGATCATCTCACAAACTTCCTCGTGAAAATGATTCTCGTTTCTGAAACTCACCAGGTACTTAAGCAATCCTTCCGGCGATGGGCCTTGTTTCCCCTGAAAATGAATATATACCGAACCCCAGTCGGGCTGAAACGTTACTTTACAATTCGAACGTAATAAATGACTTCCTAACCGAAATCTGGATAATCCACCTTCTCCCTGCTTCAATAACGTTGGATTTTCATTAAATTCATCGAACATTGTTGCACTAAAATCATACTGTGATTCCAGTAAGGGCCAGCTGGAAAAGTCGTTTTCACTGTACTCAGGGGCACTGAAAAAAGCTACTGTAGGCCGTGTTTCCAATACCCGGTCGAGATCATTTTGTATGGTCTGCAGTAAAAGGCTGATTCCCTCTTCCGGATGATTGCCCAACCGGGTCATATTAAAGGAGCTCAGGTATAATTTCAGGGATTTACTTTCAATAATAAATGGTCCGTTTCCCGAAAATATAATTTTAAGAACTCCTGCCACCGGTAATCCATTTTGCGTTAGAAATCCAGCTTCCCAGGCATGCCAGATATCAAAAGCCAGAAAGCCCGGATTATCGTTTGTAATCCCATATTTTACCCGGTTTTCCGACCTGGGAATTGCTTCCAGCACAGAAGGGTCGTATTGTTGCGGATAACCTGAGGTGTGTCCTAAATGTGTGAGTTTGTTTTCCATTGGCTATGTTTTAAACCCCCTCTTTATTTCCAAAAAGTGTAATATGCATTCGGGGACAAAAACGCCATCCGTTTCGAATGGCCATCTCCAGGGCAAGGGGTATTGTTGAAGCAAGCACCTCAGGAGTGGCACCCAACGGCATTACCAGAAGGTCGTAAGAGGTGAAATGATGAAGTTGACGAAGAATTTCACTGATTTCCCGTTCATCCTGCGCTTCAGCAACTACAAATTTTAATTGAATATCCGGATGGTTATTGGTATACCGAAGCGAAAGAAATTCCTGTAGAACAGGAAGGCAAACAGCAGATTTCCCTTTTTTCGGGTTTCCCCTGGCTGCAGATAGAAGTTTGGGACTAATACTTATCAGATCAGACAATTCAGCGGTACGACGGTGAAAAAGAGTCCCATTAGTTTCTATGGTAATATGAAGATCAGGAATTGCGGCTTTTAGCAGTTCTAAAAGTTGACTCAAATTTTGAGCCTGGAGGAATGGCTCGCCTCCGGTTATTACCAAATGGCGAAGTATTCCCATATTTTCGGCGATGGTTTGTGCCAGTGTTTCGACTGCTACTGGGGTCACGGGCATATTCGGCATTATGGCCGAAGGTGTATCACAAGGGCATAAAGTTCCATTATCCAGTTGCCATACGCAATTCAGATTACAGCCATAGAGCCTAAGAAAAAGGGAGGGTATGCCGGCCAGTTTTCCTTCTCCCTGAAGGGTTCCGGAAACCGCCAATCCCGTAGCTGTTCTCCTCCCCGGAGATACGACAGGGAAAAGACCCTCTCTGGCCAGTTGTAATGTTTTACCGCCTATTGACACCTCTATAAATTTTGTTCTACTTCAGGATTAATAAATTTTTGACCTGTTTTCAAGCTTTCCCACCAATCGAAGGGCCATTCGTCGATGATAGCCTGTGAAAAATGAATCTCATTTAATGTAAACTGAACTAAAGAAAGGTCTTCACGAAAAGCCTCCGCATAACCGGTGCTGGTTTCGTGTACCTTTACCGAAAAGAGCTCAATTTCGCCTTCTCCATTTTGAAAAATAGTGTTTTCCAAAATTCTATCCACCACATAAAAAAACAATAATGCATATCCTTCAGCCGATGGCGATACCGGTATTTCCGCCACTCGCTGCGTGTTCTTATGAATCCAACCCTTAAAATCTTCTGCTTCTCTGTTCCAGAGGCTGTAGGAATGGTCAAAACTGTCGACGAGCAATTTCACCTTATCGAGCAACATGAAATCCAATACCATGTATCCCTGGTCAAGCCGGCTCGAGCGGATAGTAACCTCCACACCATAAGAGTGGCCATGGATATTATATTTACAACGTTGTGAAGAACAATTGCGGACGATATGAGCCCCTTCAAAACGAAATGATTTCCGTATTCTCATGACATAAGCATATTATAACCAGTGGCAAAGATAGAATATGTATTCGGTATCCCTTACCTGATTTCACAAAGATTAAGGCGAATGGGTCAATTTTTGCCTGAACAAAAGTTCCAGCTCCTTTAATTTTGGCCGGGCGGCGTGTACTTTCAATGCCTCAATTTTTGCAAGCTGAGCGACAAGGAATTGCTTTGATTCTTCAGTCAGCGGATACCGAAGATTGTGTTTTGATGCGATAACCAGTTGCTCAATGGTTTGCAAAACCGGAAGATCAGCAGGATGGATCCAGGCCTTGGTGAATCGATCACGTAAATAGGCAACGGCAACTTCCGATGGGTGTAACATATCGTTGGCGTAAAACCTGTAATCACGCAAGTCGTCCATCATAACTTCATAGGCCGGGAAATAAGAGGCAAAACGATACGCATCGGTCAACGCATGCGTAAGGGTTAAAAGAGCGGCCTTCGAGCGCTGATTGTTAACTGCACCATCGCGCCAGTGCCGGATCGGACTGACAGTAAAGACCACCTGCAAAGAGGGATTAAAATGATTCAACTTCTGCAAGCAGTTTTTCCATTGCATCATCATATTCTCCAAAGACAAACATTCCCTTGAAAAATTTTGTGCGGGTAATTTATGGCAATTCGCGACAATGCACCCGGTATCCCTTGTCCGAAAGGCATAAGCCGAACCATACGTAATAAACAGCCATGAGGCCGTTTTTAACATTTTATGGGCTGCATGAAGCGACGTATTAATATCCCTCAGGGTTTGATCTTCCTTTTCCGAAGAAAACCGGCTATGATGGTCGAAGCTAATATATTTTTCTCCTGTGAAGCGCAATTCCGCGGCAGTGTAGGAGCTATTGCTGATAATCCGCTGTAAAGCGCGAACCAAAGATTCAGGATTGTATACTATACCAAATGGATTTATCATTGTTTCAAACCCATGTGAATGGAAAAATTCGCCCAGATTTTCAGTAAAACATGAGCCAATCCATAAGGAGGACTGTCGGTAACTGAGTTTTTGTTCCGGGCCTTCAATGGGGAAGGTAGTTCTGAAAAGGTCGTTATGATGCATACGGGTGTTTTCTCAAAATTACCAAAAAAAAACAAGTTTTTACACTTTGAATGCATTTAGGAATCAATCCATAAATATAAATCAAAACATTATCTTTCATAAGGCCATAACATATTGACCTGGCTATTCCAGCGGTTCATTTAAACAAAATCAAAATAAACGCATTAGGCATAAAGAAAATACTTTAATGTTTTTTTATAATCATACGTTACTATTTCATCAAAAAAGGAAACGAATGGTTACTTTCGGGATGATTTTTCCAATATTGGTTAAGGATTTTGTAGTTTAAAACATAGCGTTACTTTTGCAAAAAAAAGAAGAAGTATGTACTCTCCCTATTTTCTAATATTTGATTTGGATGGCCTGTTGATTGATTCTGAACGCTTGTACCAAAAAGTCAGTTTCGATCTTTGTGCCACGTACGGGAAAGTGCCTTCTGATGCACTTTTTCAGCGGGTGATTGGACGGAAATTGGCTGAAAGTATGGTGATTTATGTGGAGATGCTGGAATTACCCATTTCGCCGGAAACATTGTATAAAATGATCGTTTCACGGATGAAAAAGGAGATCAAGGATCATCTGGATCTAATGCCTGGTGCACGGGAAATACTCTCCCGGTTTTATGGAACGCTTCCTATGGCATTAGCCACTGGTTCGTCAATGGAATTGCTGGAAGTAATCTTTGAACGCACCCAAATTGCTCATTTTTTTAATGTGATACAAACTTCAGATACGATAAAAAAGGGCAAACCAAATCCGGAAATATTTCAACGGGTTATGAAAAAATTCAGCGCCAGCCCTTCACAATGCCTGATATTGGAGGATGCTCAAAATGGGGTTGTAGCCGCAAAAAAGGCCGGAGCTTACGTAATCGCTGTTCCAAATGAGTACACCCGTGACTTCGATTTCTCCTCAGCAAACTGCGTACTTCCTGATCTTTATCATGCTTCAAATCATATTGCCGAACGCATTCATTAAACGTTTTTATTATTTTTATCCCGAAATAAGGATTTACGCGAATGAAAAAAAATACCCTTTTGATGCTTCTATATTGGCTGTTTTCGATTGTCTGTTATGGCCAGCAGGATGAGTTGACCTACCCACACGGGAAAGCCGAAGCAACCATCCATACTGATTTTTTCGCCGGATCAGATAACGGCAGTTATAAAACCGCCTTCGAAGTAAAACGAGCATATCTGGGTTATGAAAGCCAGTTATCGCCCCGTTTCTATACCCGCGTTACGCTCGATATCGGGAGTCCAAACGACCAGTCGCAATATGCCCTGCTGCGGAGGTATGCTTATTTCAAATATGCCTACCTTGAATATAAATGGAAACGCCTTACGGTAAATTTTGGTATTATCCCCATCTATCATTTTAATATTCAGGAAAAAACCTGGGGCCATCGGTATATTTATAAATCGGTTAACGATGAACACGGACTGGGATTTACTGCTGACCTGGGAACCAGCGTTCGGTATGAAATAACCTCAGCATTGTCGGTCGATGTCTCCTTAACCAATGGCGAAGGATATACCCGCCTGCAATCAGACGACCGTTACAAAGCAGGAGCAGGTTTCACCGGAAAGTGGCAAAACGGAATACGATTCAGAATTTATGGGGATTTAAGCAGCGATGAGGTGGTTCAAACCAACTTATCGGTATTTCTTGGTTGTTCATATTTCAGAAAAGGACTTCTGGGTGCTGAATTTAACCGGAATTATAACGATGATTATCGTCCCAATTACCAACGTACAGCAATTTCGGCCTATACTTCCTGGGATTTTAACCCGTTGTGGCAGATTTTTGCACGTTACGATCATATTTATGGCTCCCTTGCCGAGGGCCAGACGATACCTTACAGCTTGGCTTATGATGGAACCGCGCTTATTTTTGGGGTTCAATATTCACCCTTAAAACACATAAAGATGGCAGTGAATTATCAGGATTGGTTTCCATGGGCTGCGAATGCAGGAAATAAGCAATTTGTTTATCTAAATCTGGAAATAAAAATATAATATGAGAGGGTTTCTGCTTTGTATTATAATCTTATTCGTTTTCTTTCAGGAAGGATGCAGAAAAAGTGACTGGATTCTCACTGAAGAAATTACTGTTTATGACAACGGCCTGGGGACCGGTACGGTAACCTGGAATTCGAAAAACAGGTATTATCTCGATGGGTTAGTGTTTGTAAATGATGGGCAGACCCTAACCATTGAGCCTGGAACTGTAATTCTTGGACGTATTGGTCAGGGATCGGAAGCCAGTGCCCTGATCGTAGCACGGGGAGGAAAAGTTATTGCACAGGGAACGCCCGAAGCACCCATAATATTCTCCGTTGAAGGCGACGATCTTTCCGGCAGTATTCCGGTCGATGCCATTGGATTGTGGGGCGGGGTGATTATTCTTGGGAATGCACCTCTTAATGCATCCGGCCGCGAAGCTGCAGTGGAAGGTATTCCTATTTCCGAACCCCGGGGTATTTTTGGCGGCGATGACCCCGACGATAATAGTGGTATTTTTGAATATGTCAGCATCCGTCACGGAGGAACCAGTATCGATCTCCAAAATGAAATTAACGGCCTGACTTTAGGGGGAGTTGGAAGAAATACGTCCATCCATCATGTTGAGATTATTTCGTGCGCTGATGATGGCGTGGAAATTTTTGGCGGCACAGTAAATTTAAAATACATGATTTCTGCTTTCTGTGAGGATGATGCTTTTGATATGGATATGGGCTACCATGGAAAAGGACAATTCTGGCTGGCAATTCAACATAGTGAAAGGGGGAATTGTATCCTGGAAATTGACGGAAGTAACAGCCATCTTATGGCACAACCCTTTACCCAGCCTATAATTCATAATTTAACTGCCATCGGAAAAGGTATAGACGCCAATGGCCAAATGATTTTGTTTTCCACCAATAGCGCCGGAATGATTCATAACTCAATTTTTGTGCAGCAACAACATGGAATCTCATTTTCGAATTACGAAGGAATACCCGGAAGTATTGATCAATGGTTTGATAATAATTTATCGCTGTCCCATAATTCATTTTGGGAAGTAGCTGAAAATACCATGGCATCGGTTGTGGCAGTGATTGGCGATAACCCCGGGTCGGAAATAACTGATTCGCTGGTATCCGGAATCATCCGGAAGAATAATGGAATCATTAATCAGGGAATTAATATACTGAATGCCAGCTATTTAGTTTTTCCTACGGCATCAGAATCGGTATTTGTAACGTCCAACAACTGGTTTGATGCCGTATCCTACCGGGGAGCCTTTAACCAATACAATTGGACCTCTGGATGGAGTTTACTTCACCGGGAAGGCTATATTGAAGAATAAATACATGAATATCCCCCAATTCTGGAAGAGTATGTCATTTCCCGGCCCAATTATCCAAAGAGAGAATAACAAACCAAAAATGTGCCTTCCTGCCTCAAAAAGATAATTGCCGGAGCAACAACTATAATAACCTCCTAATGAGGTTATTATAGTTGTTTAATTTTTTCGATAAGAGTTGAAGTGCTGAATCCTTCCACCAGTTTTATGGTTTCAACAATCCCACCATTGGCAATTACAACGTCGTACCCGACAATCTCTTCCACCTTATAATCGGCGCCCTTAACCAAGACATTGGGCTTTATGGTTGCAATCAGATTACAAGGCGTGTCTTCTTCAAAAATAACAACTCCATCCACAAAATAATACGAAGCCAGCATCAAGGCACGATATTTCTCACTGATCACCGGACGTTTTTCCCCTTTAAGCCGCTTGATACTGGTGTCGGAATTGAGGCCGATTATTAATTTTGTTCCCAGATCACTGGCTTTAGTAAGATACTCGATATGGCCGGGATGTAAAATATCGAAGCATCCATTGGTAAAAACAATTTTTTCATGCGTCCGGCGCCATTCCTTCAGAATAATCGCAAGGGTTTTCTGTGAAAAAATTTTACGCGTTGAGCGGGTTATGTTTTTCATTTTTTTTACGGTTTATCAAGGGGAATAAAATCATTGCGATAAGCCCGGCAAGAATAATCATTGCAGTTTGGCCGCTCCATAACAGCCATCCCATTGCATAGCCTGTTGTACGAAGTATACCATATAAGGTAAGGCTTTCCGCTACAATTGCCGGATAAATCCCTATACCTCCCTGCACCAGAATAATCCCGATTGAGCCGAACATCAATACACTAAAGGCCCCGCTAATGCCTAATTGTGCTGTTTCAGGAAGACACTGAAAAACGACAAGGGTCATCAACAAATACATAAACCAAATATTCAAGGTATGGAGAATAAAGGCAAAAGGTTTTTTTATGTATAAAATAGATTTTAATCCGTCGGTAAAACCGGAAATAGTTTTTCTGATTTTCGAAATAAACCGGATATTTTTATTCTTCATGATAAAAATCAACAAGGCCAATACTGCTAGCAGAAAAACACCAAAAAAAATAAGGTGAGTACGTGAACCGAAGGAAACCAGTTTTTCCTGCAAAGGGAGCAACACCTTTGTTTGCAGATAGCCCCAAAGTCGGGAAAATTGAACCAGTATATTAATCACAAACAGGAGTACCATAATAATCATATCAAAGGCTCTTTCCGCAACAACGGTCCCGAAAGATTTTTCAAAAGGGATTTTTTCATAGCGGGTCAGAGGGAGGCACCGACTTACTTCACCAAGGCGTGGCAGGGCCAGGTTGGCAAAATAAGCGATGAGAACAGAAAGAAACATGTTTGAATAGCGGGGATTAAAACCCATAGGTTGCAAAAGAAGCCGCCACCGGGCAGCACGACTGACATTGCTGATCAATCCAAAAACCACAGAAAGTAAAATCCAACTGTAATTTGCATTTCTTAGATGCAACCCAATTTCATGCTTCTCTTCTGAAGTCAGGGTACGTAGAAACAACCAAATAAAAAAGAAGCCCAGCGCAAGAAAAAAGAGAAGCCTGAGGACTTGTTGCTTTTTTGTTGTTTGATTATTTGACGATTCTGTTATGCGCATCAGTGATTATTATACGGGGTATATGATTCTTTGCATCTTCAACAGGCATACTCGCGTAGGACACAATGATAACCAGATCACCCTGATGTGCTTTACGTGCTGCAGCTCCGTTGATACAAATGACTCCACTTCCGCGTTCTCCTTTTATTACATAGGTTTCCAACCGTTCTCCATTGGTAATATTATAAATGTGAACTTTTTCGAATTCAAGAATACCCACTGCATCCATTAAATCTTCGTCGATAGTTATACTCCCAACGTACTCCAGATTTGCTTCAGTAACGGTTGCCCTGTGTATTTTTGATTTTAAAACTTCTATTTTCATAATAAACAAAGTTAGAAATTAATTTTTACATTATCGATTAATCTTACTCCTCCAAGCCATGCGGCAACCAGCAGTCGCGCATCGTGAGAGAGTTGACCGGCTTCAAGCGGCTGGAGGTGATGGTTGTCGGTAATACGAAAGTACTCGAGAGTAAAGGCAGGATTTTCTGCAAACTGTTGTTCGCCCCAGTATTCAATTTCTTCCGGTGTATGGTTTTTTGCCATTTGCACCGCCTTTTGCATGGTTTTATAAAGAAAAGGAGCTTTTTGACGGTCGTCGCTGGACAGCCGCATATTTCGGCTACTCATGGCCAGTCCGTCGGATTCTCTGACCACAGGACATGGGATAATTTCAACCGGTAGACGTAGTTGTTCTACCAATTGTTGAATAATAAGAAGTTGTTGATAATCCTTTTCGCCAAAGTAAGCTTTTTGGGGCAAGACGATATCGAATAACCTTTTCACGACTACGGCAACACCGTGAAAATGTCCGGGCCGGAAAGCACCTTCCAACAAATTTTCCAGGCCCCCAAAAGTGTAGGATTCATCAGGAGGTTCAGGATAAATCTCTTCATTTTCGGGAAGAAAAGCTAAATCACAACCCGTTTGCTCTAAAAGAGTAAGGTCGGCGGTGATGGTTTTTGGATAATTCTCCAGGTCGGTAGAATTGTTAAACTGAATAGGATTAACAAAAATGGAGCATACAACCCTATCGCATTCCTGCCGTGCCTTCTCAATCAGAGAAATATGTCCCGGGTGAAGTGCTCCCATTGTCGGAATAAAACCGATGGTAAATCCTGCGGCATCCCATGCATACATTTGAGCCTGCGTTTCGCTACACCGTTTGGTAATTTTCATCGTAAAAATTTGCTGCAAAGATAAAGGGTTTCTCAAATGTAGGTCTATCAAAACAAAAAAAGTCCGCTGTAAATAGCGGACCTTAAAAAAATAAAGATCAATCGTTACTCCGGGTGAATCGCTTCCACGGGACATACTTCTGCGCATGAACCACAGTCGGTACATATATCCGGATCAATTTTATAAATATCACCTTCAGAGATAGCCTCAACCGGACATTCGTCGATACATGTACCGCAAGCAGTACAATCATCAGTAATTACGTAAGCCATAGTAGATAAGTTTTAAATGTTTAACTAAATGCAAAGGTATATAAAACTTCTACATTACAGAACTTAACTTGTTACGGATCGAAATAATTTAGAATGATTCTAAATAAAAATATACGATGCATTGTTATTAAAAAGAATAGATTTATATTTGTACATATACGATGCATTTATGGATATGGATTCATTTATTTCGACCTCAGTAGGATATGCAATGATGCTTACAATCGTTGCAGGTTTATCGACGGGTATTGGCGGAGCGATTGCTTTTTTTGCGCGGCGCACCAACACTAAGTTGCTTGCCATTTCACTGGGGTTTTCGGCAGGGGTAATGATTTATGTTTCGTTCAGTGAAATTCTGATGGAAGCCCGTCATTTGCTTGTTGAAGGCTATGGAGAGCGAAGTGGTTCATGGTATGCCGTACTAGCCTTTTTTGGAGGGATGCTATTCATCGCATTGATTGATAAATTTGTTCCCTCGTACGAAAATCCCCACGAAATCCGCAGTGTTGAGGATATGGAGAAGAAATTGGATCCATTGGAAGTCAACCGGTTAAAGCGAATGGGCATTATGACTGCCTTGGCGATTGTAATACATAATTTTCCGGAAGGCCTTGCTACCTTTACCGCAGCATTATCTGACCCCAGCCTTGGGATGGCCATTGCCCTAGCCATAGCAATTCATAATATTCCGGAAGGGATTGCTGTAGCGGTACCTTTTTATTTTGCAACGGGAAACCGGAAGAAGGCCTTTTGGCTTTCATTTTTGAGTGGATTATCGGAACCCTTGGGAGCAATGATCGGCTATCTTATTCTTATGCCTTTCATGACACCTCTTGTTTTTGGGGGCATCATGGCTGGTGTTGCTGGAATTATGGTTTTTATAAGTCTGGATGAGCTTCTCCCCGCAGCCGAGGAATATGGCGAACACCACCTTTCTATTTATGGTGTCGTTGCAGGAATGGCAGTAATGGCCATAAGCCTTCTTTTATTCGTATAATTATATCCCTGCCGTATTCAAATTCCCTAAGCTGATGGTAAAAAGTTTATGATTTTCAGGATGATCATCATCGTACAAACGCATGGCCACTTGCATGTGCAAGTTATAAATATTTAATTTTGTTTCTTTGGAGGCGATAGTTCCAATTTTCAGAATATCACTATTTAAAACCCCATAATCACGGGTTCGTTCATTAAACATTTCATCCTTTTTTTCTACAAGAATTGATCTATCGTAATTGTTATTAAAAAAGTCGATGTTCGAAATGTCATGAATTGTTATTAATTGCATATTTTCGAGCCCTTCCACGTTCAAAGTAAACCAACGGTGAACATTTTGGTCAATTAAGCAACGATTAAGGTTGTCCTTTTGTAAAATCCGGGCATTGTTAATTATTGCTCTTCCATAAAAATTCCCATCAAAATGGTAAATTTTATCATACGTTATAGCATATCTGAAACTTATTCCACCAATAATTTTCCGTAACCGCGGATGAAGGTGATAAGCATTAAATACACGGACGACAAGCGCAAAATTCATTGCAAAAACCAACGAATGCAATGGGGTGTCAAAAAGAAGAAAGCCACCATCACCCGTACTGATGAAATGGTTATTAAAATCTGCGCTTGAAATTTTTTGGAAAATATAGGGATGGTTTCGTTGACATTGCGCTTTAGTAAGATCAAAAATTAGCTTGAACAAGAAAGGTATCAGCGTTTGCTGAAACTCCGGATAAGCACTATATTGATAAATATCGATACCGAGAACCGACTTTTCATTTATTCCATCATAATCAATGTACTCCTTAAATGCATCGAGGAGCTTCGTTTCATCGGGAATGGTATTGGTTTTTTCAAAAGAAATCCGGTGGTCGCAATCGGCAAGTATTTCTGCAATCTTATCGATTTCCAATTCTTTAATTTTGTTTTTCATGGGGATGATCGGATGAATAAAATGGTTTCAAATTTAAACGATATCAAAATATAATAATTAATATTACGAGTTAATTATGAATAATTAGCTGCCCATATAGGGTGTAAAGATAAAAAATTTCAGTACTCCTTACTTTATTTTTATTGCCCGTCGCCTACGCAAAACCCTACCCGTTGGGAATGAAGAATTACCACAAAAAAGTTTTCATAGTGGTTTTTTAACCCTTCATATCTTCAGGTATCGTAAATTTTAACTGTTTTTGCTTTTTGTTTTCGAAGGGCATTTCTAAGTAAATTTATCACTATTATCCGACTTAAGTCGATAATAATGATGATACATGAAATAGGAAGAAACTACTTAACTTATAGACCGAAACCTTCTCCTCTAATTAAGCGCATCCGCTCAATAATTCAGCGCTTCTTACGTGCAAATCACCGCTAGTATTATCCATTTCATTGAACAATTGATGGATCGCCACACCAGCGTCTGGTTGCTGATTACAAAAGTGATAAAACACATATTCGAATAGACATTATGCAGCATTCCCGTTTCGATGTACCAGCCCTCCGGAATCAACAAGAAGTTAAGCGAACCAATTTTCGAGAGCCCAAAGTACTCAAGAGGGGCAGAAGGAATTCATAACAACCTAACTACTATATACGCACATAAACCAAGGTAAAACACCAAAAGATAAAGAAGCGTTTGCAAAAGCGTTAAAGACATTGTGCAAGGCAAGAAATACAGATATATGAGATGGGATGGAGTTGGCTATAGAAACAGAAAAGAGAGACCATGATCAATAATAAGGGCTACGATATTGAGACAAGTACGGTTTCGGAGAGTATGTTTATGCGAAATATAATGTTAACTGAGACACCATATGCGTCATATACTATTAGTATCCAGCGCAATAGAAAAAGAACAAGGGATAAACAATACGATGATCAATGCGATAATGAGCCAAAAGCCACGTGACTGTATGAGTTGATGAGGAAACTTACTTAGCGGCAAACGCGTATGCCTGATGATGTGAGAGCAGGAATTATTAATGCTTCGATTTTTATGACTGAAGGAATACATTATAAAAAGGGTTTAAATACTTTTAAAGGGTAGAAAAATTTCCATAAAACGTAACCCCCTATATTTCACCCTGTAAAACAAGAAACCCCAACGCCTGATTTTTTCTGGTATATCTTTTGTCAACACGACAC
>Ga0265294_10002274_pt1 | contig 25321 bp, 14 predicted proteins | sample MunlanPumphouse3_FD_192504 | JGI IMG/M metagenome (GOLD analysis project Ga0265294, IMG submission 192504) | Groundwater microbial communities from a municipal landfill in Southern Ontario, Canada - Pumphouse #3 | ecosystem: Environmental > Aquatic > Deep subsurface > Groundwater | place... | reverse complement strand
GATCTGGGGCTGGAGTTGTGCAGTGGTCTGAGCCGAAAACCGGCCGAAATAGATTTCCGCAAAATCATCGCCGGTATATTCACAGTAATACAGATCGGTGACATGCGAGCCTGCGGTTCCGCTAAAGGCTGGTATTTGTTGCACGTCGCCGACAAACAATACAAAGGAAGGCGGAGTATAGCCCGGCTCCGGGTTTTCGTACAAATTCTGAATAAAAGCTTTTATTGATGCAGTAGTATTCCCCACTTCCGGATCATTGGTATAGCCTTCGATGACTGTAAACCCTTTTTTTGCTTTCCAGGCGATGAAAGGCTGCAGCTGGTCCTGAAACATCGGATCGGAAACGATAACGTAAGTAATGGGGTAACTGGATAGTGGATCTTTGGTGGAGGCAAAGGCACGGGCATTTAAAGCCTGCGTATAATCTGCCTCAAAATAGGGTGACCAGGTTTTCGCTTTCAATGCACGGGTGGCCTGCATATCGCCGTCTTTGAAAGTAATTTGGAAGCGAACATCACTAAAAATTTTCAACTGATTCCTGACCGGATTATACTGATAAGGAGCGATAGTTACCAACGCAAGGCGCTGTCCACGCTGTATTCCTTTTTCTTCAATGGTTACCAGTTTTTCTCCATAGAACCGGTCGGTTTGATATGCTTTTTCGTTGTATTGAAAAGGCGGGGCATCCTCTCCGTTTTTAGGCACCGGTAGTTGCACGGGCAGCATCGGATAAATAATACCCATCTCCCCCAAATTCACAATTTCTTCAGTAAAGGTAACCCCTTCAACAGACAACTCAGCTCCTAATGGCACTTCAATCAATTTTCTGATGATGGGAATCCTTGGCGCTCCGGTTTTTCCGGTAAAGGCATTTACATGGGAATAAAAGGCAGTGAATAATCCTCCCTCAGTATTGAGGGTTTTATAGTCAAATTCAGCAATGGTATTACGCATTTCAAGATGTGTAACATCCTGTGAAACAACAGTTAAAATTGTTTCGTCCGCATTTTCCAATACGACCCGTTGTGCATTAACGGGAAAAACCAATACTCCTGATAAGACTAAAAGAAGTAGGTACTTGCAGCGTGTAAAAATTTTCATTGTATCAAGTTATTTAAATGTTCTAATGAAATACAAATATAATATTTTAGATAAGATGTAGGTATAATAACATCTTTTTAAGACACACTAATCATTTTTAGGGTTGCTTAATCACTGTACAGATTTCATGTGCAATAATAACAAAATAAAGCCCTGGAGGAACATCATTTCCATTTTCACTTTTCCCATCCCAAATCACTTCGGTTTGTTGATTATTGATTAGCATTTTTCGTACGATGGCGCCCTGCAAATTGGTAATCAGTAGAGATGAACCATCGAAAAAAGGAGGTAAAGCAATGTATGTAGTATGTAAAAAAGGATTAGGCGAAGCCGTAAGGTGTTTGTGTGGTACATAAGGAAGAATTGTATTTGCTGATTGATATTCAATGGCGCCAATGTCGATATTTTCTCCGCTAATACGTTTATTATTAAGTAAATCCGTTGGGGGAAGAGCAGCATACACCGTATCGGCGTACCCTCCGTCAATCGCCGGTGATGGAGGGGCAATACCATACGGAATATCTTGTGCCTGCACAAAGGTTACCGGCGTTTCATGATTTTGGAGGTATTCACCGTGGTAGGCTCCCGGGAACCATCCACCACTACCACCAAAGCCTTCCCTTCCTGATTCAACAACACAGTGATAAAACGAGAGTGTGCTTTCCAGGTAGGCAATATATACCTGCTGCCCGTTACCCTCGGCCGTGTTCCCACAGATCAGGGTATTCATCACTGCATTATGTACTCCACTGCTGCAATAAATTCCTCCGCCCTGTCCGGCGTTGTTGTCGGCGATGGTATTGTTCAGTAACAGGAATCCGGTATTTTTCAACCCTATGGCACCGCCGAAATAATATCCGGTATTGTGGGTCAGCAGGTTGTTTTCAAAGCGTGTCGGGTCAGAATTCAGAAAGAACAGGGCTCCTCCCGTACTTCCGGTATTTTCCTGAAAAATACTTTGTACTATCGCACAAGAATCAGCATACCAGATACAAAACCCACCCCCAAGGCCGTTAGCCCGGTTGTTTCTGACCGTACATTGTTTAACGATGAGCGAGCCACCCATTGCGAGCACTGCACCCCCATACCCTGTGCTGTCGAATCCGGCGCGGTTGTTTTCCATGACACAGCGGATAAATTGCGCATGAGCATTATTGAGATACACAGCACCTCCCATATATTCAGCGATGGAACCAGCAAAAAGGCAGTCGGAAAACCGGACCGGAGAAGACCCCGTATGGTGAATCAGGCCGCCGCTGGCCGCCGCGTTTCCCTCCCACGCCTTTCCGTATAGAAACCTGCAATATTCAAAAATACTACTGTCTTCGCGGGCACCGGAGCCAAAATGCAGCCCTTTCCACCCACCTCTCGGGGTGCACGGATTGCTGAGTTCCAGGGTATCAATGATGGTAAAAGTTATAGGATGAGCCTCATTAGCCTGTGCCCTGAGGGTTCCCTCCACGACCATTTGGCAGGGCCCCTGAAACTCTATATAGGTACCCGGTTGTATGATCAGCTGCCGACCTTCGGGCACCAACAGATCGGAGATTGCTTTAATCGTATCGGCCTCCCATATCCCTTCTACTTCTCCAGAGACATAAATGGTCTGCGCATTCAAGAAAGGAAACCTGAAGAGCAGAAGCCCCAGAATAATAATAAAATAGCGAAGTGTTATCATACGCTGTGACACTGGTTAATAATTTCATTGCTGACTGTTGAGGTCGAAGTAAGGGTCTTTGATACGGTATGCCGGAAAAAATGCCGCAAAAAGCCCAATCAGAAAAACAGTAACAAAAACAATCAAAAAATCAGCAAGTTGCATTTCAACCGGATAGGCATTGACGATAAAAGTAGTGCCGGTTTCAAACCGGATGATCGCAAAATGGATCTGAAGAAAACAGACGAAGGCTCCCATAATTAATCCCGAAACGGCTCCGACTAATGCGATGATAATTCCCTGACTGATAAAAATTTTTTTTAAGGTTTCCTTTGTGGCTCCCAGCCCGTGGAGGATGGCTGAATTCTTTTGTTTGTCGAGCATAACCATGGTTTGCGACCCAATCATGTTGAATGCGGCAATCAACAGAATAAACGTAAGAATGAGAAAGATAGCCAGTTTTTCTGCCCGCATCACTTTATAAAGTGATTCCTGTTGCTGAAAGCGGTTGCGGATTTGAAATTTTTCTTCCACAATAGATTCAATAGCCGCCTGAATGGGCTTAATATCTGCAGCAGGGTCGGTTCGGATTTCGGCAGAAGTAATTTCCCGGGAATATTCCAGCAGTTCTTTCATCAGCGCAAGGGGGACAAGAACATAGCGGGTATCAAAGTCTTGCTGGACGGAAAAGATTCCTGTAACTTTCAGCTCGTTTGAATTAAAGGTGTTCGACAGCACGCTCAAATTTTTTGCCGTACGCCGGGGTACGTACACCGACACTTCGGCCGGCAGCGTATTCGGGTTGATCCCTAAGTAATAACACACGCCGTAACCGGCAATGGCACTGGTTTTTCCCGGAAACCGCAGCGCACCGGTGATAAGCATACTGTCCAGCGGATTTTGACGAAGGAAATCGTCACTTACACCCTTCATTGTGGCAATATACTGTTGATTTTCAAAACGTAACAAAACATTTTCTTCAATTACGCGGGTGTAACTGATTACGCCCGGGATGGCTTCGATGGCTTCGCGGTCGAGGCAGGTGTCAGGAAAAGTTTTCCCCTCTTTCAGCTCAATTTTAAGATCGGGATCAAAAGTGTTAAATAAGGAAGAGATAAGCGACTCAAAACCGTTGAACACGGATAAAACGACGATCAGCGCTGCCGTTCCCACTGCGATAGCCACTGTCGAGATGCGGGATATCAGATGAATGATATGATGTGATTTCCCGGATCTGAAATACCGCCATGCTATATAGAGAGGAAACTGCATTTAATTATTTATTTCCATGCTTTAACAATGAGCCCTGTTCCGCTTTTATGGTTCATCCTGACATCGAGGAAGTTCAGAATCATACAAAACGGGAAAGTAATAAGGTAATAAAAAGGGAGAACGATAAAGAATATTTTTGATGCATTTATTAACAGGATAGGAATTTTCATTGAGAGTTTCCACGAAATCTTTCCCGGGGCACCGTATTGGTAGCGGGCCTGAATTTTGGTAAAACCGGCACGTTTAAGTTTCTCCCGAATTTCTGTAAGACTATAGCCATCGCGCACATGCTCATCGATAAAAGAGGCATTTTTGTCTTCTTCATCCTTTTGATGATGATGTACATCAGACCCCCCCTGATCAGACGGAGTGCTGATAAGTACCATGCCATGGGCCTTCAGTGATTGATGAAAGTTTTTGAATACCTTAACATCCTCTTCGATATGTTCCATTACGTCAACACTCAAAATCAGGTTATAGGCTGATGGTTTTTGATGTTCCGTCAGGTCGCCATAGAAAAACGTAGCATTTGCAAGGCCTGATTGCGCAAAAAACCGGTTGCAGTCGGCAATTTGTTCCTGTTTAACATCAATTCCTTCAATAGTTTTATTCCGGAATTTTTTTGCCATGAAAAAGGAATACTGCCCGAAACCTGACCCTGCGTCGAGGATATGACCGTTGGTTGAATGATCCCGGTTCCATTTTTTCAATTCTCTTCGCACATGCCAGGTACGAAGGAGCAGAAGATCAAGCAGCCTGTAAAAAAGCCTGCGAAGAAAGGGAGTCGTATTAAAGACACGGCCCAACATTTTTTTTATGGGGTCATATTGCATGATTACTTTTCGTTTAGCAGGCGTTCGATATTGTCGATATAATCCAGCGAATCATCTTCATAAAAAAATAATTCGGGAACCACCCGCAATTGATGCCTGATTCGTTGTGCCAGGTGATAACGCACTTCGCCCTTATGGGCATTAATATCCTTAATAAGCTCCTGCTTTTGGGGCGTGCCAAAAATACTCATATAAATTTTTGCCGACGACAAATCACGGCTTATAACGACTTTCGTAATCGTAATCATCGCTCCTTTCAGCAGGCCCTTGGTGTTGCTGCGCATAATATCCGCAACGTCTTTTTGCACTAACCGGGCAATCTTTTGTTGTCGTGTATTTTCCATACGGCAAAGATAATCTTTTGCCCGACTGAATTGCTATTTCAGTATGGGATAAATGCTTTCCACCACGAGGGAGCTTTCTGCATACGCTAATTTACTACTTTTGCGTTATAATTTCCTGCTGAAAAAGTAACATCCTATAGAAACGCGTTTACTGAATGAAAAAACTATTTAAAGTTATCCGATATATCAAACCATTTGGGGGGTATGCGGCGTTAAATATTTTGTTTAACCTATTTTCGGTTGCCTTCTCGCTGGTTTCATTTGCCTTTTTTATTCCTGTGCTGGAAATTTTATTTAAGATGCGGGAACCCTTTTCAGGAGTTCCGGAACCCCTCACCTGGGATACCCTTACACAAACCGACGTGATCAGGGATAATTTTTATTATCTGCTGGAGCAGATGATTCATCGAACAGATGAAGCCACCGCTTTACTTTATATTGCGCTAATAATCACCTTATTATTTTTATTAAAGAATGCCACGCGTTATTTTGCCATGTATTTTTTGGCTCCGGTTCGAAACGGTGTTGTCCGGAACTTGCGTAATGCAATGTACCTGAAAACATTAATTCTACCGCTTTCCTATTATTCCGAACAACGAAAAGGTGATTTGATGGCACGGATGACCACCGATGTACAGGAAGTGGAATGGTCAGTAATGAACAGCTTGGAAATGATATTCCGGGAGCCATTTGCTATTGTAGCCTATACCGTAACCTTGTTTATAATCAGCCCATCACTAACCGGTTTTGTTTTTGTACTGCTGCCGGTGAGTGCTTTCATTATTGGCCGCATCGGACGCACACTCAAACGCACCTCCGGGAAAGGGCAAAAAAAAATGGGTGAACTACAATCGTTAATGGAAGAGACCATGGAAGGACTGCGCATCATCAAGGCCTTCAATGCCATTGGTGCAGCAAACCAAGGTTTTCAGCGGGTAAACCAACGCTATACCCAGCTTATGATCCGTCTCTATCGCAAACAGGATCTGGCCTCACCCCTGAGTGAATTCCTTGGCGTAATCGTTATGGTTGTGGTGCTTTGGTACGGTGGAAGAATAATTCTCAACCCCGAAAGCACCCTCAATGCGGCCGTATTTCTGGTTTATCTCGGCATCTTTAGCCAGATACTGACGCCGGCGAAATCCATTGCGCGCGCAATCTACAACATCCAGCGGGGCGCTGCCTCGGTCGAACGTATTGAATATATTCTGAACGCCGAGGAGGTGATCGTGGAAAAGGAAAACGCCCTTTCCATTCCATCCTTTGAACAGGGGCTGGAACTGGAAGATGTGAGTTTTTCCTATGAAGAGGAAGTAGTGCTTTCCCATATTAATCTGATCATCCCTAAAGGAAAAACCATTGCCCTCGTTGGCCCGAGCGGTGGAGGAAAATCATCGCTGGTAAATCTTTTACCTCGTTTTTATGATGTGCAGCATGGCACGGTAAAAATTGACGGGGTTCCCATAAAAGACTTAAAAATCAATGAGGTTCGCGCGCTTATGGGGGTTGTCTCCCAGGATACGATTTTGTTTAATGACTCCGTTTTGAATAACATTGCCCTGGGCGTTGATGAAATCGATGAAGAAAAAATTATTGAAGCCGCAAAAATCGCAAATGCCCACGAATTTATTGTCAATCTGCCACAAGGCTATCATACCCATATCGGGGATAAAGGAATCAAGCTCAGCGGAGGCCAAAAACAACGCCTGAGCATCGCCCGCGCAGTATATAAAAACCCACCCATCATGTTGCTGGATGAAGCAACCTCAGCGCTGGATACGGAATCGGAACGCCTGGTGCAAGACGCCCTCGAAAAGTTAATGAATAACAGAACCTCGGTGGTTATTGCCCACCGCCTCAGTACGATTCGCAATGCAGATGAAATTGTGGTGCTGGATAAAGGACATATTGTGGAACGTGGAACCCATGAAAGACTTTATGAAAGCAATGGAATCTATACCCGGTTATGTAAAATGCAATCCTTTGTATAAGAATATACTCAAGTTTCGTACAATTAATATAACAAGATATTAATAACTTGATTTTAAGGAATATACACTTCCAGAAGTACCATTTTCCCTACCGGTTTCCACCCTATGGCATCGAGCCCGGCAGGAATGAGCAGAGCCTCTCCGGCATGAACCTGCAGCGCTCCGGCCTGGCTTGTCAACTCCCCGCTTCCCTCGGTACAGAGGTAAACGACAAACGAGTCAAGCAACGATAAATCTTTCGCTACCGGGGTAGTGATTTCCATAAAATTCGCTGTAAAATAGGGCGTAGCAACGAGCTCCACCGGATGATTCTGACGGGATGAATAGTGCGTTTTATAGGCTTCTTCAACCTGGAAATTTATGGCTTCCATGGCCTTGTTCAGGTGGAGCGGTCTGCCCTTTCCCTGTTCATCCACGCGATCCCAGTCGTAAATACGATAGGTCAGATCGCTGGTTTGCTGAATCTCCGCAACGAGGTTTCCAGGCCCGAGTGAATGAATCCGGCCGGCAGGCATGTAAAAAACATCCCCTTTAGCGGTGGGTTCATAATTCAATATTTCAGCAATACGCTTCTCCTCCAGCATCTTCATGTATTCCTGGCTATTACTGTTGCGCGAAAAGCCTGAGATAAGTTCAGCCCCTGGTTCGCTGTGCAAAACATACCACATCTCTGTTTTTCCGTTGGGATGTTTGTATTTCCGAGCCAGTGCATCATCCGGGTGAACTTGCAGGCTGAGCCATTGTTCGGCATCAATAAATTTTATCAGCAGGGGGAAAGTGGTTTTATGCTTCTCAAAAACCTTTTCTCCCAATAAATCATCCATATAGATTTCGATAAGCTCATTTAAGTTGTTCCCTGCCAGAAATCCGTTTTCCACCACCGAAATATTTCCGGGATAAGAGGAGATAAGCCAGGCCTCCCCGCAATTGGGAAGCGGGTCGAAATCCATACCCAACAGCGTTCTTATTCGTTGTCCGCCCCAGATTTTATCCTTAAAGATGGGCTTGAATTTTAAAGGATACAGCGTATTCATTCGTCGTGTTTTGTGCAAAGGTAAAATTTTGATTGTTCGAATAAAATATTAATTCACTCCGAAACGCAACGCCTGGCAGAAAACAGCGAAAAACACTTTGATGGCCTGACAAAAAGCAGGCAGGATACAAAGAAAATCATTGAACACACGTTTCACACATGGCGTATCAACAAGGATTCTGAAATCCTGTGCACAAGACCTTAATCCTATGCTGTGCTATTTGGGTTCGTTATCGATGAAATGATTACATTTGCGCCGTAAGTATTACGCATGAAAAGTATTTGTGTTTTTTGTGGCTCTTCAATGGGCAACCATCCGGATTACCGGCAAGAGGCGGCCCGGCTGGGCAAAACCATTGGTGAATCAGGCAACCGATTGGTGTTTGGGGGGAGCAATATCGGGTTAATGACCGTACTTGCCGACGCCGTAATGGCCCACGGCGGAGAGGTGTACGGCATAATGCCGCACAACCTGGTGTCACGGGAGATTGCACATCAGCACCTAACCCGTTTTTTTACGGTTTCGTCCATGGCGGAACGAAAGCAGTTGATGGGGCATTTATCGGATGCCTTTGTGGCGCTGCCAGGCGGTTTTGGCACCCTGGATGAACTGGCTGAGGTGCTTACATGGCTGCAACTCGATTTAATGCAAAAACCTGTGGCCATACTAAACACCCATGGGTTCTTCGACCATCTGTTGAAATGGCTTGACCATTCCTGCAGCGAGGGATTTTTGCGCAAGGAACATCGGTCAAATATTATTGTTGCAAATTCGCCTGAACAACTCATGGATACACTTTTTTCGTTCACACCCATGCCCGTCGACCACAAATGGGTGGATAGCCTACGCAAAGATTCGGGACATGCAATTTAAATAAACGACGTTATGATTATTTTAGGAATCACCGGAACATTGGGCGCTGGAAAAGGAACCATTGTCGATTACCTGACGTTACATTATGGGTATGCCCATTATTCAGTCAGGGCTTTTCTGGTTGAGAAAATAAAGGAACGGGGCTGGACTGTAAATCGTGACACCATGGTAGTAATGGCCAATACACTGCGGGAAAAAGAATCCTCCTCGTATATTGTTGACCAGCTATTCAACCAAGCCCTCCAGCAAGGAAAACCCTGTATTATCGAGAGTATCCGTACACCGGGAGAAGTGGAGTCGTTACGAAAAAACAATGATTTCCGGTTAATCGCCGTCGATGCCGATCCTAAAATACGTTTTAACCGCATCGCTGCACGAAATTCAGAAACCGACCAGGTAACCTTTAAGGAATTTTTAGCGAATGAACAACGGGAAATGGACTCCCCTGACCCGAATCATCAAAATCTTCGAAAATGTATCGAAATGGCGGATGTAGTTTTGGATAACTCCGGAACTGTAGAGGATTTATACCGGCAGGTTGAGGCCATCCTGGAAACCAGCGGGCATTAACATCGGGCCATCCACGCCTCCTGCTCCTGGTTGCCTTCGTGTACCCAACCACACGGATTACACGAAGCCAGCAAAATTGTAGGTTCCAACCGGCAACACCGACCAACGTATAATATTTTGCCTACGGCTTTATTGCACTACTACAAACCGCTTCACCACCGTACCGGAGGAAGTATTAATCCGAATCGTACAGACCCCGGGGTGCAGTGCCCCTGTCAGCAGCTCCGTGGTTCCGGCGCATTCTTCCTTCCGGATCAACAATTGGCCCGTCAAGGTATAAATTTCAACCGTATACCCGATGTTTCGGCCAACCGTCACATACAATTTTTCACGGGTCGGAACCGGATAAAGAGTCACCGGAATCTCCGGACTATCCGCTATTCCAATTGCCTTTGTAAAATCCATAACAGCACTGAGTCCATTAGTAACATAATGCTCCCGGGTTGGAAAATCAGATGAATACTCCACTAAAAGCGGATCGGATTTATGGGTTATTTGTGTCCAAACTTTAAATAAAAATGGTTCATTTTCAATCATTCCATCAAGTCCAAAAGTAGTGGCATCATCCCCATAAACAGTAATGGGCAGATATTCGGTTACAGGAGCCACTTCCACGACCCCAACACAACGATTTTCGGAATTAAACACACCGATCAGATCACCGGAAGCAAATTCCTCCAGTGCCTTCTTCGAGAGGGCAACGACATGAGTATTTCCGGTAGGGGTAACTATGTTCCAGGGGTTGATTGGCCTGACAGTGGGGTCAGCCAGTGTGCCTTTGACTCTGGTAACGGCAAAAGTAACGGTATCGGGATCGTAAACAGCAACCATATAGGCATTTCCCGGCATCAGGTATTGCAGGCTGTAAAAGGAAGCTGCCGGCCAATACACCTCCGGGGAGGCCACTGTTTTTACAATGATCAGGTTATCGCCCAGCGGCTCAAAAACGTCTGCAGCCGAAACCGGATAAGGAGAAAGCACCGGGATCAGGCTCCACCCCTGATCAAGGGGTATCGTTACATCCTCGGCGGCAACTCCGGTGATTGTCAATGTTACCGGATTTTCGACCTTAATCTTATACCCTTTTTTGGTTTCCCAGTAAGGAATAGAATTTGCGTAAGGGGGCCAGTAAGCTCCGACCAAATCTTTCACAATCACTAAATCATCAATAATGGGAGCCATAAGGTTTTCCATCAGTGTATCGTCGGGTGCAATCCAGGAGGAGATACCACTCCAGCCATCGTTTATCGTTATCCCGTGTACATTCTGACAGGTATCCGATAAGTAAAGGGTAACCGGGGCACAATCCGACATTCCACAAACCGACTCCCATGCGGCATAATAGGTGGTAGATACTCCCGGTGAAGGAATAATCAGCGGATTTCCTGAGCCAATTGAATCAGTACCACAATTCCCTTCAAACCACCAAAGTGTTGCCCCTGAACCGCCAACGGCTGTCAACGTAACCGTTCCGGTATCCTGTGGACAGAATCCATTCCGGTCGGCAAGAATCGTATCCGGTGATGCAGGTAATGCCAATACCGAAACCATAGTTTCGACACAACTACTTGTAGCACACTCATTTTCACGGGAGGCGCAATACGTGGTTGTGATCCCTGGGCTTTCCACACTCAAAGTTTCACCAGCGCCAATCCAAACCCCCTCTGCATACCAGTGTATTGGATCATCACTGCCTCCACTGGCCATTAAAACAATAGATCCGGTGTCATTCGCACATACCTCTGAAGGGGTGGCAGAAATAAGCACCGGAGGTTCAGGCAAAGGGATAAGGGTAACAGAAACGGCTACACATTCACTAACGCCACAACTATTTTCCCACTGTGCACAATACGTTACGGGAACCTCAGGCGAATCAACGATCAATGGGGAACCGGTGCCGATCCACACTGTTCCGGCATACCACGAGAGCACCTCTCCGGAGCCGCCTTGTGCGGTTAATGTTATACTTCCCGGATCATTGATGCATACCGCACTGTCGGAAACAAAAACCGCGTCAGGAGCTTCGGGAAGTGGCAATACCTCCACGGTAAAAGCAGTACAACTACTTTCACCACAACTATTCTCCCAACGGGCACAATAGGTAGTCGTTACCTCAGGAGAATCAACGGTCAGAGCAGTTCCTGACCCTAACCAGACAGAATTACCGTACCATTGTATCTGATCACCACTACCACCAATTGCAGTTAAAGTAATCGTTGACGGATCGTTCACACAAACCCCGCTTGCGGTAGAGACAACCTGTTCCGGGGGTTCGGGCAAGGGAAGAACGGTTACTGTTACGGGCACACAGGGGCTTACATCACAGGTATTCTCCCAACGTGCACAATAAGTCGAAGTTTCTTCCGGGGAAAGAATAATCACCGAGGTTCCGGAGGCAAAATACGACCCATTATGAAACCACTTCACCACATCTCCGGAGCCACCCTGTGCAGTAAGTGTAATCACACCCGGATCATCGGCACAGACTTCAGCAGAAGAGGCAAAAACCGTTTCAGGTGGTTCAGGAAGGGGCAGCACAGAAACAGTAAGGCTTTCGCAGGAAGAAGTACCACAACTGTTTTCCCACTGCGCACAATAAACGGTCGTTATTTCAGGAGAATCGACGGTGAACGGTGAACCGGAACCGATGTAGACGTCATTGGCATACCAGTTCAGGATATCACCACTTCCCCCATTGGCCATAAGATAAAGGGTACCCGGATCGTTAATACAAACTTCATCATCGGAGGAACTAACAGAAACAGGCGCCACAGGCAAGGGTAAAACATGCACAGTAATTTCCGTACAGGAACTTTGCCCACAACTGTTCTCCCATAAGGCACAATAAATGGTAGTCGTATGGGGCGATTCGATGGTCAGCGGGTTATCGGAACCAATCTCCGTTCCGGAGGAAAACCAGCGTATCCCTTCTCCTGAACCGCCTACAGCCGTCAGGGTTATCGTTCCGTTATCATCGGCACAAAAATTATCCCGGTCTGAAACAATCCCCTCCGGTGCTACAGGAGGATTGATAATATTAACGGTTGCCTGATCGGTAACACTGTTCAGATATGTGGTAACGGTACATTCATAGTGTGTCGTATCGGCAGGTGCGACAATAATCTGGGTTTGTGTTGAGCTAAAACCCGGAGGATCAGATGTCCAGGAAAAATTATATAATCCGGAGCCTCCCTGTGTACTGGCACTTAAGATAACAGAATTACCCAGGCATACCTCCGAAGTTTCCGGCCAAATCGATACGGTGAGTGTATTGGCATTCAGGCCGATAAGCTGACTCAATGCATTTGTATGATACTTCCCGTCGAAAGAATAAGGGTTGATTGCATGATAGATAGCAATGGCTTCATAATCAACAGCCGTTTGGTATTTATGTATTCGCCACCGAAATTTTTCTCCTTCAGTAAAACCATCTTTCTGCGGAGTGGAAACGTCATTCCCATAGGCCGTAAGTGCCGTTTGTCCAGTCCATTTCACGTAACCACCACAGCGCTCAGTCTGTGTAGTCTGATCATAATAAAATACACCAATATAATCACCAATGGCAATCTGGGAGCCATTAATAGAGGGGAAAGAAAAAAGCGGGATAGAAATATTGTGCGTAAGATCGGTAGGTATCAAATTCCACCCAGGTGGGATATACGTGGGCGTACCCGAATAATTTTGCCCGGTAGTATTGTTTACCACATGGTTGTAATTACGTGATGCGGGGGTAAAAGTATAATTTTCCTTATCCGGATAGGCAGTCCCTGACCAGCCGTATGGCAATGAAAAGGAATACCACCCTTCATTGTTGGTAGTATCAGTACCTCCACCATTATTAAAGAATACTAGGACATCAGGAATGGGATTACCGGTTTCAGTATCGGTGATATAGCCTGCTATCGTTACTTGTTGCGCTGTGCCTGTATAATTCTGATCAGTCCGTCCGGAGGTCAGCGAAGAATAGCTTCGGTTTACGGGAGAAAAACTATACCCCAATAACGAGGGAATCACTACGCCTGAATAGCCGTAATTTACAGGTTGTGCATACGCCCCGGTGGCATTGGTTGCAGCAGTTCCACCCCCATTGCTAAAGGTTAAGTTGACTGCACTCAGGGGAGCCCCTTCATTATCGGTGATTGTACCCGAAATAACCAGTTGTTCTGCCTCACCGGTAAAATTAAGATTAGCAAGATCGGAAGTGACATTAACTACATTGCGAATGCCGGGAGTAAAAGTATATCCGGGTTGTACCGGTTGCAGGGTTCCGGTGTAGCCATACGCCACCTGTACACTATAAGCACCTGCTGTTGTTGTAAATACAGAAGAATACCCACTCACCAGTATCTCCACCTCCGTCAAAGGATTTGACTGGTTATCCGTAACAGTACCCGACAAAGTGAACAGCGCAGCGGATGCAAAATAGTTTTGTGCTGTGATATTGGAAGTGAGCGGTGTATAACTTCGGTATTGGGGGGAAAAGTGCTTTCCGGCCAGCACAGGGGTAGCAGAACCCAGCCAGCCGTAAGGGAGCAGCTGTGAATAATTACCCTGTGCATCGGTTATAGCAAAACCGCCCCCGTTACTGAATTGCACCATAACTCCTTCAAGCGGCTGGCCACTTTCTGTTATGGTTCCGGAAAGGGTAAAATGTACTTCCTCTGCCACATAATTCTGGTTTTCCTGATGAAAAGTCAAATCCGTATAGCTGCGATCAGCCGGCGTAAAAGTATAACCGGGGAACGATGGTGTTGCGGTACCACTGTATTCATAAGGCAATGCCGCCTGATAGTCGCCGGAAGCATCGGTGAATGTGGTAATTGTAGATCCGGAGAAAGTAATACTCACGCCTTCGACAGGATTCGTCCCGGCATCGGAAATATTTCCTGAAATAAAAACAGGAGCATTTACAGAAACAAAATCATTATCAGGCACATCGGCAGTAACATTGTTAAGTGTGATCGCCACAGGGTCAAAGATAAAATCAGTAGAGAGAGGAATAATATCGCCACTCCATCCATCGGCGACGCAACGCTGATAATAACCAGCATTATCGGTAAAAACAGAGTTCACAGAATTGGTAAAACTAATTTCCACACCAGCCAGAGGCGAAGAGGCATCAGACACTGTTCCGCTGATTACATGGGTAAGCGGCCCTGTGCCGAAAAGGGTTTGGAGTATGGTCATTCCATCCGGCACGAATACCAAACTTGAAAACTGACCGCTCTGCGCCACTGCGGTAAGGCCGGTATACTCAATTTCAGCGCACCAGCTGTAAATACGAAAAATAAAAGGTTCCTGGGAGGCAAATCCATCTTTCCATGTAGTCATATTATCATCACCATAAGCCATAATAGCTACGGGTGCCACCCCACTATACACGGTATAGCCACCACACGCTTCCTGTCCATCGTCATCCAGATAAAAAACCCCGATATAATCACCGGGCTGTATCATTTGGCCGTTGATCAAGGTCGCTACAGGTACACTAATCACATGACTGTTTAGTGTAGTTTGATACCCCCATCCGGGAGGTGTTCCCTGGCTAAAGGAAGGGTAAAAGGAAAAAACAGTAATAACAAAAACCAAAAATGTACTGATTCGACGCATAATAAATTTTTTTAGACAAATAACCATTAATGTAAATCCTCAAAAAGAGAATAGAGATCCCCGTCGGTAAAAATAAACATTTCTGTGAAAGAGAGGACAGCCTATAATCTGAATCAACAAATTAATGCAAAAGCCTAAATCCATTTAGCCGTCAAAAAAATTCTATCTTTACAGCAAAATCAACAGATATGATAAAGTTTTCACTCGTGATGCTCTTTGTAGCAGCCACAATCCAATTGGCCGGGCAGGAAAACGGGTTTAACTGTTTCACTGTAGTGGCGGGTAAAGCGGCCACTTCCGACGGTTCAGTGCTTGTTGCGCACAACGAAGACGACTACGGCCTTCAGCTCGTAAATTTCTATCGGGTGCCCCCCAAGCCAGCCGGAACCATTACCTATACCAAAAATAACGCTCCTGTATCCCGTACAGAAGATTCATGGTCCTATTTATGGCTCGAGATGCCGGGTATGGATTTTTCCGATTGCTTCTTAAATGCTAAGGGTGTACTCGTGGTTTCCAACCAGTGTACCAGCCGGGAAGATGACCCAAAGCTTAGCGAAGGGGGTATCACCTACCTGTTGCGAAGCCAGGTTGCTGCTTATGCCAGGAATGCACGTCACGGCGTAAAAATTGCAACTGCACTACTCGAACGCTTTGGATATAACTCCCCAGGCCGCACCTACACTATTGCCGACAGTGAAGAGGCCTGGATTCTGGCTGTTGTAAACGGAAAACATTATGCTGCCGCCCGGGTTCCCGACGATAAAGTCGCGGTAATCCCAAACTACTATACCCTTACTTCAATAAACACAGCCGATACACTGAACTACATTATTTCGCCCGATTTAATTTCCTATGCGCAACAACGCGGCTGGTATAATCCGGAGACCGGGGCAGAATTCAATTTTCGTGAAAGCTATGGAAGCCCTGAGTCTTTGATCCATCCGGTCAATACGGGCAGAATGTGGCGGGGAGTCAGTGTATTATCCGGAGAAACATTCGACTTAACGGATGCCTTTCCTACGTTTTTTCAGCCTGAAAAGCTTATAAGCCTTCAAACGCTTATGCACCTTTTGCGCGATCATTACGAAGGAACGGAAAAAGCGACCTCAACGGCAGGATCACCCCATGCTCAGGAAGGGACCATCTGTGCTTCACACACCCAATATGGACTAATAGCGCAGTTGAGAAGCAACCTGCCGGTAGAAATTGGTTCGGTTCTTTGGGTGGCCATGCGCCGACCCTGTACACAAGCCTTCATCCCTTGGTATGCCGGAATTACTGCCATTCCTAATGGTTTTAACAAATACGACTATTTATGGGCAGAAAAAAATCACAGCCATCCGGAAGAAGGAACATGGGACCGGATTCCGGTACATGCCGGTTTTACTTTTGCTGATTTTGCTGACTTTGTTGATGAAAACTATACTTTCAGACAAAATGAAGCCCTCAGGAAAGCCCTGAAGACCGAATCAAAATTCATCAAAAACCAAAATAAAACAGAAAAAAAATTACTGCATCTCTACAAAAAAAATAAAAGTAAATTTTATACTGAAATAAACTGGATTACCGCGAAGGGAACCGCAAAAACGATCAACAATAGCTTAATAAAATAAGACAATGAAATACGGGTATCTATTTATCGCATTGGCATTGGTTTTTACCGGATGCAATAAAAAAGCAACACAATTTACTGACTATGTAAATCCGTTCATCGGTACCGGTGGCCACGGGCACACCTATCCGGGAGCAGCCGTGCCTTTCGGAATGGTGCAACTGAGTCCGGATACCCGTTTAACGGGTTGGGATGGCTGTTCGGCCTATCATTATTCCGACGAAATCATATACGGATTCAGCCACACCCACCTGAGCGGAACCGGATGCTCCGATTACGGCGACATCCTTTTGATGCCGGTCACCGGAACCCCGGTAAGCCACAACGGTGCAGAATCCGGGCCGGATCATGGATACGCATCCAGGTTTTCCCATCGTTCAGAACATGCATCGCCCGGCTATTATCAGGTAAAACTCAGCGACTATTCCATCGCGGTCAGGCTAACCGCCACGGAAAGAGTGGGTGTACACAGCTATACCTACCCCAAAAACAGCCTTGCATCCGTAATCATTGATCTGCAACACCGCGACAAAGTAATTGAAGCCAGGCTGGAAAAGAGCGGAATAAATGAACTTTCCGGATTCCGGCGTTCGAGTGCCTGGGCAAACGACCAGCACCTCTATTTCGTAATCCGGTTTTCACAACCTATTGACAAGGCAGGCCTGTGGGTCAACGACAGCCTCAGCACCCTATTGATAGCCACCGGAGAAAATATTAAAGGTTTTGTGCAGTTCGAAAAACCTGAAAACAAAACCATTATGGTGAAAGTAGGACTATCGCCCGTTAGTATTGAAGGCGCCAGGAAAAACCTCGAAGCGGAAGTCCCCGGATGGGATTTTCAGGCCATTAGCGACGAAGCAGCGAAGAAATGGAATCAAAGGCTTTCAAAAATAAAAATCAAAGGCGGAACAAAAACCGAAAAAACCAATTTCTATACTGCGTTATACCACAGCTTTCTGAATCCCAATTTATTTATGGATGTGGATGGCAGGTTCAGAGGCACCGACCTAAAAATCCATCAGGCCCAACAGTATGAATACCATACCGTTTTTTCTTTATGGGATACCTACAGAGCCACACATCCCCTGTTTACCCTTCTGGAAACAGAAAAAACCAACGCCTTTATCCATACTTTCCTGGATATGTACCGTTATGGTGGCAAACTTCCGGTTTGGGAACTGGCGGGAAATTATACCGGGTGTATGATCGGCTATCACGCCATTCCGGTAATTGTGGATGCATGGAGAAAAGGAATCCGGGATTTTGATGAAAACCTGGCCATGCAGGCCATGGTGCATAGTGCCACACTCCCCCATCTTGGCCTTCCGGAATACCAGAAATACGGATACATCCCTTCAGGCCTGGAGCATGAATCGGTATCAAAAACCCTGGAATATGCTTATGACGACTGGTGTATTGCCATGATGGCAAACGATATGGAGCTTCCGGAATTATACAAAACCTTTATGGAGCGGGCACAGAATTATAAAAATCTCTTCGACCCACAAACAGGCTTTATGCGGGCAAAAAACAATAATGCCTGGTTTACCCCCTTCGACCCGCGTGAAGTGAATTTCAATTATACGGAAGCCAATGCCTGGCAATATAGCTTTTATGTACCTCATGATGTGCAAACCCTGATCGATTACCATGGCGGAGACGAACTCTTTTGCAATAAACTGGATGAACTCTTTTCCACTAACTCCGAAACCACCGGACGCGAGCAAGCCGACATTACCGGACTTATCGGCCAGTATGCCCACGGAAATGAACCGAGCCACCACATGGCCTACCTCTATTCCTATGCCGGAAAACCATGGAAAACGCAGGAAAGGGTTAGTAAAATCAGGGAAGAAATGTACCGGAATGCACCCGACGGATTATGTGGCAATGAAGACTGTGGACAAATGTCGTCATGGTACGTTTTCAGTGCGCTGGGATTTTATCCCGTTACACCCGGAGATGAACGTTATATTATCGGCACGCCGCTTTTCAGACAGGCAGATATCACACTGGAAAACGGGAAAACATTTCAAATTCTGGCACCCAAAGCATCCAAAAAAAACAGTTACATTCATGAAGTAAAACTAAACGGACAGCCCTATTACAAAGGATATATCACCCATACCGACATTATGGAGGGAGGAACGCTGGAATTTACGCTGAAAGACACACCGGGCACCTATGGCGCCGAGCCCGAATTCCGCCCTTCCATCCGCATTACCGATCATTTGATTGAGCCTGTGCCGTTCGTTCAGACTGGAGAAAAAGCATTTTTCGACAGTACGCAAATCGTGCTGGCCACCATTACGCCGGGGTCAAAGGTATATTACACGACCGACCTAACAGAACCCAACGAAAACAGCCTGTTATTCGCTACGCCGCTAACCCTGAGCGAATCAACCACGATCAAAGCCATTAGCATCGCGAAGGATAACCGAAAGAGCCGCATCATCGAATCACAATTCCTCAAAATTCCTCAAAAACGAAAAATAAAACTCTACAGTAACTATGCAAATCAATATTCGGCCGGCGGAGACTACGCGCTGATTGATCATCTGCACGGCAACGAGAACTACAAAACAGGCCGTTGGCAGGGATTTGAAGGGCAGGATTTACGGGCGGAAATCGATCTGGGAGAAATAATGCCGGTTGCAGAGATAGAAACCGGGTTTCTGCAAGATGAAAACAGTTGGATCTTTATGCCCCATACAGTAGAATATTATATCGCAACACAAGACGACCATTATGTAAAAATTGCCACTCTCCGGACAACAACATCACCCCGCGACCAAGGTACACGGATCGAAAAAGTGAGTACTCCCGTGAACCAGCAGGTTCGCTATATCAAAATAGTAGCAAAATCACGAATTACCAATCCGGAATGGCATAAAGCACCCGGGGAAAAATGTTGGATATTTGCCGATGAAATCAGCATCAATTAACAATCCAACTCACAACACAATATTTATCAATCACTTAAGTATCCATTGTTAGGGTAATGATAGGGTAATCATCGTTAGCACACAGGGTAATGTTGCAGTATTTTTCTGTTGGCGATAACCGGAATAGAAGATATTTGTGCCGCTAAAAGCAGAAAAATGGATATTGAAAGAAAATATGTAGAGCGCTGCCTGGAAAATGAGTCCCGGGCGCAGGGAGATCTTTACCGTTACTATGCACCTAAAATGCTGGCTTTGTGTAAAAGGTATGCCAAATCGAATGAAGAGGCTGAGGATATCCTGCAGGAAGGGTTTATTAAAGTATTTTCTAAATTAAGTGATTTCAGAAATGAAGGGTCGCTGGAGGGCTGGATCAGAAGAATTATGATAAACACAGCGCTGAACTACCATAAAAAGAAAGTACTGAATTGTCAGGATCTGACTGGAAGCGCATACGAAAGTAACCCCGTTGATGATTATACCTGTATTGAAGTGATGTCGGCAAAAGAATTAATGAAAGTAATTGCCAATATTCCACACCCTTACCGCGCCGTATTTAACCTGAATGCCATTCTCGGATATACCCATAAGGAGATTGGTATTATGTTGAATATCAGTACAAATACCAGCAAATCGAGGCTCAGCAGGGCACGAAATATTATCCAGAGGAAATATTTTAATCTCTATTCCATCGCGGATACATCCACAACCTGTGAATTAGCCAGCGCATAAGTTTTTATTTCTATTCAGGCAACGTTCACACTGGAATTTGGTCTAAGAAAGTATTACAATATATACGTATTTATGCGACAGGATTTGTCACAATTTTGACCAAACTATCCCATCATGAAAAAAATTTTACTGCTGGCTATCACAGCATTTTTCCTTGTTTCGAATGCCTTTGCGGAGAAACAGATTCACAAATACCAATTCGGACAACCCACGATCATACAAAAAGGCAACTACCAAGAAATTGTGTATGATAACTGCCAGAACCTTGGAGAAGAGGGAAATCCCTTAATACCGATGTTCAACGCGAACCTGCTGGTACCGCAGGGAGAAATTATCGTGGCTGTGAACATTCTGGAAATGGTGTTTTATCCGGAAACCCACTCGTTAACCCTGCTGCCAGCTTCAAAACCCTTTCCCATTTCAAAACCAGCAAAAAACTATACGGTAGAGCCTAACCGTGCCATTTATCTGTCCGATGCAGCCTATCCGGCCAAACAGATCGACCATGTTACTACGGGATTCTTATCGGGGCATGGAATCGGATCGTTTACAATTTGTCCGGTGAGCTGGATCCCCGCTGAAAAAACCACCACATTTTTAAAAAGCATTACTGTGGAGGTGATCACAGAACAAGATAAAGATGCCGCGAAAGCAACCACGCTGTTAAAAACCAACCGTACCATCCGGCAACGCATTCAAAACATCGTCGATAACTCAGAGGCGCTGGAACAATACCACTACCCGGCATCAAAAGAGGAGAACGAAACTGACCTGCTGATTATCACCAATGAAGCCCTACAACCCGGATTTGAAGAATTCATACAGTTTAAAACATCACTAGGTTATTACACAGAGATTATCACCGTTGAAACCCTATATGCCACCTGGCCAGGAGCCGACAACCAGGAAAAAATCCGTAACTGCATCATTGATTATTATACGCTCTACAACACCAAATTCGTAATTCTGGGTGGCGACAGTGATCCGGCCAACAGCGCCGATTACATTCTTCCCCACCGGGGTTTCTTCTCCCAGGACGAGCTTGATATTCCTTCCGATATGTACTACAGCTGCCTCGACGGCACCTGGAATGACGATGAAGACAACAAATGGGGAGAAAGTGGCGAGACCGACCTTTTCGCTGAAGTCCTGATTGGCCGGTTTTGCGTGGATAACCTCAATGAAATTTATAATTTAACCCAAAAAAATATCCTCTATCAAACACAACCCGTAGTTGAAGACATTGAAAAAGCACTGATGTTAGGAGAACAATTGGATGATAATCCGACCTACGGAGGCAATTACAAAGATGAAATTGTTACCGGGTCATCCAACAATGGATATACCACACAGGGTATTGCAGAAAATATTACCATAAATACCCTTTATGACCGGGATATGTCATGGGAAAAGACCGCTATTTTTAATCAGTTTAATACGGTCGGGATCAATTTAATGAACCACCTGGGGCATTCCAATACCAATTACAATATGAAAATGTACTGTAGTGATGTTACACTTCAAAACTTCACTAACGACGGCATTACACGGGGCTTTGTGATTGGGTACAGCCAGGGCTGCTACAATGGTTCGTTCGACAACCGGGGTACTTCACCGGGGTCGTACGATAGCCAGGATTCTTTTGCAGAATATATTACCAACCTGGCCCGGGCCGAAGTAGCCTGTATCTCGAATTCGCGCTACGGATGGTATATGCCCAGCAGCACGAACAGTTCAAGCCAGATGTATGACCGGGAATTTTTTGATGCCCTGTTTGGCGAGAACATCAGCATGATAGGAGCCATGAATGCAGACTCAAAAGAAGATAACCCCGGGGTTTTCAATGCCAACGAAAACTATCGCTGGGTGGCGTACGAATCTAATCTCTTCGGCGATCCTACGCTGGACGTATGGACAGAACAACCGCAAGACATCACTGCCTATTTTCCCCCAAGTGTGATTATCGGGCTGCAGGAACTGGAGCTGGGAACCGAAATCCCTTTTGCCCGTGTAGCATTGCTTCAAAACAATATGCTAATTGGCCGCGGAGTCGCCGATGAATACGGACAGGTAGTCATTACACTAAACGAAATCCTTTCATCCACCGATCCCATTACCCTTTCCGTAATCGCACATAACTACAACCGCCTTTTACACGAAATGGTCGTAGTGAGCAATCAACCCTATGTGGTTTGTACCCAACATACCATCAACGATGAACTCGGAAACGGAAACGGCCAGGCCGACTATGCAGAAACGATTCAATTGGGGTTAACACTGACCAACATTGGCGATCAGCCCTCAGGCAACGTCAGCGCCACCCTTACCTGCGAAGATAACTATATCAGCATTACCAATGGTTCCGGAACCTTCGGGGAATTTGAAGCCGGAGAATCCATCACCATGGAAGACATTTTTGCCTTTACCGTTGCCGATAGTATACCCGACGGACATTCGGTTACCCTGAATGTTACTGCATCCGACGCAAGTCAGGAATGGAACAGTAAAATACGATTTACAATTCATGCACCGATCATTCGTCTTTTATCGGCACAAATATCGGATCCCGAAGGCAATAACAACGGCTATCCGGATCCGGGTGAAACCGTGGATATTCTTTTCACCATCGGGAATGAAGGCCATGCCGACTGTTACGACCTGGAGACATTTTTCAGCTGTGTCTCGGAATATGTTACCATCAATTTTGGAAATTCCGGGACGATTAATCAAATTGCAGCCCAGGAATCGTCAGTATGGATCGTAAACGTCACATTTTCTCCCCTGACGCCCATGGGGACAATGGCCGGTTTTGAGGGGATGATTGATGCCGGACCCTATTCAATCAGCGATGTACTAGTCTTTAAAATCGGGATGATTGTGGAGAGTTTTGAAACCGGTGATTTTAGCGCCTACGAATGGTTACTCGCCGGAAATGCACCCTGGAACGTGGTTACCGATAATGTTTACGACGGCACCTATGCGGCACGTTCAGGAGCCATCAATAACAATCAGCTTTCGATCATGCAGATTGAAAATTACGATGTGGCACAAAATGACAGCATTGCCTTTATGGTAAAAATATCGTCTGAACCCGGTTACGATTACCTCTATTTTTATATGGGCGATTTGCAGCTTGGGGAGTGGGAAGGTGAAAAAGACTGGCAGCGTGTGGCCTTTGCAATTCCCGCCGGGGTGCATACCTTCCGATGGCTCTACAAAAAAGACCAATATGTTGCCGGGGGCAACGATTGCGCCTGGGTCGATTTTATTGAGCTCCCGGCACCGGATATGGGAGTAGGAATTCAGGAAACCCATGCGGAACTTTCGCTACAAATTATGCCTAACCCGGCTTCGGATATTATTACCCTGCGTGTTGAAAACCCAGTATCCCAAAACATCTCGGTGCAATTAAAGTCGCTCGACGGAAAATACCATACTGTGATTGTGAATAATGAACCGGTGGAGAAAGGAGTTCACACCTTCACTTCCGACATTACCCACTTACCAGAAGGAGTATATATGCTAATGATGACAAACGAACGAACACGGATTACGAAAAAAGTAATTATCAACAAATAAAATTTGCAGTTTTAATGGTATTACTTTCGGTGGCATGCAAATGTGCCACCGTTTTTTTTGGATTAACCCGTTTTAGAAATTTCCGCAACATCGCTATCCTCCTGCCCGGGGTAACCCTCCTGTCGAAAAAATTGACCTTTAACCCGAAAGGGCATACGCACGCCGAACGATCAAATACTTGAAATAACGCTGGAACAACCGGAAAAAATGGGCTGCAAACGTCTTGAGGCTGCTCTATGCAGGCATGAGAAACTTATGCAGACAAACCACGATCACCTGATTTCTTTATTCCGCGATGTGGAAAATTCATTATCCATAGCTCATCAAAAACAATACGCCCGGGTTTGGAAATAGCAAAAATAACTTCGGCGCACGGGAGATACTTGAAAACGTTTGTGGCAAGAGAATAAACAGGATTTCCGCAGGGAATTCAACACGCACAGTTTTGTTTTCACTCTAGTGGGATTCGTCGAAAAAAATGGGCTAAAAGTATTTATCTGCATAATGATTCCCTAAGTATCGTCGAGACATATTGAATAGTGAAGTATAAACTTGCAAATCATTATTATATTTTCTACTTTTAACCCCCTGAAACCACAATACATTGCCGGAAAGAAGAATCATAATAAATTGTGCGATGTATAAGACGACAGCGTTGTGTAGTGCATACACCCTACTAATGAAGTTATCGCAAAGGCAAACAGCAAATTATGAGGCGCACGGCATAGCAAGAGCCGGGCGCAGATGTAGCGTGATAAAAATCTTACGGGCAACTGATATTCCTGGCGATCGAAGGCAAAAGCATAGGAAAAGCAGAAAAGGCAAGAAATACCAAAATAGCGTCATATCAGGATATTTGTTTGAAAAGTTACGAAAGTACCACAAAGAAAAAAACCTGCTGCGTGGCTATTTGAAGGTCAGGGAGCAGCGTTGCAATACAGAGGTAGCAGGAAGGGAAAGCCATACCGCGATGTGGCAAAAGAGGCAGGAATAAAAAGAAGAGTATCAGCGTATATGCGCAGGCATAATTATGGGAGGCAATTATTGGAGCAGAAAACGGATATACGCTATCATCAGGAAATATAAGGGCATAGATCGACGACGGCGACGGAGATATACACCCCTGTGACGAATAAATCGGTAAAAGGAATTGTAACCTCGTTGGATG
>Ga0265294_10002273_pt1 | contig 25324 bp, 25 predicted proteins | sample MunlanPumphouse3_FD_192504 | JGI IMG/M metagenome (GOLD analysis project Ga0265294, IMG submission 192504) | Groundwater microbial communities from a municipal landfill in Southern Ontario, Canada - Pumphouse #3 | ecosystem: Environmental > Aquatic > Deep subsurface > Groundwater | place... | reverse complement strand
CAGGATCTCGTCCAGTTCGTCGCTGTCAGGCGTGATATGTGCGTCTGAGAGTATCTGTGCAACCGCATGCCTGCCTGCATGCTTGCCGAGTCTCAGCTTCCGCCTGTGGCCGACCATCGCGGGCGTCATGATGCCAGGCTCAAAGGTACTGGTCTCTGCTATCACTCCGTGTGCATGTATGCCGCTCTCATGGGAAAAGGCGTTGTCACCTGTCACCGGCTGTATGGGTGGGACTGCAATTCCTGAGAAGCGCGATACAGTGCGTGAGAGGCTTACCAGCCTGTTGGTCACTATGCCTGTGCTGATGCCACATATGGCCTCCAGAACCATCACAGTCTGGGCAAGGTCTGCATTTCCTGCGCGTTCCCCCATCCCGTTTACAGTGACCTGAACCTGACTGGCGCCTGCCTCCACGGCTGAGATGGTATTCGCGACCGCCATCCCGAAGTCGTTGTGGCAGTGGACATCAATCTGGCAGTCGACGGCCCCTCTGATCTCTGTTATCAGCGCCTTCATTGACGCCGGAGTTGCGATACCCACAGTGTCAGGCACGTTGATCACAGAAGCACCGGCTTCTGCGGCTGCTTTGTAGACCTCAATTAGATCACCCAGGGGTGTGCGTGTCGCGTCCATCGCCGAGAAGAGCACACTGTCACAGTGATCATGGGCATAGCCCACGACCTCACTGGTGATAGAGAGCACCTCCTCATGGCTCTTCCTGATGGTATGCGTGCGCTGCACCTCTGATGTAGGGATGAAGATATGGATCATATCAACGCCGCACCCGATGCAGGTATCAACATCGCTCTTCAGAGCGCGTGAGAGGCCGCAGACCACGGAGTCAAGGTTCAGTGACGCGATTGCCCTGACTGACTCTGCTTCGTCCTCTGAGGACGCAGGAAAGCCGGCTTCAATGGCATGCACGCCCATCTCAGATAAGGTCTGTGCGATTGTAATCTTCTGCTCAGGAGTGAATGATACCCCTGGCGTCTGTTCACCATCCCTGAGGGTGGTGTCAAAAACTGATACCTTTCCAGGTGCATCCTCAGATGCGCTCAAGAAAGCGATCTGCCACGTGAGTGACTTCTCCGATCCCGTGCTGTGTGCGAGACATATGCCATAATCGGGGGGGTCATTTATATGTATTTGCCATTCGTTCCTGCCTGATCTCTCAGATCCAGAGATCCAAATGGAAAACTTTATCCTTGGACCTGCTGTATATTGTAGAGCGCTTACCCGCCTTAACTCAGACTGGTAGAGTGCGCGGCTGTAGTATGGATTGCCTATTCAGGTAACTGCGCGGCTACCGCGATGTCCCCGGTTCGATTCCGGGAGGCGGGACCATTAATCGCAAAAAAAATGCCCAGGTAGTGTAGGGGCCTATCATGCAACCCTGTCACGGTTGCGACACGGATTCGAATTCCGTCCTGGGCGTTTCTTGTTTTTAGGATTTTTATCAGTTTATTACCTTCTGATTCATGATCCTGGTTTAATTTCGGAGATTTTATCTGTCAGGAGCACAGAGTTAAATTTAAATCAAACAAAAATAGAATGATCTTTCTGGAGTTGTATTATGGGAGATTGCCAGGAATCCATGCACTTATATGTGGAGAGAGACCTCCGCAAGATGTTTTCTCCGGCCAAGGGCTGGAAGATTGAAGAGAACCCTTCCTGGGATTATGTTTCATTTGATTACCAGGTCTGGAGAAAGAGATTCGGTGACGAGAAGCGCTATCCTGTGGATGTTGTCATCGCACCAGCTGTGGATAAAAAGAAGGCTGCAGAGTTTGGCAAAGAGATCTCAGATCTCAAAGCAAAGGGCGTTGTGATTGATACACCAGTCCTGTTTGTGCCAACCGGCGCCGATGTTTCAGCTGTCCCCCCTGAAGTCAGGGTCAGAGAACTCAAGGTTCTCAAGGTAGAGGCTGGCAAGGTTATCTGGTGGAGAAAATCTCTCGCCAGTTAACCCTTTTTTGAGTTCTCATTCTGAGAGAGGAGTATTTTGATGGCAGATATGCGTAAGTTTGCTTTTGAGAAGGAGGGTATGCAGGGACTCTGTGAGGCTTTGTGTGATGAAGATATTCATATGCGTCGTATGGCGGCACATTTCCTTGGCACGACAGGTGACACCCAGGTTATCCCCAACCTGATCGATGCCTTCCAGGATCCTGACAAGATGGTACGGGCGGGGGCCATGGACGCGCTCGTTGCAATAGGCTCTCCTGCCGTGGAAGATCTTATCGAGGCCCTCCAGAAGGATGACTGGGTGATGCGCTACCGTGTTGCCGAGGCCCTTGGCAGGATTGCTGATGAGCGCACAATTGAACCCCTTCTGGGGTGCCTTGGAGACAGGAAGGATCATGTCCGTTATATAGGGGCAAAGGGCCTTGGCATCTCAGGTGAGATGCGTGCAGTGCCTGAGATCATTCCCCTGCTCTCTGACGAGAATGAGTTCGTACGCCGGAGTGCTGCCACTGCTCTCGGGGAGCTTGGTGGAGAGGCGGCCTTCGAGGCTCTTGAGGCCTCTCTCTCAGGTGAGACCTCAGAGCGTGTGCAGGATATAATTACGTCTGCTCTGGAGCAGATGAAAAAAGAATGAAATTCAGGATCTGCCTTGCAGATCACTCTTTTTTTACAAACATATTCTCGATATCCTTCATTCCCTGGTGTGCGGTTGAGTCCAGCGTTATTGGGGTGATAGAGACATTGCCTTTCTGGATGGCATGCACATCTGTGCCCTCCGCGGCGTCCTCATATAGGGGGCCGTCGATCCAGAAATAAGGCCTGCCACGGGGGTCAAGACGCCTCTCAACACCAGTGTGAAAGAGCTTCTCTGCGAGGTGGGTCACCTCATATCCACCCCTGATCTCAGAGGGAATATTGACATTTATGACATCTGAGGTCTCAGGGAAGCCGTCATTTAGCAGATGCGTGCAGACATCCCTGACCACGTCCTGTGCCCCTGCAAAGTTCAGGCCTGAGAATCCGGGGTCATCGAATTTGTCCCCCTGATCCTCGACCTGGCTTGAGAATGCCACCGCAGGTGAGCCCTGGTTTGCGGCCTCAAGAGCAGCGCCGACGGTGCCTGAGGTCATGATAGACTCATATGAGAGGTTCTCTCCGATATTGATGCCAGATACAACGAGATCTGGTTTCACCTTGAGTGCATACAGGCCGATGATGACCGAGTCTGTGGGTTTGCCACCCACCGAATAGGCCTCCACACCATGCATGACAACCTTGTTCGCACGTATGGGTTCAAAGATGGAGATCGATCTGCCGACGGCGCTCTGCTGCGACGAGGGCGCGACAACAGTCACGTCTGCAATAGGGCTGAGGGCCTCATAGGCCGCCCAGAGCCCTGCTGAGGTGATGCCGTCATCATTGGTGAGCAGGATTCGCGGTTTCATTATCACAGGAATCTGGAGTCGCATGATGATGAAGTGATCGATTGTACCCCTCAGGCAGAGGGATACCATTACCTTCATCCGGTATTGCCGTTAACCAGATCAACAATGAAGGCGCTGCTTGCCGAATATACTGTGTTTGATAACCCGGCCCCTGCCCATGAGGGCCGGGCAATGCTCCGGGTGCTTAAGGAGAGCTTTGAAAACTGTGGTTATGAGGTTCTCGTGCCTGAGAGTGGCAGGGGAAGTTTTGAGGATGAGCTGAGGAGGCTCGCTCCTTTAAGTGACATTGGTCTTGTGATCGCCCCTGATCACCAGCTCTCACGATATACAAAGATCATTGAGGATCTGACCTACAATATCGGCTGTGGAAGCATGAATGTCGCCCTGTGTGCCAACAAACGCATAACAGGATCTGTGCTGGCAGCGAACGGGGTTGCTGTGCCTGCTGAGGTTACAGAGGGCCTGAGGGTGATCAAGCAGACCTATGGATGTGCGACCGAGAATATGCGCCTCTCAGACGAGGAACCTGGCGAGGGTGAGTTTGGTCAGGAGTATATCAGAGGCGAGAATATAAGCGTCAGCCTGATCGGCAGCCGTGTCGTTGGTGAGGCCTGCCTCTACTTCACAGGCGCAGGGCCGCTTGTCCTCTCTGTGAACCGCCAGAATATAGTGCTGAAGGATGGTGTCTTTCATTATGAGGGCGGCGAGACCCCTGTTGAGCACCCAATGATGGAGGAGATCATAGCCACAGCCAGGAAGGCCGCAACTGTGCTTGGCTGTCAGGGCTATGTGGGCATTGATATGGTCGTCGCAGACAGGCCCTATGTGGTCGATGTCAACCCCCGCCCCACCTCAAGCCTGGTCGGGATTGTGGAGATCATGGATGAGGAGATCGCAGACCTCCTTGTGAGGGCCTCCCATGGACATGCCCCTGAGGAGGTTCACCTCAATGGGCATGTGACCTTTGACAGGCACAGCCAGGTGGTGAGGTCATGATTGGCATAGATGTGGGCGGCGCCAACCTCAAGGTGGTGGATGACGCAGGCGTGCATATCCACTACTGCCCTCTCTGGCAGAAGGCACCAATTGCCGAACTCCTGAGACCATATGCAGGTGAGGAGGCCGCTGTAGTGATGAGTGGCGAGCTTGCTGACAGTTTCTCCTGCAAGGCCGAGGGTATCAGATTTATAGTGGATGCAGTGCGGTCTGTCTTCCCTGAAGCCCGTTTTTACGGGACTGAAGGGGCTTTCCATGATGATGCCGTGCCTGAACTCGCGGCCGCCAACTGGCTGGCTTCTGCTGACTTCCTGCGCACCCGTTACCCTGACTCTGTGCTTGTGGATATGGGGAGCACCACAACTGATATCATCCCTCTGAATGCCTTTGAGAGCCTGAAGGGTATGACAGATCTTGACCGCCTCCAGAAGGGCTACCTGGTCTACACAGGACTCCTGAGGACACCTGTGCCGGCCGTACTGAGAGAGGTCTACCTCGGCGGTGTTGAGACTCTTTTATCAAGCGAGCTCTTTGCTGTCAGTGCTGATGCCCACCTGGTTCTTGGACATATCACACCTGAGGAGTATACAGTCCCGACGCCCGACAATGCAGCCGTGACAATGGAGGCCTCCCTTATGAGGCTTGCACGCGTCGTCTGTGCCGACCTATCTGAAATTGGTGAGGCAGGGGCGAGGTCTGTTGCCCGCCAATTCTGGTCTGCCCAGAGCTCGATGATACTCAGACAGATCATGAGAGTTATGGAGGAAACCGGTGCAGATACTGTCCTGCCTGCCGGGATCGCCGCACCCCTGCTTGGCAGTGCCATCGGAGACTTCACAGAGGACGCCCCCCCTGGTTCATGGGCAGGTGCCCTGCCCGCATATGCCGTGCGGGAGGTGGCAGGACGCGCCGGCTCACCCTGAGCCTTCTCCTTTTTGCAGGCTCAGTTCTGGTCTCAGTATTATTTTATCTTGCAGGGCTGCCGCTCTTTGTGTTGTTATTCTTTATTCCACTCATTCCGTTCCTCAGAAAAAAGGCTCTGAAGGTCTGCCCTGAATGCGGGTGGCAGACAGAAGGGCCTGAGAAGTTCTGTCCATATGATGGTTCAGCTCTTATGCTCAGGGAGGATCAGTTCAGATAATGAGACAAGTGAGAGCGGGAGCTCTATGTTGTAGATTTTTAGAGATGGCCTTGGTGGAATTTTCATTAATGCGTAGTTCCTGACAGATCCCCTGTCGATCCTGATGCGCATTGCCTCCAGAATCTTTCCAACATGATGATATGGCAGATGCCTGTTTGCAATACAGAAATCAACAATCGGGGCCCCGATCCGTGTGCCTTCATAGAAGGGGGAGTCTTCTGCATAGAGAAATTTTCCGCACTTCTGGCAGTAAAAACATCTCACATTGACATAGATCTCACGCGTGGCTCCAACCTCTATGACAGTTGCGAACCTCTTCCTCCGGGTGTCATGCGCCTTTACCTGCCCTCCGCATTCCGGGCACCTGCTGAGTTCTGAAAATACCCTGCCATCCATGCCTGCTATGGTGCTGTAGACCAGTTCTTTGAGCATTGAGTGTATTATCACCGGTCTCATTGCTTATTCCTCTCTTCTGAGCGTGACACTCTGTGGGTATATGCCCTGAGGATGTTAGTAGAGGTGAGGAAGCCCTCCAGCCTTTCAGGGTGCTCAGGGTTGGTTACAGGCAGGTGGTGGATGTCATGATCTATCATAAGGGCAAGGGCATCCTCCAGAGTGGTCTCAGGTGTTATGGTGATCATATTTCTGGTCATACATCTGGCCACCTCCATATCCTGGCCTTCTTTTGCCTGCCTGAGGTCTCCAATCGTGATGATCCCGATTATCTCTTTATTTTCACATACAGGGAATCCTGTATGGGAAGTCTGGTCTATAAGGGAGATCACATTTTTGCAGCTCTCCTGTGGAGAGATTGTGATGACCTTATCTTTCCTGATCATTGCCTCTTCTGCTCTGATCTCCATGAGTACCTCCCGCAGGTACTCACCCCTGTGGGCTCTTGACTGGGCTTTTGTGCGCACCTGCTCGACAAATATGGTGTCCTCACCTGTCAGTATGAATGATATCGCGACCGCACCCATAGCAGGTACAAGGAGTGAGAAATCACCTGTCATCTCGACTGCCATGATCATGACAGCGACTGGTGCGTTGGCTATGGCCCCGAAGAGTGCGATCATTCCGACTATGACAAAAGCAGGGACACTCTGTATAGGGACGAGTGCTGGCAGTGCAATGTGGAGGAGGGTGCCTACCGCGCCTCCTGTCGCGCCACCTATGGCAAGGCCTGGTGCAAAGACACCCCCGCTTCCCCCTGAGCCGATGGTCAGAGAGGTGGTGATGATCTTGAAAAATGGCAGGAATATGAGCACACTGAGGGGGAGCATGGAATAGATGGCAAGCTGGAGGAACCCATAGCCTGTGCCCAGTCCTCCAAGACCCAGGAGAAGGCCTTCAGGGGAGATATGGGCAAGGGCGATGACCATCGAGCCGATGATAAAAGCCCCGCAGAATGGTTTGATATGGAGTGGTAGCTTGTGATCTGTAAAAAATGTTCTGAAGATATCACGTGTGCCGTAGAATGTACGTATATAGAGGATGCCCATGCCTGCGCAGATGACACCAAGCAGCAGGAAGAGGGGTATCTGGCTGATGGTCCAGATGATCCCAGTTGTGCCAAAAATAGGGTCATATCCCTCGAAGATTCCGAAGATTGAGTAGCCTATTATAGATGCCAGGAATGCCGGAGTGACTGCATCTGCCTCCATATCCCGTGTATAGAGGATCTCTGCTGAGAGGAGGGCACCTCCAAGAGGAGCCTTGAATATGGTTCCTATGCCTGCGCCTATGCCTGTCGCGATTGCAATTCTCCGCTCGCGCTCAGAAAGACCCATAAAATCAGCCGCAATAGATCCAAAACCTGCTGATATCTGTGCTGTCGGTCCTTCCCTGCCTGCGCTCCCTCCTGTGGAGATTGTCAGGATAGAGGTGACAGCTTTAAGCAGGGGAATTCTCCATCTGATCCGTCCTTCGCCATGGAATGCCTTGATTGCGGCGTCTGTACCATGTCCCTCAGCCTCTGGAGCAAAAGTATAAACAAGGAATCCTGAGAGGAGTGCACCAATGCAGATTACAGGAAGTATGAGCCAGATATTTGGTGGTGGAGTCCAGCCTGCGATCTCAACTATGCTCTGGCCCTCATCTGGCAGGTGATAGCCAATAAGTGACTCCATAAAGAAGTGGGTTCCCCATTTCAGGCCCTCAAAAAAGAGAAGTGCACCAACTCCTGAGATGATCCCTATAACTATCGCGATCAGCAGGATCTTTTTGTATGAGGTTGGTTCATCCTCTTCTGTTTTCACAATATGGCGTTGGTTTTTCTCTGATATTATTCTGGTGCCATGCCTGTGGTGGTGGGGGGATCCCCTGATAACAGTGTTTTTCTGATATAAATGATGGCGCGCCGGAGATGTCTGACAACAGGATCCTGAAAATATCCTGTCAGGCCTGACCAGATTATGCGAGCATTTATGAGTAAACCCATTTACTTTTCGAAAAATAAATCACATCTGGTTAACTGAGTGGATTGACTGCCTCAGGGTGAAATTGTGCAATACGGGGATATCTGTGTCAAATTAGAAACCTATTAATACAATTCACAGATATGTTTGATTTGAGCCTATACTGATTTAATATGTTGTTGGTATAGGTTTGAAAGTTTGAGAGGTGTATTATAAAATGGTGTTTCATCCTCCAGTCGCGATAATCGCGAAGGCTGGAGATGCCGGCAAGTACAAGTGCGGCATCCCAGCGTGGAACATGGTCCTGCGTGGATTCATGGCAGGAGCATACATCGCCATCGGCGGTGCGCTTGCGACAACCTGTGTGACAGGTGTCTCAGCATTCCTGGGTGTAGGTATGGCAAAGTTTGTGCTGGGTGCTGTCTTCCCTGTTGGACTTATTATCATTGTCCTGACCGGAGCAGAACTCTTCACTGGCGATGCGATGTTTGCGCCTATGGCAGCATTTATTCATAAGGTCAGTTGGGCAGATGTCCTTAAGCTCTGGCTATGGGTATACATAGGCAACCTGATTGGTTCTATTGTATATGCATATATCATGGCATATGGTCCATTCACAAGCTGGGACGCAGCAGGTGTGGCCACTGTGACTGCATTTGGTATGCAGGCTGTCAATATTGCAGCAGGTAAGTGCAGTTATATTGGTGGAGCAGCTCTCTGGTCCTGCTTCCTGAAGGCAATCGCCTGTAACTGGCTCGTTAACCTGGCTATTCTGCTCGGAATTTGTGCAGATGACCTGATTGGCAAGTTCTTTGGTATCTGGTTCCCGATCATGGCTTTCGTTTCCTCAGGATTCGAGCACTGTGTCGCGAACATGTATTTCATCCCTGCAGGCATCATGACCTCAGGCTTCCTCAGTCCTGAGCAGGCTCTGTCAGTCGGTCCTAAGCTTGCAAACCTTGGATGGGGCACAATGTGGACCAACAATCTCGTCGTTGTCACCATCGGTAACATCGTCGGTGGTCTGGTCTTTGTTGCTATCATCTACTGGGTCGCATTCAGGGACGAAATCGCAGCACTGAAGTAATTTGAGTTTCACTATTGATACTCAATGAAACTCGGAAAAATCGATGTGAAGATCTCGGTCATATCATTGGCCGTATTTGGATTCTTCACAATCCTTTTATTATTCTATGTTATTGTCGCAGAAGAGTGGAGAACTCTTATCTGGGCTGTACCAACCCTCCTGATGCTCCTTGTAATTCCTCTGCTTCTGAACTATCTGAGTCAGGATCAGTATGCAGATCTGGTGCCCATATATGAGAGTGAGGCACGTAAGGTCGGGATCAAGGCAATCAACCTCGGAATGAAGGGAGAACCTATCAGGATACAGGGTGTTGTTGAGGAGGCTCGCTTCAAGTTTCTGAATCGACCTCAGTATATTATTGCAGATACCAGCAGTAAGATCTCTGTCAAGATGTTCACGTCTCCAAATGAGGATGTGAATAAGGGCGATGTGGTTGAGGTGCTTGGCAGTGTAATCAAGAGGTATGTCTTTGCAGGTGATGCTGTAGTCAACTGCGTTCATATCAGGAAGATTAAGAAAGCAACAGAGGAGTGAAGTCCTTTATTGTAGTCTCCCCATCTGTGGGAGGCAATCTGTTTTTCGACTATAATATAAGAATTCAGCAGATAATCCCCGAGTATTCAGCTCAGGGGATCAATGCGTTAAGACTACAGATCATTTTTGTCTTGGCTCTGTAACACAGCCCTTAAAACGTCAGTCTCCGGCTTCTGGTTCCTGTTGATGAGGTGGTGCCCTCCTTGTTCAGTATCCTGAGGTAGTCCTCAAACTTGTGGATTTTGGTGCTCACAGGGAAGGGGATACCAGGTGAACTGATGATCGCCTCTCCGCGATCAAGGGTCTGAATCTCAGTATCCATGCTTGAGAGATCCTGTTTGGCACTGCTTGCGACAGTTGAGCGGTCACTCCTGTCACCAAGACCCATTACCACAAAGGTGTTGATCTGCGCGAGAATGCGGGAATCGATATTCTTCGGCTGCTGGGTAATCACACACAGACCCACACCAAACTTCCTGCCTTCCATGGCACACTCCCTGAAGACCTGTGTCCCCCTGCTGCCCTGGCCAAGCACCCTCTGTGCCTCCTCGATGGTGATGAGCACCTGCTTCTTCTCATCCTCTTCGCTGATACCCCAGCCGCCGGCCTCATCACGGTGTTCCTTGAGAATCCTGCGTGCCAGAACCGAGAGGACCAGGAGCTCGCTTCTCTCCCCCATTCCTGGGATGTCAATCAGAACAACACGGTTCTCATGGAGTTTTGTGATGATCTCCTGGACAGATGAGCCCTTCTCACGCAGGAAGGAGTTGCTCCTGACAAGGATGTCCATCCTCCTCTTCATCACATTGAGAGTCCCTGGGTGGTAGTTGCTCATCTTATCGGCGATACCTCTGTGCCTGCCCTCGTAGGCCGCGGCGTCGAAGTCCTCAAAGTTGGTATTCAGGAAGAAGTCGATGAGATCTGAGCCTGCAAAGTCCTCAAGGCTCTCCACCATCTCGGCCTGAGGCGAGGAGTGCTCAAACATGAGCAGGAGATCTGAGGCCTTCAGGTCGTTGTAATCAAGCCAGAGACTCTTGAGTGAGTACATCTTTCTATCACTATCCTTTCGTGTGGTAAACACCTCAAGGCCATCTCTCTTGCCCTCTGTGTAATGCATAAGACCAAGGGTCGCATCCCCTGTGATCGAACTTCCGCCTGCCAGATACTCTCCATGAGGATCGACCATGAGTACGCCAAACTTTTTCTCCTTCATGCATGATGCGCAGAAAGTCTTCATGAAGTTGCTCTTGCCCATGCCTGTCGTTGCAAAGACACCCAGATGCTGAGGCAGGACACGGCTGTGCAGGCATACAGGCACGCCCTGAAGGACGCCCTGGCCTGTCTTCATCACGCCCACCTCGATCTCGCCCATGACATCTCTCAGAAATCTGAAGTCCTCATTTGCAGGTTTTGAGACAGTCGAGAACTTTGTTGGAATGGTCTTTGGCCTGCAGAACTTGCCCTTCTCATCTACATAGCCAAGGGGCGTCGCATCCACTGTCAGGAAGACATCCTCGCCCAGACCATAGAACTCTGCTGAGTGGGGACGGGTGTCCCATCTGGAATCTGAGAAGTTTGAGTCATGCAGGAGATCATTGACCTTGGCAAAAAAGGTGAGTTTCTTCTGAGGATCTGTGATCCTGAGGATGTCACCCACAAATATGGGCTCGTCATGCGGCACTGCAAACTGATAACTGAGTACGCTTTTTCCAATGAGGCGGTACTTGGATGTGTCCTGTGTATCAATATCTTGCAAATTCATCGTGTATGTCTCCGAATATCTTCCTGAAGTCTTCAAATTTCATCGATTTACTGCTCATGTTCTTTATTATGTCAAGTATGATCTGCTCTCTGATGTCCTCAGTTATGCAGACCGTCCTGTGGGCATCAAGAAGTGGCCAGGGGTAGCCTGGCAGCCGGCCGTCGCCTGAGTAAGCGGCACAGGCAGTAAAGGTCCGGAAAACAGCCTTCTCGTCTGCTGACTTTGGCACCTCGATCTTGAAGGCCTGGTCTGCGTGCTGGTGGAGTCTTGCCACATAGAGACGACCCTTCTGCCACTGTGCATATCTCTGGTGATCAAGAAGGCTCTCAGGGATCTCAACAAACCAGGGGGTCTGTATGCCAAGACTGGAGGCAAAGCGTTCCACTGCCCTCACAAGGGGATAACCCCCGCCCCAGGTGGAGGAGGTGCGTTTGCTGACAGCGGCAATCAGAATTCCCTTTACACCCGCCTTCTGGAGGAGATCTCTGAGAACCGGATCATGGCTGGCATGCGAGACACTGAGGGCGCCGTCAAAGAGAAGGCAGTCGCCAGGACTGAGGTCATCCACCATCCTGTCTGCGACCCAGTACTCCAGTGTGTCACGCAGCACGGCACCGGCCCGGTCTGGTTCATCACACTTCACCTCTGTCTCAGGCTTCCTGCCAAAACACTCATAGTAGAGCTCTTTGAATGCCTCTGAATCCTCCTCAGGCCCGATCCTGAGCACACGCATTGGGGAGGTGGCAAGGCGGCTCCTCTCCTGGTTCCTGTAGGCACTTGCCACGGCACGCACTGCCGCGACTGCAAATGAACCAGACTCAAGCAGAGTTGAGTTGCTGCCATCCACTGCCGCGAGGCAGTCCCCAAACTCCCTGGAACACTGCCTGAAATCTTCCTTCTTCAGGCCGCTTGCCTCTCTGAATCTCTCTGCAAGATCCTCAGGGCAGAGGTCATGCAGGTGGTCTGCAAAACACTCAAGATCAGAGGAGTATGCCATATCTCCATTCATTCTGAGACCTCCCTGACATGGCTGATCCCGTCATCGCCCATCTCCACACTGAGAGTATTTGAGAACTCGCCCTGCACCTCTGATATGTGGGATATCAGGAAAATCTGCGGGAAATGTGCCTCCTGTGTCCTGAGGGCAGAGAGCAGATTGCCCCTCCTCTCTTCGTCCTGAGATCCAAAGATCTCATCAAAGATCAGCACAGTGCTGTCATTGATACCATGCATCTCTGCCAGATACCTGCTGAGAGCAATCCTGAGGGCGATCGCGATGTCGTCCTGCTCACCCCCTGAGAAGCGGCTTGCAGGAAAGTTCTCGCCCATATCATTGATCAGCACAGAGAAGCCCTCATTTATGAGCACATTCTCGTACCTGCCATCTGTGATCTCGCCAAGCACACGTCCGACCTCCCCCTCGATCTGGTCACGCACCACATTGAGAAGATAGGTGACATAACCGCCTATCAGCCGTCTTGTCTGCCTTAGAAGTGCCAGTTCGTCCTGCAGGTTCCTGAGCCTCTCAGTGTATTCCTGGATTGTGGTGAGATGATCATTCAGCTGGTTGATCCTTCCGGATATCGCGGTTTCTTCTGCCCCTGACTCAGAGATCTCTCTGACCAGAAGCATGCTCCTCTCTCTCAGGGCTGTGAGGCGCGTCTCTGTTTCAGGGATTGCATCGTGATCATAGCAGAGACCTGAGACCTCATTGTGGAGACTCTCAAGTGCTGCCTTGTGTTCGCCGGCTGCCCTCTCCTCAGTGCTGATCGCCCTCTCTGTCTCAGGTATCTCACCAAGACGGGCAGAGAGCCTGAGATACTCCTCATGAGCCTCACTGGCATCTCTGAAACTGGTCTGAAAGCAGGTGTATTCATCCGGATCATAGCCGAGGGTCTCAATGGCTTCACTGAGGGCACGGCTCTTCTCCGTCTCCTCAGTGAGCCGGGACTCTGCCATTGCCGCCTCCTGTTCCTTCTCCTGCTTTATCTCAAGGTGTTTCTGTGCAGAATGGTAGTCAAGCCAGGCGTGTTCGAGTGATCTGATCTCACCTTCCAGGCGTTCTGCCCCCTCTGGTGAGTATTCTGATGCCTGGATCTTCTCCTCAATCGCGTTCTGTGCTGAGAGACATTTCCCTGTCTCCTCAATCAGCCGTCCGCGTTCCAGGAGCAGATCCGGGAGGTGTGCTGTCTCACCCTGAAGCTGGCTGAGCCTCTTTGCGGCCTCTTCCAGTCTCTTCACCTCATCTCTGAGTGCTGAGTGTGCCTTGGGGTCATAGCCATCAAGACCGAGGGCTCTGATGGCCTCCACCTCCTTTTTGATTTCACTCTTTAATTCTGAGAGTCTCTTTTCAGACTTCTCAAGTTCGGCCTCTGCACCATGGATCCTTCCCACAACTCTCTGAAGTTCGGCCCGCTTCTCCCGGAGGAAGGGTTCCCTGTTCTCAAGTTCTTCTCTCTGCTCTGATGTTTCTGTGAGACTTTTTTTGAGAGAGGCCATCTCAGTCTCAAAGCCTGAGATCTGCTCTCTGATTTCCTGTGTTATGCTCTGGTAGTGCTCACCAAGTGAGCGGTGGCAGGTGGGGCAGATACCCTTCTTCCCAGCGTCCATGATCTCCCGGAGCTGAGTTCTGGCCTTCTCCTGGTCATTTATGAGATTCCTGATCCTCTCTTCTCCCCTGCCTGCCGCGGCACCGAGGGCTTCCTTCTGAGATTCAAGAGTTCTGATCTCATCCTCAAGGTTTCCTGCCTCTGTCATCTCCTGCCTGTAGCCTGAGATGGCATCCCTGACTGATATCTGATCTATCTCTGCTCTCTTTGCCTCATTCCTGAGGGCAGTGATCTGACTGGCATGTCTGCCTGCCTCCTCATACAGCCCCTCCTTCTCTCTGACATTTCCGGATCCCTGTGTTGCCTTCCGAAGGCCCTTTATATCTTCCTGAAGGGGTTCGAGTCTCTGAATCTCTGTTACAAGGCCATGGACACGGTCTTCAAACCCTGCATAATGCTCTTCAGCCCTGCTCTTCTCATCCAGCATCTCCTGATAGGTGACCCTGGCCTCTGTGAGCCTGCTTCTCTTCTGAAGGAGTTCGTTGCGGTGAGTGATCACGGGCCTGAGTTTTCTGAGGAGTTTCTCATCCTCTGAGAGGCTCTTAAGTTCCTTCTCAAGCCTCCCTCTCTCCTGTCTCAGGTACGCCGATCTCTGTTCAGACTCGCGGAGGGTCGCGGCGAATCTCTCATACTCTGACCTGCCGGCACTTATTGCCTCAAAATCAGCCTTTATGCCTGAGAATGCCTCTTCTGCGCCCCTGAGGGTTTCCACCTGCTTCTCAACCTCTGCGAGGGCTTCACGCCTCTCTCTGAAACGGGCGAGATCTGCGATATTTCGTTCATGCTCGTGCTCATATGAGAGGCACTTCTCTCTGAGGCTGAGATATCTCTCACGAATTTCTCTGAGTCTCTCAAGCCCGGTCTTCAGCTCCTCCTCCTCTCCCTTCAGAGCAGTCTCCTCTCTGCAGGACGCGTCCCTTCGGGCTCTGGTGGCCCTGAGTTTCTCGTCCTCCTCCCTGAGGAGTGTTCTGACATTTTCGGAGTCCTCCTTCTCAAGGAGAACCTCAAGAGCACCGCTCTGCCTTTCAAGTGCCCTCTCCTCCTCCTTTATCGCGGCCTCGCCCTCCTTCTTGAGGTAGTCAATGCCAAGCATACGCATGAACCAGCGCTGCCTCTCGCCAGGCGTCTCATCCAGAAGCGTGAGAAGATCCTTCTGGCCTGCGTAGATGGTGTTCCTGAAGTCAGCAGGCCCCATGCCAAGTATGCGCTGAACCTCTTTCTCGACCGCCGTCACGCCGTCTGCCAGAAGTGTGGGTTTATCTCCTCCCTCCAGTATGATCTGGGCGTCGTGCTGGGTGGACTTCTTTCCCTTTCTGTACCACCTGATTATGGTGTAGGGATCCCCTGCTACAGAGAAACTGAGTGTGACCTCACACTTCTCTCCGGATGCTGCGCCTGAGGAGAGGACAAAGTCGCCGTCTATGCCGGTGCCCTTGACACCATAGAGGGCAAAGAGGATGCCCTCCACGATGGTGCTCTTGCCTGCTCCATTGTTGCCTGTGATGCCTGTGATACCATCATGGAATGTGATCTCCTCGTCTGCATATCTCTTGAAGTTCCTGAGTGTGAGTTTATTCAGCAGCATGCTTATTCTCCTGATGTCGCTCAGTCACTGTCCTGAGAACCTGCTGACCTTTTTTAAGGATGAATTCCCTGCTCTTCTGGTCTATCTGCTGTGTGTCAAGGTAGGTGGAGAACTCACTCACATAGTCGACTGCCCTGATATCGGTCGCCTCTGTGGTGCTGTTCTCCTCATCTCTGGTATTCACCCTGACCTTGAGGTTTAAGACCCGGCTCTTAAGGTCGGCGATTTCACGTCTTGGAAGGGTATGCATAGTCTCCTTCTGGATATCATCGAGGGTGAGTACGCACATGGCATCTCTCTCCCTCTCAGAGAGGGATTCGAGTGCCCCTCTGATCTTTGAGAGGACCTCAGATGCCTGAAGCCCGCTGCAGTGGATGGTGCCCAGGTTGATCATGGGTGTGTGGGGCAGGTCAAGATGCTTTACAGACCTGAAGGAGGTATCGACGATGAGCCCGCCCTTTGTGTCATGTATCTCACCATAATTGCAGAACTCCTGTGAGCCTGAATACCAGGCATTCTCTGTGACCTGCTGCTGGCTATGGTAGTGACCGAGGGCGATGTAGTCGAACTCAGGCGAGAGGATGGTGGCGTCGAGTTCATGCTCTGCGACAGTCCTGAGGCGTTTATCACTCAGCATGTCAACAAGGCCATGGGTGACCAGGACATTCTCTGACGAGGGGTCAGGGGTGATCTCATTGAAAGCCTCGGCATAGTCCTCTGCATGCAGCATGTTAGGGAGGAGATGGAAGACAGTCCCGCCTATCTCTGCCTTCTCATATCTGTATCTGAATGCAGCATGGATCTCAGCGGGGTGATACCCCAGCACCTCGAAGGGGGAGGTAGTATACCTGGTCTTTGGCATGCTGTGGTTGCCTGAGATGATCACAAGGGGGATCTCCTCTTCCCTGAGCCTCTCCAGTGCCGACAGGACTGTGGTGTAGGCGCGGGTTTTGGGTTTTACGCGGTCAAAAAGGTCTCCTGCATGGACCAGGGCCTCAGGCCTCTGCCTGATGATGACCTCAATTCCCTCCAGAAAATTGTCATATACCTGCTTCTCTCTCAGGTTCATGCCGCATTCAGGATCAAGTCTGTTGAATGCCGCAAGTCCGAGATGGCTGTCTGCAATGTGTACAAAGCGCATGGTGATCGTGTATTCCTGTATCTCACAGTTGTCTCGATAAATAATTCTGGAGCGCGGTGCGAATGTGAAAATCTGTAATATTTATAGTTATGAACCTCACATTTTTGAAATGGAGCTCAATGGAAATCACAGGGAGCGATTTTCTTTGGTTATTTTTGAAAATATGTTCGTAACTGTAATGAAGAAGGCTTACCACTTTCACAAGTGTTGAGCCCGTATTAAATCTATGATTTATTACGAAACCAAACTTTTTACTAAAAGTGTGGTTTTCAACTATATACTGATAAGCCGGCCCTGAGACGAATGTCCGGTTCCTCTGACCTGACCGACATATATGATCCTGAATAATGTCGGGACTTCTGATATATTCTTCTTATGTTATTCTCCTGGATCTGTTTCATCAGTCTGTATGGCCGTGGGCAGGGCCCCTGTGGCCCCTCCAGGAGTGAACGTCAATGAACTCTGTAAATCCATCAGATCTCCGAACAAAGGGTGTGAGATTGAAATCGAGCCCCTGATATCCGTGTTCGTTTGTCATCCTGCAACAGGCTAAATATATCTATGCGAGCAGGGCGATATGATCTGGGTAAAAATATGTCAAAGAGGGCAGTTGACGCGGTATTTCAGGCATCCTTTCTTCTGACTGATCTCAGGGCTCTGTTAAGGGAGACAGCGCCCATGCACAAATTCAGTGATGATCAGAAGGAGAGTGCAGGTAAGGCAATAGAGAAACTGAAGAAGCAGGTCGAGATCCTTGAATCGGAGATGTTATCATGAAGTGCGCAGGTTCCATTGAGACACGTGATGTGGAGGAGCTCTACATCAACATTGACCCCATCCAGGCCGGGGGGCGCCTCACGCCTGAGGCCCTGAAGGCTGTCATCGCATATGCAGACGGCTACTCAGTCTGTGACAACTGTCTCAAGCCCTTCAGACTTGACTATATCAAAAAGCCGCCTGTTGCAGAGTTTCATGAGGAACTTGCAGAGTGGCTGAACATGGATCAGGTGCGCATGGTGCCAGGCGCGAGAAGGGGTTTCCAGGCTGTCGCAAGCAGCCTTGTGGAGAAGGGCGATCCTGTTATCCTGACCTCGCTCTCTCATTACACCGAGTTCGTGGCCCTTGAGCAGTCAGGCGGTGTAACGCGTGAGATCCCGAATGACGACCATAACCACATCACAGCCGAGAATGCGGCCGAGACCCTTGAGAGGGTGAGCCGTGAGTTCGGGCGCTCGCCAAGCCTCCTCTTTGTGGAGCATGCCGACTACCAGTACGGCAATATCCATGAGGTCAGGGAGATCGCTAAGGTGGCGCACCAGTATGATGTGCCTGTCCTCCTCAATGGCGCCTACTCTGTGGGTGTGATGCCTGTGGACGGAAAGGCTCTTGGAGTTGACTTTGTGGTGGGTTCAGGCCACAAAAGCATGGCGGCCCCTGCCCCCTCGGGCCTCGTCGCATCAACAGAGGAGTACGCCGGCAAGGTCTTCAGGACGACCCAGGCGAAGGGCGACATCACAGGCCGCACCTTTGGAATCAAGGAGGTCGAGATGATGGGATGCACCCTCATGGGCGTCACACTGATGGGTATGATGGCCTCCTTCCCTGCTGTAAAGGAACGTGTCCTGCACTGGGATCATGAGGTAGAGAACAGCAACAAATTTGCTGAGGCAATGCTCTCCATCGAGGGGACAGAGATCGAGAGCGACTCCCCACGCCAGCATACCCTCACCAGGATCAACACAATAGGTTCCTTTGATGAGGTCGCAAAGACCCACAAGAAACGTGGCTACTTCCTGACAAAGGCACTGAAGAAGAGGGGCATCACCGGCGTGATCGCCGGCTCAACCAGGGTCTGGAAATACAATACCTATGGCCTCACCGACGCCCAGATCCAGTACCTCGGCGAGGCCTTCAGGGAGATTGCAGAGGATAACGGTCTTAACGTTGGGTGATCTCCCCGTTGAGGGCTTTATAGATCTTCGCTGTGGCGAGGACTTTTTTGAGCAGGCCCTCAATATCCATCTTTTCTTCGTCCTCGTGAATTTCAGCTGTTGATGCTGCTATTGCAGGATGCTTTGGCACGACTGTGCAGCCCAGATCTCCGGCATTCTCTCTGAATGTGCCGATCCTGCGGGCGATATTGGTTGTCTCCTGCTTGTCGTAGGTGATCAGCGGCCTGATGACAGGCAGGCCAGGGGTAAGCACCTCCTCTGTCACACCTATGTTTACAAGAGTCTGGGAGGCTACCTGGCCTATGCTGTCGCCTGTCACTATTGCGAGGGCCTTCTCCTTTCGTGCCAACTCTGCGGCTACACGGAGCATGAACCTCTTGCAGATGATGCACCTGTTCTTGAGGGCCGCCTTCTCTATAAGCTCCTCATAGAAGGGTTCCATGGATATGACCAGAAGTCTGAGGTTCTGGCCCATGCACCATGTTGAGAGTACCTTCATGTGCTCAGAGACACCCTCAGGGATATCCTTTCCGGCGTAGTGCCCGCCCGCAAGGTGGAGATGAGTGATATTGCAGCCACGGCGCATCATCAGCCAGGAGGCGACCGGTGAGTCTATGCCTGCCGAGAGGAGTGAGATTACTCTGCCCTGTGTACCAAGCGGCAGGCCGCCTGGCCCATCTGTGCGCGAGTCATAGACAAGCCCGCCCCAGGGCCTTGCCTCGGCAGTGACAGCATACTCAGGTGAGGTAAGGTCGACTGTCAGGCCGCCGACAGTGTCATAGATCCTTGATCCGATCGAGGCTGCGAGCTCCTGACTGGTATACTCCTTTATGCCAGAGCGGCGTGCCCTGACCGCGAATCTCATGCCTGGTCTCAGGTTTGCAACGCCCTTTCTGAAGGCGACCTCTTCTATCTCCTCTCTCTCAGGGGCAGTCAGGGTCGCGATGCTCACCCCTACGATCCCGAAGAGGCGGCTTGCTGTCTCTGCGATTGCATCCAGATCCTCGCCTGAGATCAGTATGCGCCCGCGGTGTGGATCGATACTGTATTCAAGCCCCTGTGCCTCCAGCGCATTCTTAAGATTGCCCAGGAGCAGCCTGATATAGTGCCTCTGTACAGGCTCACTCTTTAAAAAAAGCTCTCCAAAACGGAGCATTACAACATCCATACTATCTTTTCCTCTCTGTAATCGTGATCTCTCTGAATCCAAGGGCTTTCACGTCTTCTGTGAACCCGGCGATCTTCTCTGCTTCTCCGGGCTCGACCTCTATGATCGCGAGGTCGCCCCTGTATCGTATCCTGAGCCTGCCTGTGGCATATGGCCTCAGGAGGGCTTCTGCCATGCGCACCCTCTCGATGGCCTCAGGTCTGAGTTTCACACCCTCAGGGAAACGGGTGGCAAGACATGATGAGGACGGGATCGTCCCAAGATTCATCTCCTCAGCCAGTTCCAGTATCCCTGCCCTGCCTATGCCACACTCAGCGAAGGGACTATTTATGCTCAGTTCCTGAAGAGCTCTCATACCAGGCCTCTCCTCAGGGTGGTCATCTGCGTGCGTGCCATCCATCACAGTGCTGAAACCATGTGCAGAGGCCCATGCGCGGAGGGCCTCCATCATGGCCCTCTTACAGATGTAGCATCTCTGGCCTGTGTTATGCCTGATATCAGGATCTTCGAGCACCGGAAGGCTGAGGATCTCATGCTGAATACCATAGTGCCTGGCAAGAGCACCTGCCCTCTCAGTCTCTCCTGCCGGATTCAGACCTGTATCTATGCTTACGGCCGCGATCCTGATATCCAGACCTGCGGCCAGTGCAAGAAGTGTTGAACTGTCAGTCCCTCCTGAGAGGGCGATGACAGCCGGGGCCAGGGCAGTAAGTTTCTTTTCGAGGCAGGCTCTCTTCTGCATTGCTCATTTAATTGAGCCATATTTCCTGATGAAGGTTGGCTATCAGAGCATACCTGCACCACAGTTCGGGCATTTCATTGACCTGGCCTTTCCTGGCATTGTGCAACCACATTTAGGGCAGATAAATCGGTTGTTTCTCACATCCTGCCTTTCTGGAGGGTCAGAAGTGTGTGGGCTCTCTGCAATCTCACCTCTGAGATACTTCATGACAGCCTCCTGAACACTCATTTCTTCAATCATTATGAGACCTATGCCCTCTGTGGTCAGTATCTCGGTCACATTCGGGCCAAAATTGCCTGACATGGCCAGATCCGCGCCCATACTGAGAACCTCTCTGGTTGCATTGATCCCGGCGCTGCCTGCCGCGTCCCTGGAAAAATTCTCTCTGATATCTGTATCCAGGATCTCACTGCCACTGGTCGTCACTGCTGTAAATGTCTGGCAGCGCCCGAAGACCGGTGAGACCATATCATCAGGGCCGCCCCTGCCTGAACATGCTACAATGATCTTCATAATACTCTGTGTCTGGTTTTGAATTTCCTTGACTTTCTTATTTTTCATACTGACAATGGATGCATGCTATCGGAAATGATTTTATTCGGGCGGGCTGATGATTACTGCAATGGCTAAGAAAAAAAAGGGGTCAGAGACTGAATCACAGAAGCTCTTCTATCTCTTCTATACACAGGAACGCTGGGACAACTGGCTCAAGACACTCTCTGAGATGAGTTTTGATCAGGATCCTGAGAGTGAGGAGATGCCTGAAGGGCTGCGTGCCCTCTCGAACTTTACAGAGGATATCACTGTCTCGGTCCTGAAGATTGTCAGGCTCTGTCAGAATGAGCGTTTTTCTCTGAAAGAATCCATTGACAAGCTCAATGAGGTCGAGGCAATAGTCATGAGCGAGGCCCCTGAGGGAGAACTTGGTGAGATCATCGAAGGAATCCAGTTGCCGATGCTTGCTCTCTTCCTCTCCTGCAAGAACTATCTCAATGGTAAATTTGAGGGTGAGATCAAGGATCTCGTCAAGGAAGGACGTGCAGTCGCTGATGAGGATCTTGAGAAGGCCCTCGGGATCGCCGGGAATATCGGTGCTCTTGTGATTGACGGGAAGTCCTGCTGCGGCAAGTACCTCCGCGCGAATTCAGAAGAGCCTGCTCTCTTTGATGAGTGGCTGATTGAGATCGATTCCATGGCCAATGCGCTCAAATCCCTCAAGAAGTTTGATGAAGATCCAGGAGATGCCCGGTGATCGCTGACAGGGCCCGGTTCCGTGCTGCAAAGAAACTACAGCGACTTGTGGGTTACCGGGTACCTGAACTTGCCTTTAATGGCGCATTCCTGGAGGCTGTGGAGTTGGCAATCGAGTATAATGCCCTCGACCACAACCTTCAGGAGCAGTTGTCAAACTTCTTCCATGACTTCCTCTCCTGCTCATGCAAGGAATCTCCAAATTGCGGATGTCCTGAGAGGAAGTTCGCACACCTCATAATCGAGCTCAGGATGACAGGCCTTGATCACCGGCAGATCGCTGATCACCTGCGCTCTGAGTATGGCATAGACCTGTTTCCGGCAGATCTCCTGGGATTTCTGGAGGAGTCAGTTCATGTGCTTGAGGCAATATCTGAGGTTGCAGAGATTGGCGGTGAGGAGAAGGTTGCCAGAGCATCGACAAAATGTATCAGAGATATAGAACAATAGTCTTTTTTTGCTCTGTAGAGATGCTTTGACAGGAGGGGGTCGGTGCCCCATGACTGTGGTGGTCTATTGATACAGTCAGAACAACCTGGCAGGGCCCTCTTATGAGGGGATTTTGTCTCTCTGGGATGTTTGATATCCCACTGTAAGACGAAGTTTGAATACTCATAATGCTGATGTACTTACCATGCACCCCCGTGTGATCACATATTCACGCAATGTATTCCTGCCCCTTACCAGTGTCTGTACAAACAAATGCAGCTACTGCTGTTTCAGAACGCCTGTAAAGGAAGGATGCCTGATGCGCCCTGAAGATGTGATCGCCACCCTTGATCATGGTGCGAAGATGGGGTGTACTGAGGCCCTCTTTACATTTGGAGAGCGCCCTGGTGAAGAACCGGGTTTTACAGCATGTCTTGAGGCCATCGGCTATCATGATATCCTGGACTACTGCTATGATCTATGCAGTGCGGCACTCGAAAGAGGCATTCTTCCCCATACAAATGCAGGTATCCTGACCTATGAAGAGATGGAGCGGCTCTCAGAGGTCAATGCCAGCATGGGGCTGATGCTTGAGACGACCGCCGAGGTGCCGGCACACCGCAACTCGCCAGGCAAGGATCCGGCGGTGCGTATTGAGATGATTGAGAATGCCGGTAAACTGAAGATTCCATTCACAACCGGCCTCCTCCTTGGCATAGGCGAGACTGAGAGGGATCGTGAGCAGTCCCTTGAGGTGATCCGCGATCTTCATCTGAAGTATGGGCATATCCAGGAAGTGATTGTCCAGAACTTCTGTCCTAAGGCAGGGACTGAGATGGAGAATGTCCCTGCAATTGGCAGTGATGAGATCGCGGCGACCATCAGGATGGCAAGGGAGATCCTGCCAGATGATGTCTCTGTCCAGATCCCTCCAAACCTCGCCGATGCAAAGCGTCTCATCTCCTGCGGGGTCAATGACCTCGGGGGTGTCTCGCCACTGACGATCGATTATGTCAACCCTGAGCATCCCTGGCCTGAGATCGAGAGGCTGCAGGAGATCGCGGCACCTGCCCTGCTGAAGGAACGCCTCTGCGTTTATAAGCAGTATATTGATATGGGCTGGTGCCGGCCTGCTGTGGAAGGGGTTGCCCGGCGGCTCTGGCAGGAAATTCAAAAGCGAAATCTGGAACTAAGGTCTGTTTAGGGAGAGAGTTGCAATGAGCACAGGTGAACTCCTTTACAAAGGAAAGGCAAAGTCTGTATTCAGGTCAGATGTACCTGGAGAACTGATAGTATCGTTCCGTGATGATATCACGGCATTTGACGGTGGAAAAAAGGACGTGCTGGAGGGTAAGGGCACATATAATGCAAAGGCCTCCTCCTTCTTCTTTGAGTATCTTGAGAAGCACGGCATCAGGACCCACTACCTTGGCATGCTCGACGGGCATACGATGAAGGTCAGGGAACTTAAGATGATTCCTCTTGAGGTAATCGCACGCAACCGGGCCGCCGGTTCGATTGTGAAGAAGTTCCCATTTGAGGAGGGGCAGGTACTCAACCCGCCGGTCGTTGTCACAGATTACAAGGACGACGAGAGGCATGACCCCTCAATCAATGACGACCTGATCGTGGCACTCGGTCTTGTGACCGCAGACGAACTGAAATTCATCAGAGAGCAGACCCTTGCCATCAACTCGCTTCTGTATGAGTTCTTTGAGAAGCATGGGATCACCCTTGTGGACTTCAAGATTGAGTTCGGGCGGGCCGGCGATGAGATCCTGCTTGGAGACGAGATCAGCATGGACTCCATGCGTCTCTGGGACAAGGCAGGGAACTCACTTGACAAGGATGTCTACCGGTTTAACAAGGGAGATGTGATGTCTGTCTATGCGCAGGTCGTGGAGACCATCACAGGAGGAAATAAATGAATTATACTGTTGATATCACCATATCACTCAAAGAGGGCATGCTTGATCCTGAGGCACGGGCCATTCAGCATGCACTCTCAGATCTAGGATTTCAGACCGAAAAAATCAGCACCGCACGGGTATTCTCAGTCACCATTGATGCAGTCTCGAAGGAGGGGGCAGAAGGGCGTGCTGTTGAGATGTGCGAACGTCTGCTTGCAAACCCCGTAATCCACTGCTATAAAACTGAGGTCCGGGAATGAAATTCGCTGTGGTGCAGTTTGGGGGAAGCAACTGTGACCGCGATGTATTTCATGTGGTCTCTGATGTCTGTGGTGTCGACTGCGACCTTGTGTGGTACAAGGACGGCCTGAAGAAGGATTATGATGCCATAGTGCTGCCTGGCGGGTTCTCATATGGCGATTATCTGAGGGCTGGTGCGATCGCCGCCCGTATGCCTGTTATGAAGGATGTGATCAGGCATGCAGACGCAGGCGGACTTGTGCTCGGGATATGCAACGGTGCTCAGATCGGAGCAGAGAGCGGTCTTGTTCCTGGTATGTTCACCACAAATGAATATCCAAAATTCATCTGCAGAGAGGCATATCTGCGTGTAGAAAACACTACATCCCCATTCACCTCAAAATACACCCCCGGTGAGGTCATCAGTATACCGATCGCCCATAAGGAAGGCCGGTATGTTGCATCTCCTGATGTCCTTGAGACCCTTGAGAGTGAGAACAGGGTGGCCTTCAGGTTCTGTGACTCTGAGGGCAATGTAACAGAGGCCAGCAACCCTAATGGTTCAGCAGGTAATATTACAGGTGTGCTTGGCGGAGATGGCAATGTCCTTGTGATGATGCCCCACCCTGAACGTGCGTCTGAGAAGGTGCTTGGATCAGACGACGGTCTTCGTCTCTTTGAGTCGATGATCGCCCACTGCGAGGCACAGTAGGAGTTTTAAAATGAAGTCTGATGATGAGAAGCAGAAGGAACTTGAGAAGGAGATCCTTGAATGGGCAGAGGGATATGCACAGGAGCATGGATATGTGCTGAACAGAGATGAGACTCAGCTCTCTGCTGTTATCAGAGGACTTGCCCGCAATCTGACCAGACACGGCGAGCGTTACTGCCCCTGCCGCCTGAGGTCAGGCAAGCCTGAGGAAGACCAGACGATCATCTGACACTGCACC
>Ga0265294_10002272_pt1 | contig 25339 bp, 25 predicted proteins | sample MunlanPumphouse3_FD_192504 | JGI IMG/M metagenome (GOLD analysis project Ga0265294, IMG submission 192504) | Groundwater microbial communities from a municipal landfill in Southern Ontario, Canada - Pumphouse #3 | ecosystem: Environmental > Aquatic > Deep subsurface > Groundwater | place... | reverse complement strand
AGATCATGGCAGGAGGTAAGCAGTCCTTCCTGCATGGCGGTGAACATGGACAGATAGCGCTTGCGGGCGGACAGGGCATCCACCTGGGGAACCTGTCCGCCTTTGAGGCCCAGTTCGGCGAAGCATTCGCTGCCGCCGAGTTCAGCCCTGGTCAAACCGAGGATATAGATGAGTTCATTCGGTCCCTTGAAGTCCGAGGTGCAGCATTTTTTGATGTCCGGGATGACGCCCATGATTGAGAACAGGACCGTGGGCGGGATGGATATCTTGGTATTCCCGCCGGTATAGTCGTTTTTCATGGAGTCTTTGCCCGAGATACAGGGCACGCCATAGGCCAGGCTGTAGTGGGCCAGGGCCTGGTTGGCTCGGATGAGCTGTGCCAGTTTATATTTGCCGTCGGGAGTCTTTTCCGAAAAGACGGGGTCACACCAGCAGAAGTTATCCACTCCAGCCATGTGGCGGATGTCCGCACCCACGGCCACGGCGTTGCGTACGGCCTCGTCAATACAATTGGCCATCATCCAATACGTGTCCAGATCGCTGTATTTGGGGCAGATGCCATTACTGACCACCAGGCCTTTGTTGCTTCCCAGTACCGGGCGGATGACTCCGGCATCGCCTGGCCCGTCCAGCTCCTCACCCACCAGAGGTTTGATGACGCTTCCCCCCTGCACTTCATGGTCGTACTGCCGGATGACGTATTCCTTGGAGCAGATATTGGGTCTGGCCAGCATTGCTTTTAAAAAGGTGTTCCCGTCTTCCAGTGGATGGGTGTCAACAGGTGAGCATGCAGGCTGTTCAGGACGTTTCCAGACAGCTTCAAGTTCCATAATCGGGGCGCCGTCGTGGAGGAAGTCCATAGCCATGTGACAGACGACCCGGTCTTTGTAGCGGACGTGGAAGATGCCTGAAGCCTGAAATTCACCAAGGACGGTGGCTTCAACATCCATTTCCCGGGCCAGTTGAAGAAAGGCATCCAGGGTTTCTGGAGGCACGGCCAGGGTCATGCGTTCCTGGGCCTCGGAAATGAGGATTTCCCATGGGTCCAGGCCGTCGTATTTAAGGGGCGCCAGACTGAGATCCATGTCGCATCCCCCGCAGTCCTGGGCCATTTCCCCCACAGAGGAACTCAGACCGCCGGCACCGTTGTCGGTGATGGCGTTATACAGCCCCAGATCCCGGGCCCGCATCAGAAAATCGTACATCTTGCGCTGGGTGATGGGGTCGCCGATCTGCACGGCAGTGGCCGGCGAACCTTCGTGGAGTTCTTCGGAAGAAAAGGTGGCCCCGTGGATGCCGTCCTTGCCGATGCGGCCGCCCGTCATGACGATTTTGTCCCCGGGCAGGGCCAGTTTGTCCTCGCTGGGTTTTCCCTTCACCGTCTTGGGCATGGTCCCGATGGTTCCGCAGAAGACCAGGGGTTTGCCCAAGTAGCGTTCGTCAAACAGAATGGCCCCGTTGATGGTGGGGATACCGGATTTGTTGCCTCCATGTTCCACACCCTCGCGTACTCCTTCCAGAACACGGCGGGGATGCAGCAGGCGCGGGGGGATTGCCTTATCATAAAAAGGCGAGGCAAAACAAAAGACGTCCGTATTACACAGCAGGTTGGCCCCCATACCCGTGCCCATGGGGTCGCGGTTTACGCCTACGATACCGGTCAATGCTCCGCCGTAGGGGTCCAGGGCGGAGGGGCTGTTGTGGGTTTCCACCTTGATGCAGACGTTGATCTGATCGTCGAAACGGATGACACCGGCATTGTCTTTGAACACTGAAAGGCAGAAATCATCTTTGCCCATGCGTTTGCGCAGGGTTTTGGTGCTGCCTTGAATAAAGGTTTTGTACAGGCTGTTGATGGTCGTGCGCTGACCTGTCTCTGTATTTGTGTAATCGATATGGGCTGTGAAAATCTTGTGCTTGCAGTGTTCTGACCAGGTCTGGGCCAGACATTCCAGTTCAGCGTCCGTGGGATTGGCGGGCAGGCCCTGTTTCTTGCGCTCCTCAATGGTCCGGACATCTGTGAAATGGGCCTTTAAGAGACGCATCTCTTTGAGGCTCAGGGCCAGTGTCCTGGACCGGCTGAGTTCCATAAGCATCGTGTCGTTCATTTCAGCCAAGGGAATGATTTCGATCCGGTCTGAGGCCTGGCCTGTGACCCGGGCCGCCTGGGCCGGAAATCCCGGGTGCTTTTCCCAATCGGCAATGGACGCGATCTGAAAGCGCTGGATGAGTTCATTGGCCAGCAGATCCTTGGCAATGTGGTGCACGGTGTCCTGGTCCAGAGATCCTTCCAGAAGATACTGGGTGGCGGTGTACACGGCCGTGTCATGCTTCCGCTTTTCCGACAGACCAAGGACGGTGGCCAGGCTTTCACGTGCTGTTTTGCCTTCGTTGTCCGTGACACCAGGGCGGAAGCCGACTTCGATAATCCAATCAAAATCCCTGGCCAGCGGGGAAAGACTGGGAATGTGCAGGACGGGATCGTGTAATGCGTTCAGGTTCACAATCCGATTGATTTCGTCCTGGCCCAGCCCGGAGATGGTGTAGACCTTGATCATCCGGACACGGTCGATAGAAATACCGAGTTCGTTGCGGATTTTCTGGGCGATATTATCACCCTGTACGTCGCGGATTGTTTCTTGAAGACCGATTTCAACGCGTGTGAGCATAAATGACAACTCCATGGGAAGGCCTGAAGCATATCCAGGCCCGGAAAGAGTGATGGTTGTAGAGGGCAGAGAAAATGCTACTCTGCGATGACAAGGGTGTTACCGCCTTGAACTTTGGCTGCGTAACAGGCCTTGTCGGTACGCAGAAGAAACATTTCCGGGGTTTCATCTTTTTTGAGCAGGGCGACGCCGATACTCAAAGACATCTCTTTGCAATAGCGGGTATCAAAACTTTTTTTGATCCGTCCGGCCAGAATTTGAAGGGGAGCCATGGTGATTTCCGTAGCCAGAACGACAAATTCATCTCCGCCGTAGCGGCAGGGGATATCCATGCCCGTGCGGGTGTTCCGCTTGAGGATATGACCAATACTTGCCAGCACTTTGTCTCCGGCCTGGTGTCCGTATCTGTCATTGAATCCCTTGAAATTATCCACATCAAAAAAAATCATGCCCAGACAGCGCTGCGTCCTGGCAAATTTCTTGGTTTCGGCCGCTAAGGTGATGTTGAACTGATAGCGGTTGAAGACCTTGGTCAGACTGTCAAAGGTGGCCTGATGCTTGAGCTGCTTTTCCAGCCGCCGGATTTTGGACATGTCCCGTCCGACAGCCAGGTATTGGGGCGGGGTCTGGCTGAGCTGTGAGGTAATGAATTCATAGGTTTTGTCTTCCTGGGCAGTGCCCTCATGGAGGAGGATCTCGATGGGACCGGGATTGTTTTCTAGCATGGTCTTGTCCCAGGAAGCAACGGGGGCATCTGCCGGTTTGGCAATGTGGAACAGGTTGCGGCCCTTGAGAGTCGGCGATGCATTGGGGGAGACATACGTAATGGTTCCCGCGGCGTCCAGGGTGAGCACAATATCCTGCATGCAGGAGATAAGGTTATGCAGGAAGGAGCGTTGTTTGATCATGTCAAATTCAATACTGCGCACCTTGGAAATATCTTCGATCAGGGCGATATGTTCGGTTGTATTGGCTGTGGTTTGCCTGTGGATCATCAGATAGATACAGGCATCATGGGGTGATGTTTCCGGCCCCAGGGGGCAGAAAATGCGGGAATAACTTGTTTCTTCCTGATTCTCGAAATACCGGGCCAGATCTTTGTCCTGGGGAAATTTGAAATTCTCGGTCATGAGGGCCTGCAGGTCCTGGCCTGAACGTTCTCGCTGGTCGGAGCAGATGGAATCGAAGTGCTGGTTTGTCTGCAAAATTTTTCCTTCGGCATCAAGTCTGGCTACACCTATGGGGATGCCATCAAGCATCAATGCTTTGGATTCCATGACCGCATGGCGCTGCAGGTACAGGGCATAATTCTGTCCCGCAAAGCGGAAATACAGATCTATTTCCAGATTGCTGGAGAGACGTGCCCCGTCCTGGCTGCATAGTCGGAATGATCCTATCTTGTGGCCGTTATCCCAAAGATCAATAATCGGGCCGCCATGTTTCCAGGGGATGGGCTGGTCTTCGGGGATTTCTACGCAGGTGTTGTTTTGACGCAGATTATGAAAAAAAGCCCATTTCTGGGAAAAAGGAGAATGCAGTGCCAGATCCCAGTCTTCCAGGTCCCAATAAAGTTTGACATGCATGGCAATGACCTGGGCCACGGCTTCCAGACCGCCCTGGGCTGTCTGGATGTCCATGCTCACGAAATAAAACTGCTGCAGGGATGGGATGGGATAATCAAAAAAATGCTGGTTGGTCGAAGCCATGCTGATGTTGAGGGTTTCACATATGGAGCGGAACCGGTCGGCTACTTCCTGACGCAGGGCTGCATAGTGTTCGTCAGTCAGGTTGAGAACTTTTTGGGCCAGGGCATGGAACTGCAATGCCGGTTCTGCGGCACCTTTGTGATGGAATTCGACTTCGGCCCAGCGGGTGCCCAGGATGACTGCCTGGACCAGAGGTGGGTGTTGATCCAGATGTTCCATATCGTGATGGGCGAGGATGCTTTCGGTGCACATCTTGGGCAATGACCACTGATCCATAAGTTCTGTGGTCAGATATTCGTGGGTTGTTCCCCATTGTTTGCGTTCAATGGCCGCCTGTTCGGGAGAGAAAGTTGGTAGATCTTTGATGGGAAAAGGAAGTTCGCCCGAGGTGGCCAGAAGAATCCGGGAAAGGTCTTTAAGCAGAGCACACAAATAGGCATGGGAGGTACTGGAGGAATCAAGGTGATGGGCAAGGATTTCTGATGCTGTTGCGGACCATAGAATGGAACTCCACATCTCCGTGAAGTCTGCATTTTGTGCGGATTTGGCCTGAATATGATTTTGGAAGGAGACGCCCAGAACAATTTTGGAAATTTCTTTGTTGCCCAGAACTACAACGGCCCGTTGGATGTCCGAGACCGGAGATGTCAGCTTGTAGTAGGGTGAATTGGCCAGAGCCAGGATTGTGGCCGTGAGGGAAGGGTCGAGTTTGATGATTTCCGCAATGCGTTGCAGATCCGGGTCAGGTTGCATGGCCTCGTGGAGCAGCTTGCCCATGACCGGAGGAAGAACGGTTTCCTGGCAAAGACGGAGCGAATTCAATATGCGGTGATGCGGTAACTGCTCTCCGGTCATCTTATTTGTTCCTGTGAAGTACGAAGTCGATAAATGAAATAAGGACTTCTTTTTCAGGACATTGGGGTAAGGGTGCCAGGGTTGTGGTGGCCAGATCCAGAAAGGTCCCTGCTTCGTCCCGTGTTTTTATATCCAGCTTTAATTCCTGTATTTCTTTAATGATAACGCCTAATTCTTGATCAGTTAAAGCATTTTTTGCAAGCTTGGCCATGACCATTGTCCGTTTTTCCGGGGTAATGGTCTGGAGATAGAGAACCAGGGGTAGCGTAAATTTGCCCTCTCTCAGATCTCCTCCCAAAGGCTTGCCCGAAACCTTGGCCGTTGACGTATAATCCAGCGCATCATCTACTATCTGGAAGGCAATGCCCAGATTCAGGCCGAAGGCTTTGGCATTGGTGATGGCCTTTGTGTCGCCGCCCGCAATGATTGCCCCGCATTGGCATGCCACCTGGATGAGATAGGCCGTTTTTCCGGTAATGATGTCCAGATATTGGCGACGGGTAATGTGCGGGTCGCGCAGCAGGGCAATTTCTTTAATTTCGCCGGTGGCCGTGTGCATGATGGCCTGGGCCAGAGAATGGGTCAGGGCAGGAACCTGATAGCTTGCCGCGATCTTATTGGCCAGGGCAAAGAGAATATCGCCTCCCAGGATGGCATGGCTGTTGCCATATACGACATGGGCCGCTTTTGCCCCGCGGCGTAGCTTCGCGTTGTCCAGGATATCATCATGCAATAAGGACGCTGAGTGCAGAAGTTCCACCGCAACGGCCATGGGATAGATGTCATCTTTTGTGTAGCCCATGGCGCGGGCCATGAGAATGGTCAGCAGTGGACGGATTCGTTTGCCGCCCGCCTTGAGGACATGTTCTACCAAAGGGAGTACTTCCGGTTCAAGATCACAGGTCACGTCATGCAACGTCTGGTTGATACGGGGTAATTCCTGGGCCATATAGGCTGTGAGTACGTTCATAAATAGGATAGGTTGCGCTCTGTTGGGCATACGAAGCGCCTCTGCTAAAAAATGGTGGGCCGCTCAGTCCGTCATGAGGCCCTGAAGGTGAGCCAGGGCAGCCTGTCCCCGGTCTCCGGCATGCAGTGAAAAAGTATTTACATAGGCCCTGATGTGCTTTTCAAGGGTTTTGGAGTTCATCTCCTGTGCCATGGCCTGTATGAAAGGCATGACGGTCCGGGAATGTGCGTGGGCATAGCCCAGACTTGCACCGATCTGGTCTGCAACCAGGGCAAAGAGTTGTTCTTCCCTGTCTTTGCGGATGATGATCACTCCCAGGGGAAGAGGAAGATTGCCGCTCGTTCCCTGCCACCATTTCCCGAGATCCAGCAGCAGGTCAAGTCCATAATCTCTGTACACTAAGGCGGTTTCATGGATAAGCAGGGCCGCGTCGACCGTGCCTTCGTTCAGGGCTGCGATTTCTTGGTCAAAACGTAGCGGAACAGGTTCAAAAGAATATCCCAGAGCTGCCTTGAGCAGGCAGGCCGCTGTCGTGAGCATCCCCGGCACGGCGATACGCCTGGGATTTTTCACCCCCGGACGGGCAACCAGTTTGGGACCATGTTCCAGCCCGAAGGCTCCCCCGCAGTGCAGGATCGTATATGTCCGGGTAAGGCGCAGGGCCTGAACAGCAGAGACCTTGATGATGTCAAAGTCTCCTTTTTGGGCGTCTTCATTGAGTTGCTGGATATCTTCCCATACAAAACGGGAGCAATAGCCCGGTATCTCCGGAATATTGCCAAGGACCCAGGCGCCGAAGATGAAGGTGTCGTTGGGACAGGAGGATAATGCTATGTGCAGGGTGCCGGTGTTCATATCGTACCTTGGAGTTTGGGGCTGCTAAGGAGCAGAGGCAGAATAGCACGTAGGCCGGTAAAGGCCTTTTTGATCTGCCAGGTGTCTTTGTCCCGGGGGCCGACGCGGTTGGAAATAGCCCGGATTTCCAGAAAGGGAAGATCGTTGGTTACACAGGCCAGGGCCAGGGCAAAGCCTTCCATATTTTCTACCCCGGCGTGGTACATGGTCTGTAAAAAAAGCGCTCGTTCTCGGGTGGCGGTAACCCCGGCCACTGTGACAAAAGGGGTGCTGGGGATGGACGTGGGCAGTGTCAGGCCCATGCGCTGTGCCGCCTCGTCGGGGGCAAGGACGATCCGGTCCCAGATGGTATCGCTCTGCGTATGTCCCTGGGGAAATCCAAGGGCCCTGGCATGCACGCATTCGTTATTTTTAATTCCGAATTCCGGCCAGATTTCTTCCTTGGCGGCTACGCAGGCCCCAAGAGGGAACATGTCCAGATCAAAACTTCCTCCGATACCTAGATTGATCACCCCGTCCAATGCAGGATAGGTGGCCAGCACCTTACCAAGGACAAAGGCTGCATTGATGGGCGCGATGCCCGTCAGGACCTGCAGGCAGACCAGGCCGTGGATCTGGACCTCTTTCCATTGACCTTCTTTGATCTCGGCATGGTTGGCACCAAGAGTTGCCCGAGATTCACGGGATGTGGCAAACACGAGAGCCAGCAAGGATTACAGCCTCCAAGACCTGATGCCTGCTTCCCTGCAGGCGGTGGGGGCGAAGCATTCCTTTACGTGATGGAGATTGTGGTTCTGCGGCTGTATCATCTCTAATTGTGGCCTCTGGTTATCTTGTCGTACTTTACGATACGGAATATGCACAATGCTGGACAATATCTCAGAGGGCTGGCAAAGAGAAACGCATGAGCATTGACTGGTCTGTATTCCTGAGTGCCTTGGGGTTAGCCTGTATTCTCGAAGGTGCTCCGTATTTTCTTTGGGCTGAGAAAATGCCCAAGGTTCTGCTGTTTCTGGCCCAAAGCCCTGTTTCCGGCCTGCGGCGTCTCGGGATAACGGCCATTCTGGCCGGCCTTCTATTTATTTATATCGGGCGGGGCTGAACGGCTGGTTTTTTATCCCCCTGCCCCTTTTGTATGGATACCCGCTCTGTGTGCTAGGCTCTGCTGGTTGCTGCAGGCTGTCCTTGTGATGGTTTTTCCGCCGTGTGCAGATAAACAATCCCCGAGCATAATGGCTGGTACATGATGCGCCCGAAACCGGCCGCGTGCAGTTCCGTGGCCAGTTCTTTGGCTGAAGGAAAATGTTTAATTGTGTCCGCAAGATACCTGTAGGCCCCGGCGTCCTTGGAAATAAGGCGTCCCGCCAAGGGCAGAATTTTATCCAGATACAGGTTGTACAGCCCTCCCCATATTTTCTCTTTTCCCGTACCAAATTCAAGAATACACAGCTTGCCCCCGGGTTTGAGGACACGCATGATTTCTGCATGAGCCTCTGGTCTGGGAACGATATTCCGGATACCGAAAGAAATGGTTACGCAATCCACACTTGCTGTGGGCAAGGGAATTTTGCGCCCATCGCCTAGAACGGTCAGCACGTCAGCCTTGTGCTCAAACGGGATTTTTTTTTGTCCCCTGTGGAGCATAGAGGAGGAAACATCCATGGCGATAACTCTGGTGTCTGGGTATCGGGACAGAATAGCAAGTGTCACGTCCATGGTCCCGGCGGCGAGATCAAGAACCGTACCGCCCGGGGGAACCCGTAGACCCCGGGCCTGACGTTTTCTCCAATAGATGTCCTGACCCATGCTCAAAAAATGGTTCAGAAAATCGTACCAGCTGGCAATGCTGTTGAAAAGCGAAGCCACGGGGTTCTGTTGTTTGGGGGATGCGTTCAAGGGCATGTATCTCTTACTCAGGGGCGCTATCGCTCATTCCGGCATCTGCGGAGGATGTTTCCAGAACGGTACGCAGCACCTCGGTATATATGTTTGCAAAGTATTCAGAAAAATTAGTTGGAGATATTCTGCCTACTTCAATGAATTTGACCATGATTTCTTTGGTCACCTGCAATGCCTGTTGTTCCGTTTTGTCCATGGTTGCTCCCCTGAAAATGACAAGAAAAAAACCGCCCGGGGCGGGAAATGGGTTTGACCGACACGGAACAAACGAACACCGGGCGGTAAAAAGAAATAACCCTGAAGCCATCCCTCTTTTGGATTGGCCCCATAGCACGGACCTTCGCAGGAGTCGAGAAATTAAGGCTGGGGGACGTGGCCGGAATTGCTTTACGCAGACAGGGCCAGGATTCCGAGCCCCTGTCTGCGTAAAGCATGAATCTGTCGATGCTGGCGTGTTGTGTATGCCGGGGAATAGCGGCCTTTATGGGACAAAATCTACGTCTATGCGCACCTGTCAGCTTTTTAGAAGTGCGGCGATTTCTTCCCTGATGATACGGGCCGCTGCGGCCGGGATTTCTCGGGCCAGCGTTGCATCAAGTTCGGCTTTCAATCCGGCGAAATCTTCGGAGGTCAGGAACCCGGATGTCTGTTGAGAGATCTGTTCCTGGATGCCGGAAATATCCGGGGAGGGTGTCTTGCGGAGAGCTTCTATGGCCTGAGTCAGGGCGATGCGTTCTGCTTCCCAGGCATCCATGCCTGCCTGGACTTTTTGCTGAAGCTCCTCGCGGATTCCGGTAATAAGGGCATCTGTATCCGGAGGTTGGGGGATGTTTTCGGCCACGGTGGCCTTGATTTCTTCTTTGACCATGGCCGTGATTTCTTCGGACGAGGGGACGTCCATGGATGCCAGCTTTTCTTCTACCAGTGTGCGGGCTGTTTCCTGAGCTCCTTTGCTGACGGCAGAGGTGATGCCTGCAATCAGTTCCAGGCCTTGAGGGGTTTGGAAAAACGCAGAGAGGGCCGTGAACAGAGACTCCTGATCGGGTTCGGCAGATGCGGTTTCCAGGGCGGCAATCCGTGTTTCGAATTCCACGATTTTGCTATCCGGAATATCGGCATTTTCCTGCTGTGGTAACGGAGGAATGGGGGACGCCGGCATGTCGGTTTCCCGAGAAGAGGGCTCTTCCGGGGACGGTTTCGACATTGCCGTCGGGTCGGGGATCTCGTCCGTAGTCGTTTTGTCTGCCTGGGAGGGGGGGGCCGGTTTGTCCAGAGCGCTGAAGAGATCGTCCAGTTCGGGAAAATTCTGGCTGCCGGACAGTCCTCTTAGATCAATCTCCTGGTTGTCGGCTTCGTCAGTGTCGGTTGCGGGGGATGCGCCAGGGGTATCCTTTTCCAGATCATCAAACAGGGATTCGATATCAAGGTCGTTATCCACGTCCGTTTTGGGGACGGTATTCTGAGATCCCTGGAGCAATTTTTCGAATTCATCCTCAAGGGTCCGGGGATCAATGGCCTGTTTATGAGGAATGTCTTTTCCATCCGGATCGGACGGTTGGGCGAGGTCACCTTCTTCGATGACGTCGGTCAATTCGATGATTTCTTCATTGTCTTGTGCACCCATAAGATACCTCGTCTGGTTAGGTCGTGCCTGGACAGCATTAGAAGACTACCTTGTCGGCTGCTTCGAGAGTGCGGACCAGATCCTCATCGCTGTGAGCAAAGGAAGTGAAGGAACATTCAAATCCCGAAGGAGCCAGGTAGATGCCTTGCTTGCGCATCTGTTGGTAGTATTTGACAAAAAGTTTTTGATCGGCTTTTTTTGATGACATAAAATCAGTGACCGGATCTTCGGCGAAAAAGAGGGTAAAGATGGATGCGATGTGGTTGAGTTGGACCGGGACTCCTTTGGACTGCAGGATGCCTTTGAGTTCTTGAGCAAAGGTCCTGGTGCGTTCGGCCAGTCCTTCATAATCCTGCAGAGCCAGTGTCTTGAGAGTCGCCAGCCCTGCGGCCATGGCCACGGGGTTTCCGGACAGTGTTCCTGCCTGATAGACGTCGCCGGACGGGGCGATACGGCGCATGATTTCCCGTTTGCCGCCATAAGCTCCCACGGGCAGACCTCCGCCGATAATTTTGCCCAGACAGGTCAGATCCGGCGTGATGCCGAAATAGGACTGGGCCCCGTTAAAGGCCACTCGAAATCCGGTGATGACCTCATCAAAGACCAGAACCGTTCCATACGCAGTGGTCAGGTCACGTAATCCCTGCAGGAAACCCTGCTTTGGCAGAACCGTACCCATGTTGCCGGCAACGGGCTCTACAAATACGGCTGCGATGTCGTAGCCATGGGTGTTAAAAAGTTCTTTGACCGCATCCAGGTCGTTATAGGGGGCAAGGAGCGTATCCCGGACAACTTCCTGGGGTATTCCAGGGGTTCCCGGGATGCTCTGGGTGGCCAGTCCCGAGCCGGCGCTGGCCAGGAAGGGGTCGGCGTGTCCGTGATATCCGCCGTGAAATTTTACCAGCTTGTTTCTTCCTGTGTAGCCTCGGGCCAGACGCAGGGCGCTCATGGCTGCCTCGGTGCCCGAATTGACCATGCGGACCATTTCGACGCTGGGCACTGCATCCACAATAGCCTGGGCCAGCCTGATTTCGTCCGCGCAGGGTGCTCCGTAACTGGTGCCCCGGTCCACGGCCGTATGAATAGCCTCATTGACCAGGGGATGATTGTGCCCAAGAAGCAGGGGGCCCCAGGACATGACATAATCGATGAATTCCTGGCCGTCTTCTACAAAAAGATGCGAGCCTTGTCCCCTGCTTATGAATAGCGGGGTCATATCGACATTTTTGCAGGCCCGGACCGGGCTGTTGACTCCACCGGGGATAATTTTTTGAGCGGCCTCGAAAAGTGTTTGTGAATCAGTCATCTGTTTTCCTTGTCATGTATATGGTATGCTGCGCTTTGCAACTGAGGATACCCGTGTAGTGACCGTGATGCGTGCCTGTGTTGCCGGGAAGCAGGCCACGGCTTTGTTCAGGGCTCAGATGGATTAGAAATAGCGCATGGATGTTTTTTTGAGTTCTTTGATGCTGAACAGAAGATCATATTGGGTCACGCCCGTCTCCTGGATAAGCTCCTGGACAACCCTCAGGCAATCTTCCTGCGTTTTGCCATGGATCATGGTATACATATTATACGGCCAGTCCATGCAATTGGTGCGGTCGTAACAATGGGAGATCTCGGGGCGGGCGGCCATTTGTTTGCCGACGGCCTGAATATCCTGGTCGTCTTCGACATACCAGGCGACCATGGCGTTGGCGCTATACCCTGCTTTCTGGTGACGCAAGGTGGCCCCGAAGCGGCGGATATATCCCTTGCTTTTCATCGTTTTGATCAGATCAATGACCTGGGCTTCATCCATCCCTGTTTGTGCGGCGATATCAGCAAAGGGGGTCAGTGTCAGCGGGATGGAGCCCTGCAAGGCATGCAGAATATTTTTTTCTTGCTCCGTAAAGGAGACGGGAGATGTATTTTCATCCATGGATAACAGTCCTCTTTTGTAATCTAAAAAAATGCCATTACCCTTTTCACTACAGGGACGCAACCGGTTGCATCTGTCTTGCGTTTAGCAGGTGCGAAGGGTAGCCACGAGGGAAAATATCGGCAGCATATATGGGATAGGAGCGCGCAGTGCGCGGCAGACCGGAGGTTACGAAAACAATGACTGCAATGGTAGTGGAAGCGGATAGCTTTAGCTTCGTACGGAGGGTGGCATGAGCGTCGCGGTTCTTGGGGGAGGGAGCTGGGGAACAACCCTGGCAAATCTGCTGTCCAAAAAAGGCGAGTCGACCCGTCTGTGGGTGAGAAATCGGGCTTTGGCCGGGAAGATGACCGAAAAACGGGTGAACTCGACGTATCTCCCGGGGATCGAGCTTTGCCGGGCACTGCAGATTACTCCCGATATCGAGGAGGCCCTGGAGGGCGCGGATTTTTTTCTGGTGGCCGTGCCGTCACAGTTTATTCGTTCCGTGCTGGAGGATCATCGGGAGCTGTTTCCTGACCAGGCGGCGATGATTTGTGCCAGCAAAGGGGTTGAACTTGAGACGTTAAAGCCCATGTCCCATGTGATCCGAGAGGCTCTGGGGCCCAAACAGGCCCGCTACGCCTGTCTCTCCGGTCCTTCTTTTGCCGACGAGGTCAGCCGGGAATTGCCCACGGCCGTGTCGCTGGGCTGTGAGGACCGTGTACTTGCTCATACCCTCCGGGATCTGTTTTCCACGGAGTATTTCAGGGTGTATACTTCCCCGGATTTTCGGGGGGTTGAACTTGGGGGCGCGGTCAAGAACATCATGGCCATTGCTGCGGGTATTTCCGATGGCCTGGGATTTGGTCACGATGCCCGGGCGGCACTCATAACCCGGGGCCTGGCTGAAATGTCCCGCCTGGGACGGGCCCTGGGGGCACAGGAACGGACATTCATGGGGCTTTCGGGGATGGGAGACCTGGTCCTGACTTGCACGGGTGATCTGAGCCGTAATCGGCAGGTGGGGCTCAAGCTGGGACAGGGACAACGGCTGCAGAAAATTTTGGAAGACATGCACATGGTGGCCGAAGGGGTCAAGACCACCCGCGCGGTGTACGAGCTGGGGCTGGAATATGATATTGAACTGCCTATTACCCAGCAGGTTCACGCCATGCTTTACGAGGACAAAAACCCGCGTGAGGCTGTGCAGGAGCTTATGGGACGGGCGTTGAAGGATGAATGACGGGAGGGAGACGGGAGAGGGAAGAAGGGAGAAGGGAGACTGGGAGACAGCAGGAAGGCCCGCAATGACGGGAAATTCTGAAAAGTAAAATTGTGTCATCAGGTTTGCCGTGAGCACGTTATCCATTCAGATGGAGTGGCTCCCCGCCCTAGTTCATGGAGGGGTTGGGAGAGGGTTTCAGGCGTCCTGAGAAACAAGATGTCCGCCTTCCCGGATGAACCTTATTTGTTGGAGAAACGGGATTTTTTGGGGGAAGGGAGGAGGCAGAAGGTGTCATTGCCTGCTTTTTTGAGCAGGGCGAGGTCTTCGGGGTAGTTGATGTTCAAAAAGGGACGTGAGTCTGTCGCGATGGAATAGGGCACGTGGATGCACCTATTTTCGGGGACGGCCCGGGCAACTTTAAACTGTTGTTGAGCCAGTGCCTGCTCGATGTACGGGATGCATCCTGGATCGTAGATGGCTACCAGCGCCTCGATGAATCCCGTCTCCTGCTGTTTGAAATCCACGCGCAGGGTTCCGGTCGGCCGATGTTCGTAGATCTGTACGAGTTGGTTGATGACTTCGGGCGTCATGAGAGGAATATCGCAGGGCAAAAACATGCAGGGGTGCTGGATATGCTTAAGTGCTGTGAGAATCCCTCGCAGCGGACCTTTACCCGGGGCCTGGTCCATGAACCACGGGTTGGGCAGTCCGTGGTCGGCCGCGTCACGTCCGGAAATCCAGACACTGGTGCAACATGAGGTCAGCACGTTCACGGCGCGGGCAACCAGATCCTGCCCCTGGAAGGTAAGCTTTGCCTTGTCCCGGCCCATACGTGTACTCTTGCCTCCGGCCAGAACAACGCCGTGCAGGGATATTTTTCCCTGGAGAACGCAGATATCCGGCATCAGAACAATCCGAGGTAGATGTCCCAGAGTTCCTTACCCCACAGGACATAGAGCATGGCCCCCATGCTCAAAAATGGCCCAAAGGGAATCGCGGTCTTCATGCCTTGGGATGCGTTCCGTTTGAGATAGAACAGGCTGACGCAGAGGGCAGCCATGGCCGAGGAAAAGATCATGATGGGCAACCCCTGCCAGCCGGTCATGGCTCCCAGGACGAGCATCAGCTTGATGTCTCCGGTACCCAGCCCCTCGATTTTTTTGATCAGCCGGTAGGTTTGCTGGATCAAGAGAAAGGTGCCTGCTCCGGCTACGGCTCCGATCAGTGCGCTGGTGAAGCCATGGGGGAAAAAAAATGATCCGGCAAGGGCAATCACGGCCCCGGGCAGGGTGATGATGTCCGGAAGGATAAAGCTGTCCAGATCAATCATGCTGCCCACCAACAGCATACCGGTGAGGATCATGTAGATGAGCCAGGTGGTACTCAGCCCGAAGCGCAGGGCCAGGAGCAGGGCCAGAAATCCGGAAAGCATTTCTATCAGGGGATATTGCCAGGAAATTTTGAGGGAGCAGGAGTGGCATTTGCCTCGCAACAGGAGAAAACTGAGCACGGGGATGTTTTCCCACCAGGACAGAACATGGCCGCAGGCCGGGCAGTGTGATCCTGGGCGGACAATGGACGTCCCTGCCAGGTAGCGGAAGATGCAGACATTGTAGAAACTGCCTAAAACCAGGCCGAGGATCAGAGCGATGATGGCTGTGGGGACAACGGGGAGCTGCAGTGTATACATGGTTTCCTTCTTGACAGCATATGGGTGGCAACGCATAGTAGACCACATTATGAATGTACCAATGTGTGATACATATTCTTGGTGGTGGCGCGCCTTTATATAAGGAAGATGTCCACTAAAATCCAGTCAATAAAAATCGTGGAGAGCTTCCGGGTGGTCCACGGTTGAGAGAAATGCACAAAGCCGTGGTCCGGGACCACGGCTTTTTTTGTAAGGAGTTAGCTATGCAATCGACGTATCGTTTTCTGCCGGATCTTACTGAGGGAGAACTTGCCTGCAAACAGCTTAAAGGCTTGCAATGGACCGTGCGCCATGCCTACGAGGGCAGTATGGCGTACCGTGAAAAAATCAAGGAAGCAGGGGTGTCTCCCGACGATATCCGTTCTCTGGACGATCTGGCCCGTTTGCCCTTTACTTCCGTGCAGGATCTCCGGGCCGGATACCCTTTTCCCCTAGTCAGTATACCCTTGGATAAGGTGGTCCGGGTGCACGCTTCGTCCGGCACCACCGGGAAACGCAAGGTGCTGGCGTATTCGCAGAAAGATATTGATGTCTGGAAAAATATGATGGCCCGTTGTTTCGAGCTGGCCGGGCTCACACCTGAAGACCGGGTCCAGATTGCTGTGGGCTATGGCTTGTGGACAGCCGGGGTTGGGTTCCAACTAGGCTGTGAACATTTCGGGGCCATGGCTCTGCCGCTTGGTCCGGGCAATCTGGAATTCCAGCTCCAGTTTTTGCAGGATATGCAGTCCACCTGCATGTGCTCCACGGCTTCCATGGCACTGCTTTTGGCCGAACAGGTGGAAAAGAGCGGCATTAAGGATCATCTCAACCTCAAAAAACTTATTTTCGGATCAGAATCCCATACGCCTAAAATGCGTGCCCGGGTGCAGGAGCTGCTCGGAGTTGAAGATTGTTTTGATATCTCAGGGCTGACCGAGCTCTATGGCCCAGGGGCAGGGCTGGAATGCCCGGCTCATGAGGGTATTCATTACTGGGCCGATATGTATCTCCTTGAAATTATTGATCCGGTAACTTCTCAGCCTGTGGCCCCCGGTGAGATGGGGGAAATGGTCATCACCACCTTGTGCAAAGAGGCCGTTCCTTTGATCCGGTACCGCACCCATGACCTTTCCCGGCTTATTCCCCACGAATGTTCCTGCGGGCTGTGTCTGCCCATGCACGATAAAATTATGGGGCGTTCCGATGACATGATCATTTTCAGAGGTGTGAATATCTATCCAGGCCAGATCGCCGATGTCCTGGAAAAATTTCCCGAGGTCAGCTCCGAATACCAGATCCATCTCAGGCGTAAAGACGGGCTGGATGTGATGCTCATCAATGTGGAACGCAAACCTGATATCTCGGCAGAAATGGACGTCAATCTCTCCGAGGCTATTGCCGTGGAGCTGCGTAAAAAACTTTTGGTTCGCGGTGCCGTGCATGTCGTCGACCCCATGGCTCTGCCCAGGACCTACGGGAAGAGCAAGCGAACTATTGATGAACGCAACGGGGATTAGGCAGAAAAATCGGAGTCTGTCTCGTGTGAGGGCACCTGAAAGAAAAGCCGGTACGGAGGCAGTCGATGCAGAGCCGTCTGGCGGCTCGTGTGCATGCAGCAAAAAAATACACCTGGAAAGGGATCTGGCGGAGGGTCCCCTTTTCGGGTTATTTTTGTATCCAGGCCAGAGCGACGCCTTTTTCTTCCGGCGTAAAATGTTTGATTTGGATGCTCGGGAAGATTTTGTTTGCCCAGGGGGTGATTTTTGCCATCCATGTCGTTTCAGATACCACGGCTTTTTTAGTGAATCTGGTAAAATTGGGCAGGGCAAAGGTGACATCTTCGATCAGGGCTGCCGGTGAGATACCGGTAAAGGATTCGACTTCCACGTAGACGTGGATATCCTTGTGTTCTATTTTTTCGGATACGTGCAGGGCCAGGACATTGCCCTGTTTGAAGGGCAGTAATGCAATCATGATTTTCTCCGGAGTTGGAAGGGTCAAGGGTATACAAAGAGTGCTCCTTGAGTTTTGGCCCTTGTCGACTCTCTTCGTTTAACCCCACAGATCTTGTGGGCATGGCAACAAAACAGGATGGATTATGGGGATGTTCTCATGTGCTTGAGATATATGTACGGTCTGAGTTTCACTGCGTTTGTCTGGATGCTGGTTGTATGCTGTGTCTTGCCTGCGCATGCAGAAGAGCCGCGTACCCTGGAGGAATGCTCCTGTATTTCTGACGACGGTGAACGCCTCCGTTGTTATGACCGGTTTGTCGGGGTCAAGATAACTATGAATGCCACGGTGCGGGATGTAGCGTCTTCTTCAGAACCAGGCGTTTCTATACTTGCAGCACCGGAGGAAAAGCAATCCTATCTTTCCAGACGTTGGGAATTGGATGAGAGCAAACCCCGGGGAAGATTCGCGTTTATGCCCCATCGCGAAAATTATATCCTTCCGGTTGCCTATAATAAATCGCCGAACAAGGAGCCTGGTCATATGGGAGACAACGTGGATGTCAAAGAAACGGAGGTCAAGTTCCAGCTGAGCTTCAAAGTCAAACTTTGGCAGGATGTCCTGGACCAGAATATGGACCTCTGGTTCGGGTATACGCAGAAGTCTTTCTGGCAATTGTACGACGTGGAGGATTCGGCCCCGTTTAGAGAGACCAATTATGAACCGGAAATGCTTCTTAATTATAGAACGGATATCCCGGTTTTGGGTTTGCGCCTGCGGACCCTTACCATGGGATTTAATCATCAGTCCAACGGACGATCGGAACCCCTGTCCCGAAGTTGGAATCGGGTGGTGGCCAATGTCGGGTTGGAAAAGGATGATTTTGTCCTCCAGCTCAAGTCATGGTACCGGATTCCCGAGAGCGAGGATGAAGACGATAACCCTGATCTCGACAAGTATATGGGGCCGGGCGAACTCTGGGCCTGGTATCTTTGGGGGCCCCAGCGTTTTGGCGTAATGTGGCGCAATAATCTTCGGTTTGACGACAACCGTGGCGCTCTGCAATTGGAATGGGCTTTTCCCCTTGGCCGCAAGGTGAGCGGGTATATCCAGTATTTTACTGGATATGGCGAGAGTCTGCTGGACTATGACCATCCCGTGGACCGGATTGGTATCGGGTTTATCCTGGATGACTGGAATTGAGTTTTGGCCGGTTCTCGAGCATTGCAGGTGGAGTAATGTCCGCATTGTCCATCGGTTTCTGGTCCTTTTGTTTGTGGCCAGGTCAGAAGGGTGCTGCCGAGCCGACGCTCAATGATCCCGGGATACAAATTTATGTTTGTTGGATCATTGGGTAATGGTTGTGTCCATACAAATAAAACGGGTTGACACTCCGTATAAAACATGATTGCGCAACAAAAAAACATTGATTTTGAATGTGGTATTTAAGGTATATTTCAGGAGGAGAGGAGCATGCTGGTACCGTCTATTTTTGCAGTGACACTCGTGGTTACATACTCGGCGATTGTCTGGATGTTCAGCCCGCACGGGGACATCTTTTTTTAACTATAGTGTTGAGCTGTTGGATCTAAACCAAACCCAGTTTCAGACCCATAGTTTTCGAACAGGTTATCACTGTTCAATTCTTTTTCACCGCGAAGGGCACGAAGGAACGCGAAGGGTGAAAAATCTGGGATAGATTGAGCTTTATTTTGTTGCTTTTCTTCGTGTTTCTTAGCGTTCTTCGCGGTGAAAAAAACTCAATCCCTCAGACGTGGTTTGGTTTAGTGTTTCACCATAAAGGCCAGGTGCGGAGTATCCGCCCTGGCCTTTATGGGTTGGTGGTTTTGAGCATGAAGAATCAGCGCTGGAATTTTTTTCGAAGACCGGCAATCCCGAAAATCCCTGCGCCTAGCAATGCCAGTGCCCCGGGAATGGGGGTTGCTGCAGCTTGAGGGGTATAAGTCAGATTATCCAGAACAATGCCCATGGAATACAGTGGAATCTGGAACGAAAGTGCCGTAACCGGATCTGACATGGAAAAGGTGGAACCAAAAGGTGATGCATTGAGAGTTTGGCCGGCTACCAAGATATCTGCGAGAGAATAATAGTCAAAGGCTAGTGAGGTAACAGTGCTTGCAAAGGTTATGCTCGGATTAATCCATGCCGCTCCTGCCGCAACACCAAATCCCATAACCCAACCATCGAAGACGACATCATCGATGGTGACGGGATTTCCATCAAGACCCGTTCCCAAGGGAACTACATTAAAATTTATTGTGTTTGCTGAGATCGGTGCAGCCTGCGCTGAACAGAGTAATAGAAAAAATGTGATGATGCTAAACATGATGTTTTTCATATGCCCTCCAAGTTATAGTGTCTTTGACCAGAGCCTTTCGTGGAACGTGTAACGATGTTGCAGATCCCTGAGATAGATGAAAAGCAATATTTGTACCGCCACAAAGGCCGCTTATTTCTTGGCTGCTTAGGGCATATAGGGATGTATTCCAAATGAAAATTCTGGTTTTCCATGGCGAGTAGACCCGTGATATATGGACTCCTGTCCGGATTTTTCGAACAGCCAGGCCATGATGTTGAGCTCCGGAGAATGAAAAAGCCGGGAAAGTATGCAGTTCCGGCTTCTTCATCGTTTGTAACCGATGTTATATCTGCTGGATCAGGAAAAAAATCTCTTCTTTAATCCGGTAATCCCGAGCAGGGCAGAGGCAAAGAGGTACAATGCACCGGGAATGGGGACCGCAGAGTACTTCAGGTTGTCGAGGTTGAGGGTTGTAACAAATTGGGCTGCAGGGGAACTGAAGGCGATATCCTTAACCAGAGTTCCCGCTGGATAGGTTTGGGTTGCCCATAGCTGATTTGAGGTGATGTTGGTTGACAGTCCTCCATCAAAGCTAATGTTCACGCCGCTGTCCAGTGTACTGAAATCAAAGCTGTTGAGATATACTGGGGTATCGAAAAGGATACTGGCCATGTTGAAGCCTCCAGTACCCAACACAAAATCAAACGCTAAATAGTTGGCGGGGGTGGCAGTGTCTTGGGCTAGAGACCAGCCCGTGAATGTGGCATCCCCAAGGGTAAAGGGGCCACCGACACTTCCTGTATACGTCGCTCCAAAGGAATCAAAATCAATGGTCGTGGAAAATGCCGGTGATACGGACATGGCCCCACACAATGTGAGTGTGATAAACAAAATCAGAACCAGACGTTTCATGGTCCCTCCGTTGGTTGAGATCGTGGTCGGCTCTGTAAAACAACATTGAGGGGGACCACCATCGGTTGAAGAACATGTTTCTGTAAGTAAAAAGCAAAATACAGACCGTATGGAAAAGATTAGTTATCTTGAGTCGTTATGCAAAAAGGTTGGGAGGGGAGACGTAGAATGTATGCCTTTTCAAGGCAATGGTATACGGAATATGAAGAATTTGTCCGGGAAATCTGAACAGATGCCGGACGTTTTTTCTGAGTGCAGATGATGGATAGCGATGCCGGATGTGGGGCATAAAAAAAGCAGGCAATGCGTATGCATTACCTGCTTTTTAAACCCGTTTTGAAAACGGGATAATTTCTGGCTCCCCGGATAGGACTTGAACCTACAACCTAGTGATTAACAGTCACCCGCTCTGCCGATTGAGCCACCGGGGAATGATGGCGTCCCCAAGGGGATTTGAACCCCTGTACCCAGAATGAAAATCTGGTGTCCTGGACCGAGCTAGACGATGGGGACGGCTGTGCATGGTGGAGGGGGGAGGACTTGAACCTCCGAAGGCGTCCGCCGACAGATTTACAGTCTGTTCCCTTTGACCACTCGGGAACCCCTCCAAGATGCTGAAAGCGCTTGATATAGAAACTCATGGCCGGGGTCAATAAAAAAATGAAGCGAACCGCTTTTCCGTCGGTTGGATGTTCTCTCTGCTATTTTGGTGGCAGTTGAGGGAAATTGTTGGGGGGCAGGGCGTCCAAAAATTGGAGGGTTTCAATAGTTTCCTCGGAACCAAAGGCGTCCTGTTTCATGGCCTTGTAGGCTTTTGTTCCGAATTTTTTGAAATCTTCAGTCCATTGTCTGCCCCGTTTTTCCCAGAAGAGTTTGGTGGAGCGGACGGCAAAGATGCCTGTGCAGGCCATGATGGCCAGGTTGGTTGCCACGGCTTTGACAAAGGATTTTTTTAGGAGTTCCCCTGATTCGATCAGGGCCAGCTCGGTGTTTTCTATTTTGGCGGGTACGTTGTTCCTAGAAGTCGGCTCTGTGGAAGTATGTGTTTTCATGGGATGTTCCGTCTGTTGTAAGCTTTCGACAGGGAGTGAGTGCCCGGACGAGGAGTAACGGCCTGTCAAGGAAGGTAAGGGGCACGTGATGGTGTCGGTTTCCGGGGCAAAAGCATCGTGTGAATCCATGTGTCGAAAATGAAAAATTACGGTTTCAGTGGAAATTGTCAATGCTGGAGGATGCCTGGGGCTTTTGAGAGGAATCGAATGCGTAGTGGATGAGCATGGAAAGAAGGAAGAAAATACTGATCGGCTCAGATCGTCTTCATGGAAAACGATCTGAGCCGTCTAGCCTGTTATTTTGATGCGTTGGGAGTTTCGTCTTGTTTGTCGTTGATGGACATCAGGGTGACATCAAAGATCAGTGTGGAGTTAGGAGAAATTTTGGGGCCGGCCTGACGTTCGCCGTAGGCCAGATCTGCCGGGATATAGAGCATCCAGTGAGCGCCCGTTTTCATGAGCTGCAGTGCCTCTGTCCAGCCCTTGATGACGCCGTTTACGGGGAATGTGGCCGGTTTGTCGCGGGTGTAGGAGCTGTCGAATTCCGTACCGTCAATCAGGGTACCTTTGTAATTGACAGTGACGATATCAGTGGCCAGGGGTTGCGTGCCATTACCGTCTTCAATGATTTTGTACTGCAGGCCACTGGGCAGGGTTTGCACGCCTTCTTTTTTAGCATTTTCTTCAAGGAAGGCCTTGCCCTTGGCGGCGTTTTCTTCGGCCTGTTTTTTCATGTCCTCTACTTTTTTCTGCATCATTTCCTGTTGCCATTTGACGAGCACGTCTTTAGCCTCTTCAGGGGTGAGCAGGGTGGTTGCGTTGGCAAAGGCGTCTTTCATGCCCATGGCTACAAATGCAGGATCAACGTCCAGAGCCTGCATTTTGATGGTGGAGCCGATGTCCATGCCGATGCTGTAGCTGATTTTTTCTTGTTGGGTGGTCAGGGTTGTGGCGTTTTGGGGAGTGTCTGTCGTGTCTTTTTTACAGGCAACCGTCAGGAAAAGAAGACCGCAGAGCAGAAGAGCGATTTTTTTCATCAAAGACTCCATTGTATAGGTGTTTCGTGCACAAGAGTGCAGGTTGTTGAAATACAAACAAAACATAACCAACTATCTATTTGTGACTATACAGCAGAGAGAAGCTGTCTCATTATTTGAGCTGGTTTGCAACATGTGTGAAAGTACGAGGCTGTGGATCACAAGATTGTCAATCGGGCCGACCCTGGCTATATATTTATTTTCGTCACGACCAAAACTAACGGAGTATACACATGATCCGCATCAATGAAAACTACAAAAAACTTAAGGCCTCCTACCTTTTTTCCGATATTGCCAAACGGGTGGCCGCTTTCCAGAAGGCCCATCCCGAGAGAGACATTATCCGCCTGGGCATCGGGGACGTGACCAAACCTCTGCCGGATGCCTGTATCCAGGCCATGCACACGGCTGTGGACGAGATGGCCGTGGAAAAAACGTTCCGGGGATATGGCCCTGAACAGGGGTATGCTTTTTTACGTGACAAGATTGCTGCCGAGGATTTTCAGGCCCGTGGGGCGGATATCAGCCCCGATGAGATTTTTATCAGTGATGGGGCCAAGTGCGATACCGGCAATATCCAGGAATTGTTTGCCTCGGATATCAGCATCGCTATCCCTGATCCGGTGTATCCCGTGTATCTGGACACCAACGTCATGGCCGGCCGCACCGGGGATTATGCGGACGGCAGGTACGCAGGAATCGTGTATATGGACTGTACGGCAGAGAATGATTTCGTGCCTGAAATTCCTGCAGAAAAAGTGGACCTCATCTACCTTTGTTTCCCCAACAATCCCACAGGGACAACCATTACCAGGGAAGGCTTGCAGAAGTGGGTGGACTATGCGCGGGAAAATAAGGCGCTTATCCTATATGATGCCGCCTATGTGGCCTTTATCCGCGATGCGTCCTTGCCCCAGTCCATCTATGAATTGGAAGGAGCCCGGGAAGTGGCCATTGAATTCCGCAGCTTTTCTAAGACCGCTGGTTTCACGGGTACCCGTTGCGCCTATACCGTTGTTCCCAAAATATGCCGGGCCGTTGACGCTCAGGGAAATGCCCACGATCTGCATTCCCTGTGGAACCGCAGGCATTGCACCAAATTTAACGGTGTGTCCTATCCTGTCCAGCGGGCCGCCGAAGCTGTCTACAGCGAAGAAGGCAGGGCCCAGGTCCGGGAACTTTCAGATTATTATCTGCGTAATGCCGCATTGATCCGAGAAAAAATGACAGGACTTGGGTTTGACTGCGTCGGCGGTGAAAATTCTCCGTATATCTGGGTCGACGGTCATCGCGGGTCCTGGGAATTTTTTGATCTCCTGCTGAACAAAGCCGGGGTGGTCTGCACTCCGGGTGCAGGATTCGGCAAATGTGGTGAGGGATATATCCGTATCAGCGCGTTCAACAGCTATGAACATGTGGCCAAGGCTCTGGAACGGATTGAAGCGGCACTGGCCTAGATAGATGAGCGATGATACCTACACGGGCCCTCATGCCGTCACGTTGGATGCGTGGATTGCAACGGCCCCTTTTGAAGACCTGCTGGGGATGAAAATTGTTTCGGCCGCACAGGGACACGCCATCCTGACCATGCCTTTTAGGCGCTCTTATGCCCAGGGGTTGGGCTTCATGCACGGGGGGGCTCTGGTGTCTCTGGCGGATACAGCCCTGGCCATGGCGGCCAAGAGTCTGCTCCCTCCGGAGACCGTCTTTGCCACCACGTCTATCAGCAACCGGTTCCTGCTGCCGGTAACCCGTGGGACCGTCACGGCCCGGGCCGTCATGACCGGACGCTGTGATCGGGATCTCATGGGCAATGCGGAACTTCTGGATGAACAGGAGCGGGTGGTGATGCGATTTTCCGCTGTATTCAGGGTGGCTTGGAAAAGCTGGGCGGATGTGGCGGAGGTGCTGGTACGTGCCCTGTCTGATAGTTTGGATACACATCCCGTCGACTAAGAATATGGGGGGCAACGTGTCTGTTTTTATCAGGCCCAATTCTTTGGTAGGGGCGCACCGGCTGGTCGCCCCCTTTGGGATCACCATCCCTGTCTCGAGGCGAATTTTGCGGAGAGTCCCCAGGCATCAATCGTTTTTCAGCGTGATGGGCATGATAACACCCGTGCTGTATTCGGGTGACCAGCCGGTCGCTCCTACAGGGATAACGATGTGCCTCATGATGGTATAAACGAGCACAGTGCGAATAGGTAAGGTATGAGTCGTCAGCCCCATGCGAAAGGGGCTGACGATTTTTTTGGGCCTGGGGGGATGCTTGGTTCAGAGGTACTTTGGGATGGTTAGCATATGAGAGGGTCCTGAGAGCTCTCAATGGGTTTATGGAGCGATCCAGCCAAAGCCCTTTTTGGTTCCCAGAGAGATGACGCAGGTATGGATAACGCAAATAATAATCCAGGCCAGAAGCATAGTCACGACGGTGTGACTGAGATAATGGGCCCCTTTGAACATTTGATAGAGTCCCATGGTCCAACCAAGAATCAGACCTGTGCCCAAACCTGCTATCCGGGCTCGTCGTTTTTTGAATACATAATAGAGTGCCATGAATGCAAATCCGCCCGTGGCATGTCCTGCCGGAAAACATTTGCCCCTGCGTTTGGGATGGAAGGTTTCAGGATAGCTTCCTAAAAGTTTTACATAGGGAACCACCCCGT
>Ga0265294_10002271_pt1 | contig 25345 bp, 26 predicted proteins | sample MunlanPumphouse3_FD_192504 | JGI IMG/M metagenome (GOLD analysis project Ga0265294, IMG submission 192504) | Groundwater microbial communities from a municipal landfill in Southern Ontario, Canada - Pumphouse #3 | ecosystem: Environmental > Aquatic > Deep subsurface > Groundwater | place... | reverse complement strand
CCTCCAGCAAGCCGCAGCTGGAGACTTTATCCTCTATGGCCCAATAGAAAATGCTCCTTATATATTTCCAATGGCTGCAATGGGGGATATTATGATTGCAGAAGCCGTAAGAGATCTCGGCATCGAACCTTCGACAAAACATCCCTTCAATGTTTTGGTCTAAAAGAGCTCAACTTGGCCAAAATAGATCTTAGAATAAAAGGTTCGGAAAAACTCTTAGAAATTCAGTTTCCATAAGTATTTACTGGAACAAATAAAAATATCAGTAGAATTTTCCGGAATTTAAATTTCATTCCGGAACTAAGCTTTTATTTCAGGGTTCCGAAACATATTCGGAGTTTTATTGAAAATTAGGGAGAGTAGAGCTTGGCTATCATTAAGAATAAGACCCATCACACAATCCGTTTTGTAGCTTATCGGGCTGACGGGACCGAGATGCACCAGAAAGCGACTAAAATCCCTCCGAACCAGAGCCGTTATGTTAGCAGGGACTATGCAGGAGATATTGATTGGTTTTTGATAACGGCTTTTTTACCCGAAAGCACAATTCAGGATCATGTTGACGTGGATATCCTGCCAGCCGTTCGGGAGGGAGATGATGCGCTTGCCTTTGCAAAGGTAGGAGTAGAGGAAAAATTCGTGCTTGTTGAAGACTCCGAAAAAAAAGAGTTTCACCTTTACCGAGATGAAGAGGAACCCGAAGGGGAAATTCATGGCTGGTAAAGAGGAGTTTCAAGTTTCAAAATTTTGAATTTTTCGGCTTTCCTCTTGTTCCCTGAGTACAGGATAGGCACATGCCTCTTTTTTGATCCATACACTGGCCGCACACAAGTTTTCCGCATAAAGGACAGGTATAAAGCTTAGCTGCCCTCCCGCAAATCGCACAAATTCCCATAACTTCCATAAACCAGCCTCCTAAAAAGTAATGGAATTTAATGGAATAACATAAATTTCGTATCCTTTACTATTTTGGGCTTAAAGTCCAAGTTTTTCGGCTTCAGAAAAACTTTAGAAAAAGGAGGAAAGGGCTGACCCAAAACCCGACCTGCTTTTCCATAAAAGACGCTTTTCTTGAAAAAAAAGATTTATTCAGTCTACGATCCCGCCAGTATTTGCAGAATGAACTCCGCGCTGGTAGCGGGAAAGATAGCCTCCAACTTCCTTTTTCAGGGGAACAAAAGAGGCTTTTCTCATTTCGATTTCAGCTTCCGGAACTTTTAGGTTTAGAATCCTGTTTGGAATATCGATCTCGATCAGATCCCCTTCCTTGACAAGCCCAATAGGCCCCCCTTCCAGAGCTTCGGGAGAGACATGTCCAATGCAAGGCCCTCGGGTTCCGCCTGAAAATCTTCCATCAGTAATCAGAGCTACGGAATCAATCAAACCCATGCCTGCAATAGCGGAAGTTGGAGAGAGCATTTCTCGCATGCCTGGACCTCCTTTCGGCCCTTCGTAGCGGATGACTATAACATCTCCTGACTGGATCCGACCTTCCATAATCCCTTCCATGGCCTCTTCCTCACTTTCAAAAACGCGGGCAGGCCCTGTGTGAACAAGCATTTTAGAATCCACTGCCGTTTGCTTGACTACAGCTCCATCTGGAGCCAGACTGCCTTTTAGGACTGCAATTCCTCCTTCTACATGAACCGGATTTTCAAGAGTGCTTATAAGTTTTTCATGGAGTTTGGGATTGAGAACAACAAAGGCTTTAAGGTTTTCCTTAAGGGTTTTTCCGGTCACGCTAAGCTCATCTCCATGAAGTTTCGGAGCAAGTTTTTCAAGGATGGCCTGAACTCCACCAGCTCTATCAAAGTCGAGCATGAAATTTGGCCCGCCCGGACGAAGAGAGATTAAATGAGGCGTTGTCCTGCTCAGCGTATCAAAGGTTTCAAGAGGCAACTCAAGCCCGAATTCGTGGGCCAAAGCCGGAAGATGCAGGGCTGTATTTGTACTTCCTCCAACTGCCATGTCTACCATGATAGCGTTTTCAAAAGATTTTCGGGTTACGATTTTTCTGGGAGTTAGGTTTTCTTCGACCAGCCCGACGATGCGTTCTCCGGACTCTTTGGCAAGCCTGGTCTTTTTTGCATCCACCGCGTGAGCTGTTGCACACCCAGGAAGACTTAGCCCAAGGGCCTCGGTCACACAGGCCATAGTGTTTGCTGTAAACATACCTGCACAGGAGCCTGCTCCGGCACAGGAAAAACTCTCAAGTCTTGCGAGTTCGGCTTCGGAAAGCTTGCCTGCCTGGTAAGCTCCAACGCCTTCGAAAACAGATATAAGGTCTGTATACTCGTCGTTTACGTAACCTGGGAGCATGGGACCTCCAGTTACAACGATTGCCGGAATATCGAGCCTTCCTGCAGCCATGATATGAGCAGGCACGATTTTATCACAAGCAGGAATCAAAACGAGCCCATCAAACTGATGAGCTTTGATCATTAACTCGATTGTATCTTCGATAACTTCTCTGCTTGGAAGAGAATATTTCATGCCTTCGTGTCCCATGGCTATCCCGTCGCAGACCCCTATTGTATGGAATTCGAAAGGCACTCCTCCCGCATTTCGGATTCCAGCCTTCACAGCTTCGGCAAGTTTGTCCAGATGAATATGCCCTGGGATGATGTCACTCCAGGAGTTGACAACCGCAATAAACGGCCTTTTCATTTCGGCATCCGTAATTCCCGTCGCTTTTAAGAGAGAGCGGTTTGGAGTCCGTTCAAGTCCTTTTTTGGCTCTGTCACTTCTCATTGAATAATCTCCTGATGATCTGAAAATGTATAATAGAGAAAAAACGTCCTGGTATAAAACAGGTCTCATACGGAGGGATTTCTGTATGGATTTTCAGCCTTTTCCTCTTTTGCTCCCTTTGTCCCTTTTATTCCCCATACCTTCTTTGCTTCTTTCCCTCATCTGGCTTTTCATTAAATTTTCATTAAATTCCTGTAAATTCTGCCGAAAACTCTTATCCATATTAGGATAAAAAATACAATTATTTTCACTAAAGGGATAATCCATTTTTAAAATCCCAATATTTATATATCTCTTTAGAATATTACATATTGCAAGCGAAATTTGTGAACGGGCTTACTTTACAAGATCACACACATTCCCAACAATTAAAATATCTAATTCTACATCCTATCAACTAACCCGTTCACTTATTTACCTATTTTATTCATTTGTATTTTACTTATTTAGTTTTCAGAAATTTAGTTTTAAGCCCTCTTTGGTCTGATTTTAACTTTTTGCAAACTAAGCATTTCTACAAGCGGGCAACTTTCTAAACCTATCTATAGGTTTAATAAATATATATAGTGTAATATAATATAAATTATTCAAGGCATGTAGAAAATCCTCTTAAAAAATCGATCTTTAAAAATTTGAACTGAATATTCTGATCTGGATATATTGGGCTCTTTTCAGCATATTTTACTGGAAATTGAGAGTTTTCTACAATCCTGTTGTACAATACAAGTTCTATAAAAGAATTAGATTTTCGCCTACAAAAAAACGTTGAAAATTATAATATGCTAGTTACAGATAATAACTCATCAAATGAAGATGTCATAGTATATATAGAACAACTTCATCAATTTATTGATTAATTGAACAGTCTTGGTATGGTTGTAGAATCTATACAAACTTCAAATGTAACAGTAGTATCTGAAAATAATGTTCTTCCAGCAACCATGTCGGTCAGAATTATTCCACTTAAGGAAAAAAGGGAACGCATATCAGCTTCAGCTAATGAAAGTCAGCTCAAAAAACTCAATGAAATCTATGGAAAAGATATATCAGTTGGAGAATTCATGGAAGATATTTTCCCTGATGTGCAATCAAAAACACCAAAAGATATAGTAAAATTAGATTATAAAACTAAAATGATTTGGCCTGACCCAACATCAACTAATTCCAAGCTCCTAGGTGAACATGCAGAAATGCATATCTTTTTGTTTCAATCCCTCTAAGGTTTGATTTAACTTTTTGAAAACTAAGCATTTCTGCAAGCAGGGCCCTTTCTAAATATATCATCAGATTTAATAAACATATAAAGGTTCTTTGAAGTTTTGGGCTTTAGATTATATTATTTATAAACTATTCAAAGATAATAAGCCACGTAGAAACGGTACATGACCTTGATTTCCTCAAGGGTTTCAGGCTTTGGGATAAAAGGTTCATGCTCAGCAGCATAAACTGTATCCTCAAAGTTTTTAAAAGTGACTTCGCACCTTATATTTTCAGGAACTTCCCCCTGAAAGGAGTCACATTTTTGGCAGATTTCAAGGCAAAGAGCTTTTACAGCCTCCGGAGAAAAAGAGGAAGCTTGCTCAGGCCTGTAGTTTACCTCAACCGTAAGCTCTTCTTTGCTTACCAAATCGGCCCAAAAACCGGAAAGATCTGTGTCTTTTAGCCGATAGTCCTGAATTTCAAAACTCCTTACAATCGTATTCTTAAGCTTAGTCTCAGACATGCTTTGAACTTTGAAAGTGAATATATATAAAATATCTGGGAAAAGCGCCCAACTTGTCTAAGTTTACAGGCTTTTAGCTTTTTACAATTTAGTTTTTGAAAAAATGTATTACTTGACCCGATTCATTTGGTTTTTACTATATTACATCCTTTTTTTTCAAGAACAAGGCCCTCAAAGCTACATTTTGTAAGTTTTCTTTTGTAAAAGAGATAGAGAAAAATCTTGAAAAGAGCATAGATCCTAAAATAAATGGAAAGCAGAATCGGGGCCCGAAAACCGCTGAGATATACCAGCTTTTTATCATCTCTGCAGGAAGCATCTAGAAACTTTACCACCCCATCAAAATGATCTCTTTCAAGAACCGTGCCCTGTGAAAGCCGAGGACCCAGGACTACCACATCTTCTTCCATACCGTCTGGACCTTTTGTGCCTTCAATGAAGCCGTAATTAAAAAGAGTTGGCAGAGGAGAAAAAAAGACTTTTTTATAACCGTTTTTGGTTTTGTTGTACTTGAAAAAACTGTATTTTGGAGTTTCGATAAGAATTTTCATAAATAATACTTCCTTTCTAAATAAAAACTCTTTTTGAGAGCTTGGGATTCATTATTTAATTATGCAATTAGTGATAATAAAGATATAAACATATATTTAAATAAGATTAACAAAGAAACCTCTCGATATTTCTTAGAACTAAGTAGGGCTGGCAGAAAAGCAGTATGAAGATTAAAGATGCGCATCATTGTAGAATTTGATATATATTCTTACTTATTGCCATTATGCAATCATGCGATTTATTATATTTCCTGAAAATATACTTATTAGTAGTACGCTTTTGCCGGAGCTGAGTTAAAAAAGTCAAAAAATGATGTGGTTTTATGGCACGAGAAGTTTGGAATACAAGAGTAGGCTTTATCCTTGCGGCGATAGGGTCAGCAGTGGGCCTCGGAAACATCTGGAGGTTTAGCTATGCTGCCTACGAAAATGGGGGAGGAGTTTTTCTCATCCCCTATTTCATCGCCCTGCTAACCGCGGGAATCCCTCTTATGATTCTTGAATTCGGAATGGGAAGCAAGTTCAGAGGAGCGGCTCCCATGGCCTTTAAGAGGGCAAAGCAAGGTTTTGAATCCATTGGCTGGTGGGGAGTGATAACCAGTTTTATCATTACAGCGTATTATTCCGTAATCATGGGCTGGAGCTTGGTTTATCTAGTAAAGTCCTTTAACCTTGGCTGGGGCTCAGATACGGTTTCTTTCTTTTATGATACCCTTTTACAAACCTCTGGGTCCCCTTGGCACTTTGAAGGGTTTGCCCCGAGTGTGCTTGCCGCCCTTGTAGTAGTGTGGTTTTTGATATGGATTATTGAAAAGAAAGGCGTGCAAAAAGGAATTGAAAGAGCAAATAAGGTATTCATGCCCCTGCTCTGGATTCTCCTCATTATCCTTGTGTTCAGAGCTGTCACCCTTCCGGGAGCTCTTAATGGAATTGACTGGTATCTTAAACCTGATTTCAGCAGATTGACTGATTTTGGAGTCTGGCAGGCAGCTTATGCCCAGGCTTTCTATAGTCTAAGCCTTGGAATGGCAATCATGATTACCTATTCCAGTTATCTTCCAAAGAAAAGTGATATTGTAAATAATGCCTTTATTGTAAGTCTAGCTGATGGAGCTTTTAGTTTTACGATGGGGTTTGTAGTTTTTGGAACCCTTGGATACATGGCATTTGCTCAGGGAGTTGGAATTGTAGAAGTTGTAGATCAGGGAATAGGTCTTGCTTTCATGGCCCTTCCAAAAGCTTTGAGCATGCTCCCAGGCCTAAAAGTCCTGACTTCTGCAGCCTTTTTCTTAAGCATTTCTGTGGCTGCTCTCTCTTCCCTTATCTCTCTTATAGAAGCTTTTGCTTCAGCTCTGATGGATAAATTTGAGATTGAAAGAGTTCGGGCCGTAAACCTGACCATTGCAATCTGCGCTCTTTGCAGCCTACTCTATGCAACTAAAGCCGGAATCTACTGGCTTGACATCGTAGATCATTTTATTAACTCCTATGGTATGATAATCGTAGGAATCTTTGAAACAATTGCAATCGGCTGGATATTCGGAGCTGATAAAATCAGAGCCTGGGTCAACAATTATTCAGACATAAAAGTAGGAGCCTGGTGGGACCTAGGAATAAAAGTAGTCCTTCCTATTGTGCTTATCTACCTTGTGTATAGTGATACAAAAGCAAACCTTGCAGCTCCCTATGGAGATTATCCAATTAGTGCTCTGATGGCAGGCGTTGGAGTAATTGCAATAGGGATGCTTATCTCCGTGCTTATGCCTTTTGTAAAGAGAGAGGTTGAGTAAAATGCTGTTTACAAGCAGTCTTTCCACAGGCAGTATCATTATGGCAATCTTTGGGTTTGTGGGCCTCTACGGAGGCCTTGCATTTTTCCTGAGTATAGCCTTAAGAAAGAAGATGCTCTGAATTTAAAAAAGCACAAATAAAAAATGGGTCTGGAATATACTTTCCACACCCTAAATTTTATAATTACTGGGGCTTGTTACAAAAAATACTTATATTGTTTATTTTTCTGCATTTCAGAATTCGGATATTTTTAAAGTTAGTTTAAGTTATTTTGAATTGATATCAGACTCTCTATTTCTGATTTTGGAGTTGGTTTTTTTATTGCTTTTCTTTCCTGACTTGTACCCTCTATCTTATATTACAGGGTTTGCATGGAAAAAACAGAAGTTTAATATTATAGTTCAGACATAATGTATAGTAGTAGATTATAAGGCTCTATACAGGAGAGATAAAACACAGGGGAGTGTAACAAACCTGAATTAGAAATAAATCGATTTAAGGAAAAGCGGCCTCTGGCCACACTAATATAAAATAACAGATAGATTAGAATACCGATATATTAAAAATAAAATAATAATTAATAATTAGTATTTAAAGTAATTTTCCTTCGTTTTTAACGGAGTGACGATATCCAATGGATGAAGAATCTGAAGATCCTGCTGATAGTTATAGTTTGTTTAAAAAGTATTGTTTGAAAACGATTCATGTATCCCTTGCCATTTTCCAGTTTTCATTCTTTATCTTCATGATAATAATGTTTGCTGAAAGCTCCCCGGAAACCGGTCTTCTTTTTATGGTACTGGCATACGCTTCTGCATACATTTACTATAAAATTGACAAAAAATACCATGTTGAGAATTTCTCAACATAATCTCTTTTCATTTTGAACTTTTTTTCTTGCATTTTCTTGTCTTTACTTGTCTTTTTTATATAATCACAAACTTAAGTTGAGGTCTATTTTTTACAAAATTAAAAGAATATCTAAAACTTGAAATTTGTCTTCTTCAGGATAAGGATCTCGATTTTTGTTCACAGAATTTGGAACAAAAAGCTAAAAATAAACCCGAAAACTCTTTTAAGACTTTGACTCAGCGGAGGCTCAGGGGTAGTTCTATAACACATGAAGTAAAATAGAATACTGAAATTCTGAAAAACAATTAATAAATTAAAAGAAGTTATACCTTAAGTCAAAAGGAAACTTCGAGAAAATAAACCAGTTTTTATAATAGAAGTAAAAATGAAGAAAATAAAACCAAAAAGCAAGCAATAAAAGCAAATTTTTCAAAAAGGCAAGAATTGAATCTCGGAAGTCAAATTCCTACTAAATCCAGAGATATAACGGATTTTCTGCTGAGGGTTTATGAAAACTTTAGTTATATGTATAGATAGAGACGACGACCTTGGAGAAAAGGCCAAGCTCCCTACTCCCATAATCGGGCGAAAAGCCCATGTTGAAGCTGCGGCAGCTCTTGGAATTGCCGACCCTGAAGACTCGGATACCAACACTATCTTTGGGGGAATAAAAGTCCTTGATGAATTAAGAAAAGAGGGAGTAGACGCTGAAATAGTCACCTTTGCCGGAGACAAAAACGTAGGGGTGATTTCAGACCAGAAAATTGCCCAAAAACTCGAAGCCTTTTTAGAAGCCCATGAAGTCGAAGGAGCCATCTTTGTCTCAGACGGAGCCGAAGATGAAACCCTTGTCCCTATCGTACAATCCCGAATCAAAATCAATTCTGTAAAACGCGTTGTTGTAATGCAAAGCGAAAACCTGGAAAGTACCTACTATATCTTGAAACATGCCTTTAGCGATCCTAAAATCTCTCAGACTTTTTTCGTACCCTTAGGGCTTGCCTTCCTGATTTACTCCATTTTTCTGCTTGCCCGCTACCCCGAAGGAGCAATCATAGGAATTCTTGCAGCTGTAGGGCTTTATATGCTCTATCGGGGTTTCGGATTGGATGATAGCATGGCCCTGCTGCTAGCCCGGCTAAAGGATACTTTTCAAAGACAAAAGCTTGCTTTTATTACCTACACCGCAGCCATACTTATAGGAATTGTGGCAACAGTCCAAGGACTGCTCAAAGTCTGGACTCTCTATTCTACAGAAGGAATTTGGTACCACGGGATCCTGACTCTAATCTCGGTTTTTATCAATGCCTCAGTTTGGTGGTATGCAGGAGCTGTTCTGCTGGCTGATTTTGGAAAAGCTTTTGATCTCAAGCGTGCGGGAATGTCCCTAAACCGGAGTTTTTCAGTTTCCTTTTTTGTGCTGGCAACAGGACTCCTTTTTTGGGGAGCCAGCACCTATCTTTTATCGGAAGCTGCTCTGTTAAAAGGAGGACTCTCGGATCCAAGTTTGGCTCTTCAGTATTTTGTCTATTCAATAATCTTTGCGGTAATCCTAGCGCTTATAGGAATAAAACTTTCAATTCCTGAAGAGGAAACTTTGGAAAACGAAAAGAAGAACAAGAGAATCAGTAAAAAAATACACTAACCCTAAGGCAAAAACAAAGGAAGGATAAAGGGATGGAAAAAAACACAATTAAAAAAATGGATGTTGCAATTCTTGGAGGAGTCGGCTTCAATTCCTATAAGGAATTTAAAAGCAGAGCTGTTTCAACTCCTTACGGAAAAGTTACTGTTTATCTAACCCAGATTAGAGGAAAAAACGTTGCGATCGTTCCCCGTCATGCCGGAAAAAACCATACTCCTCCCCATAAGATTAATTACAGAGCTAATATCTGGGCCGTAAAGGCCCTTGGAGCTGAGCGGATAATCTCAACAAACTCGGTAGGCTCAATGAAAGGGCATCCAGTGGGCAGTTTTGTTCTCCTTGATGATTTTATCGATTTTACTAGAAGCCGGCCTTTAACCTTTTATGACGAGACGACTATCCATATTGACCTTACGGAACCCTATTGTTCCGAAATAAAAACTTGCTTTACCCAAGCTTTTGAAAAAAGAGGGTTTTCCTATTCCGAAGGAATTTATGCCTGCACTGAAGGTCCACGCTTTGAGACAAGGGCGGAAATCAGGCTTCTGAGCCAGTTTGCGGATGTAGTGGGCATGACTGGCTTTCCCGAAGTTGCGCTTGCAAAAGAACTCGAACTTTGTTATGCTGCCCTTGCTCTTGTTACAAATCAAGCCTGCGGAATGAGCCCGGAAAAACTGACCGCAGACGAAGTTACCGAAGTGGTAGGTAAAAGGGAAGCCCAAATCCTTGAAATCCTTGAAGACACGATAGAAAACCTTCCGGAAATAAGAAAATGTAAATGCTGCTCCGCAAAGCTAGGAGCCAGTCTCTGAAAATTATTACCCTAAGCTTTGGAAAAAGTCGAGTAAGGAAAAGAATTATTCTAAACCTGTTTTTTCGGATATTCAAAAGAATATCCGAGCCTTTTTACAGAGAGTAATTTGAAATCTTTTGAAACAGAAGTTTTCTATACAGGTCTACATATATATAATACATTAGTTATAAAAAGACATAGAAACATCAATGCCTGGAATAGAAGTTTCTTGGAATAGAAGTTTACTTATAATACGTAGATATCAGGATGTGCAATGACGCTCTGGGTCCTAATTTCTCCCGAAAAATCCAAATTAACTGTAATGCCTATAAAGGACAGAAAAAAGCAGCCTCTTTATGTGGCCGAACTTTTTTTGAAAAAAAGATCGGCTGGGCCCCGCCCCCATAAAATCCGAATAGTCTCAAACGAAAACAAAAAGGAGGAGTTTTTACCTACGCCGAAATTTATAGAACTCCTGCGCACTTCAAATCGGATCATGCTTGCGGAAGGGGGAGATCCTGCAAATGAAGCTGCTTTTCTAAAGATGCTTGAAGGCTTCCAGCTCAAAGCAGACAGAGTCAGAATCTGCAGGTATTGCCTGATAAACAAGCGCTTTAACTTTGTGAATAGAAAATCAATTAAATATCATCAGGAGCTTATCTGTCCGGAATGCGCAAAAGAAGAACTGCTACGGGCAGTTCGGACAAGCGGAAGAGAATATGGGCTCAGATCCGTAGATTTTTTGGAAAAAGTCCTTTTAAAAACCCGGGACCTTAACAAAACGCTTCAAATCCTAAGTCCGGAGAGACTTGATCCCGAATGCACGCGTTTTGACCGGATCGAGACTAACCCAGTACAAAATTCCATTAGGATAAGAGAGCTGCCTCTTTCAAAAAAGTTTAAACAACAACTTCTAAAAAAATCCGAAACCCTTTTACCGGTTCAGGGGCTTTCTGTCCAAAACGGATTGCTTGAGGGGGAAAACCAGTTCATCGTATCGGCAACTGCAACCGGAAAAACCCTTATAGGAGAAATAGCAGGCCTTCAGAATCTTTTGAATAAAAAAGGGAAAATGCTCTATTTGGTACCCCTTGTTGCCCTTGCCAATCAAAAGTACGAACAGTTTACGAAAAGATATACCGGCCTTGGGTTCACAACTTCTATAAAAATTGGAGCAATCCTTATCAAGACCTCTCAGCGGGTAAAGCTACACACCAGCTTAAATTCGGATATCATTGTCGGAACCTACGAGGGCTTAGACCATATCATGCGCTCTGGAAACTCCGATTTTCTTGGAAAAATCGGAACCGTAGTAATCGATGAAGTTCATATGCTTGAAGATTCCGAAAGGGGACATAGAGTGGATGGACTTATAGGAAGGCTTCGGTATATTGCTCCTGAGGCTCAGTTTATCTACCTTTCTGCAACCGTTCCGGAACCGGAAGCTTTTGCAAAAAAACTTTCGGCCCGGCTTATTCGCTATGAAAACAGGCCGGTTCCGCTTGATCGGCATCTGCTTTTTTCCCAAGAAAATGAAAAAGTCCAATTGATTGCAAAACTTGCAAAGGCTGAATACGAGAAATTGTCCTCTAAAAAGCAGCGGGGTCAAACCATAGTTTTTACCAATTCCAGACGCAACTGCCACAGAATTGCAGATGCTCTGCCCCTTCAGGCTGCAGCCTATCATGCAGGTCTTTCTCATTATGAACGCAAAAAAGTAGAAGACAGATTTGGAAAGGGGAAATTGCCAGTTGTCGTAACAACAGCTGCCCTTGCAGCTGGCGTGGATTTTCCGGCATCCCAAGTGATTTTTGAATCTCTTGCAATGGGAGTAGATTGGCTTACAGTACAAGATTTTTTACAAATGAGCGGCAGGGCAGGTAGACCTGATTATCATGACCGAGGGCTTGTGGTGCTTATGCCAGTTCCCGGAAAAAGTTATTCTGGAGCTCAGTCCGATACGGAAGAGGAAGTTGCAATAAAACTCCTGGGAGGGGAAATGGTCGCCGGAAAAATAGTTTACGGAGAGACCGAACAACTCGAAGAGGTTTTGGCCTCCATTGCGGTTACGGCCTCAATGCAAGACCTTAAGCGAATCCACTCTGAAATGTTTGGAGAGTTTGACCTCGAAAAACTGGTCTCTCGCTTGGTCCGCTACCGTTTTGTAGCAAGAAAAGGCGATAAGATCTCCCTTACTCGTTTCGGAAAAATCGTAGCCTCCCATTTCCTTCCGGTCTCAAAAGCATTTTTGATAAGGGATGCTATATTACTTGGGAACAGCCCCTTAAAAATCGCAAGCAACCTAGAGTTTTTTGATGCAGCTTATCTTAAGTACGCAAAACAGATTGGAAGTGCGCTTCATCTGAATATGCCTTCCCGGGTCTTTCAGGGAGCAGCTCTCGATATTATATTCGATGGAGACTCCCTCGCCCAGCTTGACATGAAGATTCAAACCTTGCTCCTGAACTTTGCCTCAGACTTTTTAAGCTGCAAATGCAAGGATTCACCTTACTGCGGCTGCGCTGAGCAAAAATTTTCCGAAAAGCTCATTTCCCTGCGCACGGAAGGGCTTGAGCCGGTAGAGATTGTAAGACAGCTTGAAAACGATTACGGAATAACCGCCTATCCTGGAGATGTCTTTGGCTACCTTGACAACGTTGTCAGAAATCTGGATGCAGTCGAGCTGATTGCAAAAGTTCATTCGAAAAAAGAGGCAGCTACAAAGGCCCGAAAATTAAAGAAAAAGGTTCAGGGCTGAAAAAACAGCCTGAGGTTGGCTTGAGATCTACTTGGCTTAGCAGAGAGAATAAGATACACAGTACTTTTGTAAAGAGGGCTTTTTTATCAGTATCCCAATATAATTATATAATTTAAATGATTATTACTAACTAAGGCATCTGAGAAAGCTATTTTCTCCTTGTGAACCATAGCCACCTCTTTTACCCCCAATTCCCATACACACCCCCATATCTCTCAGATGCCCGATTTTATTTTACCCCATTTTTTCCCAATCATTTTTCAGCTTCAAGCAAATTTAGAATCCGAAGGGCTAGATGAGCTCCGTTTGCTCCATTGTCAACTCCCACACTTGCCACAGGCACGCCCGGAGGCATCTGGGCAATTGAGAGCAGCGCATCAAGGCCTCCAAGCTTTGCACTTACTGGAACTCCTATTACCGGTTTTTTAGTCCGAGAGGCGACCACTCCGGGAAGAGCTGCTGAAAGCCCTGCAATTGTGATAAAGACCTTTGCCTCAGAGCCTGAAACATAAGCTTCAAGTTCTTCGGGATTGCGGTGGGCTGAAATTACCCTGACCTCATAAGAATATTTGCTTTTTTCCAGAACCGCAGTCGCCCTGTTAGCGATTGCCCGGTCGGATTCGGAACCCATTATCAAAGAAATGTCTACCATCGTTTTACTCTCCACATCTTAAGGAAATCTGCCCCTACCACTAAGTTCTTCCTGCCTTTCGATACTCATTTTTATAAGGATTTCAAAGATTGCTTTTATGCCCCCAAGATCCAGGTTAAGTTCAGTTGCGGCATTTACTGCGCGGTCAATTACCACCTGGTTTTGCTCTGGGTCCAAAATTGGGCATCCGCTTGTTTTTTTGGATTCAAGAACCTCTCCTGCAAGCTCTATGCGCCTGTCGATTAGAGAAAGGATTTCCCGATCTATTTCTTCAATTTCCCTTCTAAGGGCTTCAAGTTCGCTCAATTAGACCCCTCTTTACTTAAGCTTATTGCGTCTTTGTTATTTATACAAGTCTCAATTATCTGGCCTTTGAGCCCAGAGGCTTCCCAAGCCTCCCTGAGCCTTCCTGCTTCCTCGGCATTTACAAACGCGACATAAGCAGGCCCGGTTCCGGAAAGACTTACTCCTTTTACCCCGCATTCCAGAGCCCTAAAAAGATACTCAGGCTCAAACCCCAGAGCGTTACAGTAGAGAAAACCATTTAAAGTCATGGCTTTTTCGTAATCTCCTTCAAGAGCAAGGGCGTAGGCTAGGTTCACATAAGGAGCCAGTAGGCGGGAACGTTTGACATTAGTCTGGGAACTGAAGACTTTTTTGTCAGGAGCAAAAATTAAAACTTTTGAGGCATACTCTTCTCTTTTGACAAGCCGCATGTTCTGGTTATCTGTAAGCACAATCCCTCCAAAAAAAGAAGCACAAGCGTCATCAAAAGCTCCTGTTACCGTAACTCCGACTTCCTGTGCCGCCCTGACTCCAAGCTTTACGATATCAAAAGAAGGCAGAGTTTCATCGATTGCCTCAAGAGTAGCAAGCACGGTAGCGTTTGCAGCTGCACTGCTGCTTTTAAGTCCTCCTGCAAGCGGGATTTCGCTCCTTGTTTGGACAGTGCCCCCAAGCGCAAGTCCAAAACGCTCAAGGACAAGTTCAACACACCTTTCTATAAGTCTACTATCTCCTTCAGGCCTGCCTTCAATCGAGCCCCGGATTTCTTTTTCCTTAGAAGCAAGGCAAACTTTTGCATGGGTTTTTAGGCCAATTCCAAAAGCTGCCCCCTTCCAGGTTGCAATTGCATTGATTATGGTGCCTGCTCCGGAAGCACAGGCATACCCTTCATATCTCATTAAGCCTCAAAAGGAGCTGCTCTTTAATATTCTTTATCACTGTTTTTCTGGATCCTGAGAAAAATAGACGCTGAAAGAAGAGACACTTAAACACGAAATAAAATCTGTAGAAGAGCTTCAAGAAAAAATTCAGGAAAGAAGAAAGGAAAAAGAAAAAACTCTCTTGAGGGGCAGGGTTGGGAAAAGAAGCCTACTTACAAGCCTCAAACATTCCGAATTTGAGCGAATTTCCTATCCTCGAATCTTAGTTTTCCCCCAATTCTTGTTTATTTCTTTTTTCATTCCGGAAGGAGCAGCACCTTGTCAATTACATGAATGACTCCATTACTGGCCTCAATATCTGTTGAGATTATCTTAGCATCTCCTACCCTGCTTTCAGTGCTATTGACTGATAGGGAATCTCCCTGAAGGGTTTTTATTGATTCCAGATCCAAGACTTCTTCTGCCATCAATTTTCCGGAGGAAACATGATAGGTTAAAATGCTTGCAAGTTCTTCAGGATTGTTCAAAAGCCTCTTAAGCTCTCCTTCAGGCAGAGCTTCAAAAGCGGCATCGTTAGGAGCAAAAATCGTGAATGGACCGTCTCCTCTTAGCGTCTCCTCAAGCCCAGCGGTCTGGATCGCCTCGATAAGGATATCAAAAGAGCCTGCAGCAATTGCTGTATCCACGAGATCCAACTGCTCTGCTTCCTCCATAGAGGGGGGAAGTAGCACCTTATCGATTACATGGATTACTCCATTACTTGCCTTTACATCGGGGGCAAGGACTTTGGCGTTGTTGACTTGGACTCCGGCAGTCGTCTCGATTGTAAGAGCTTCTCCTTGGATGGAAACTACTGAATCAAGGTCGAGAAGGTCAGAGGCCATATATTCCCCGGCAATTACATGATAAGTCAAAACAGCCCTTAGCTTTTCCTTATCCGCAAGCAAATCCTCAAGCATGCCCTCGGGAAGCTCCGCAAAGGCTTCATTGGTTGGGGCAAAGATGGTAAAAGGCCCTTCTCCGCTCAGAGTATCAACAAGCTCCGCCTCCTGAACAGCTTCAACAAGGGTTGTAAAATTCCCTGCGGCAATTGCCGTATCTACGAGATTCATTTCTTTTGCAGATTCTTCTTCAGGCATTTCTTCTGTTTGTTCTTCTTCCGAGGTTTCATCAGCCCCATTGATACAACCGGAAACGAAAAACATTGCTGCAAGCAATAAGACAGCAATTGCAAAAAATCTGATTTTCCTGATAATAATTCCCCCTTTTCAATACAAAAATCTATATTAAAAACCGGAATATTGAAAAATATAGAATTAGGAATTATTATTAATCGGTGTTTATATAAATTTTGCTATGCCATAATAAGAATTTGGAATTGTTTCCTAAAAAAGCTCATTTAAAAGCTCTAATTTAGGAAAGGTCATTACAATACACAAATAAAATTTTAACTACAGAATACTAACGCTTAAATATATAAATATATACTGCAAATTCCATATAGGTGAAATTATATGGTACAGTTAAATGAAAAGATGAAAACCGCATTTTCAAAAGTAAAAATCTTCCCAGTAGCTACCGCTTCTAGTGCAGGTATTCCTAACGTTGTTCCGATTGGGTTTTGTCAGCTTGTAGATGATGAAACCATCTGGATTGCAGATAATTTCATGGTCAAGTCCCTGGCAAATCTGGAGGAAAACCCCAATCTAGCAATTTATGTTTGGGGGCCTGAAACCGGGGGCTGTTTCCAGATCAAAGGAGAAGCTGTAATTCTTAATTCTGGAGAGAAGTTTGAGAAAATGAAAGAAATCGTAAATAAGGCAAAACCGGGCTTGCCTGCAAAGAATCTTATCGAGGTAAAGATTTCTGGGGTTTTCCAGTGCGCTCCAGGGCCTGAAGCCGGAAGTAAATTACTCTGAATTTATTTTTGATTAAAACCTTGAAAATAGGAGGAAAAGGATTCATAAATGGCAGCTGAAAACAAAGCCCAGGAAAAAGCCCCTATTTTCTGTGAAAAACTCTGTCTTGTTTGTAGAGGGGCTAGAGCTGGAAACCCTGTTTGCAAGGCAATTCAGAACCTTGAATTGAAGCTTTTTGGAAAAGAGGGGTGTATCTGGGGGCAAGCCAGGACAAAGTATTATGGAGTAACTCCAGATCAAAAGCTTCCAGAAGAACCTTTTGGAAAAAAAGAATAATTTAGCGGGCATGTAGGCTCTGCGGTTCGGGAAAAAAAACATAGGAGGAGTTTTTTATTCCAGTACTGAGTATAATCGCTTGTGGAATGCTTGAAGATGAGCTCGTCCACGTGCTTTCTCAAGACAGGGAATTAAAACACTTGATCCTTGTGGAAAATCGAGAATCTCAGGCCCTCTTCCGAAAACTTAAAAGCTTGCCTTGTCTCGCCTTCCCTCTTTCTCTGGATAGGATTTCCTCTCTTTTAAAAAACGGACAGGGTCTAAGCTTCAGGAAAGCTTTGAAACCTTTTCGAAGTTATCCAATTTTTAAGGAGCTGTATGAGAAACTTAAACTTAAAGAAAAGAGCCAGCTTACAGTTGTCGTAAACAGGCTCAGGCTGGGTTTACATGTGGATTTGGAACTTCTGAAATCGGAAGTTTATAAAAATATTCGGGAAATGGCCCCTTTTTCGGATGGAATCTTGCTTTTTTATGGAACTTGCGGACATGCGCTTGGGAATCTTAAAAACGATTTTTCAAAACTTAATTGTCCACTTTATTTTCTAAAAGATTCACAAGGCGAAACTGTTGAGGATTGCATCAGCCTGGCTCTTGGAGGAAACGAAGCCTATGCTGAGGCTCTGCTTGCGCAGCCTGGGGTAGGGACGATTTACCTGACTCCAATGTGGGCTTCGAATTGGAATAAAATGAAAGCTGAGGCAAGAACCTCTTTGGATTTAAACGAAAAATATCTTCGAAATTCGCATTATAGAAGAGCTGCAAAAATAAACACTGGCTTATCCTCTGATCCGGATTTTCAGAAAAATGTCTTAGCTTTTGCTCACTACTTTGAAATGGAGCTTATAGAAATAAAAGGCAGCGCAGAAATTGCAAAGTGCTCCTATGCAAGTGCCAAAAAAGCCCTTATTGAAAAGTCATTTTGCAACAATTCCAAACCCTCTTTTTAATATTTAGGGTTAATTTAATCAGGCAGCTTTCCGATCTATGTCTTATGAAAAAAATCGGAATCGTAGGCACGGATCCCGGAGACTGGACCGCAAAAGCCCTTTTCAGAGCTGCCAAGGAAAATAAACTAAGTCCTCATTTTATTGATCTCAGAGCTGCCGAGGCTTGGATCGCTCCAACTCCTTTTTTCAAAGTCGAAAAAACCTGCCTTGCTGAGCTTGACGCAATCCTTGTAAGAGATGTAGGAGCCGGAACGCTTGAAGGAGTCTCCTTCAGATTCGATCTCTTGCGGGAACTTGAAGCTGAAGGCCTTCCAGTTGTCAATTCCCCTGCTGCAATTCAAAATGCAGCAAACAAATACCATGCTTCCTACCTACTTGCAAAAGCCGGACTTCCTATCCCTAAAACCCGGGCGGTCCAGAGTGTGGAGGCAGGCCTTAAAGCGCTTTTCGAATTTCAAGACGCCATAATAAAACCGGTTTTCGGATACAAGGGAAAAGGGATTGTGAGAGTGAAAGCAGGAGAAGTCTTTTTTTCGGATCGGGAAATCAAACCTGGGAAAAAGCCGATTTCTCCTGAAAAAGTCCTTAAGGAACTTCTTGAAAAAGGAGGCATGCTCTATATTCAAGAATTTATTGAAAATCCGGGCAGGGATATTAGAGTTTTTGTGGTAAACGGACAGGCAGTAGGAGCAATTTATAGGCGAGCTCCTCCGGGTTCCTGGATTAACAACCTAAGTCAGGGAGGAAAAGCGGATCGCTGTCTTCTAAGCAGAGAAGAAAAAACAATTGCAGAAAAGGCAGCTAGTGTTCTTGGAGCTGCTTTTGCCGGCGTGGATCTTATAGAAGGGAAAAAAACTGAGAAAAAAAGCCAACCCATCCTTCTTGAGGTAAATGGGACTCCTTCCGGAAAAGGGATTTATGAAACTTGGGGAATAAACCCGGCTGAAAAGATTATAAAGTATCTAGTAGGGATATTGTGAAAATGTACAGATTAAAAGTACAGGAAATATTTAAAAGATAAGCGGGCTTTGAATAGATCCGAGGCAAAGGATGAGCGAATATAAACAATGTATTATTACAAGGGAAGATCTAAAACTTTCCAAAGGCAAGTTTGCAGTACAGGTAGCCCATGCGGCCGTTTCCGCCTCGGAATGGGCCAGTAAAAACGATTATGAGAAATGGAAAGAAGGGGGACAGAAAAAAGTGGTTCTTAAAGTTCCCACCCTCAAAGCCTTGTTTGAACTTAAGGAAAAGGCAAGAAGAGAAGGGCTTCCGACTGCTCTGATCCAGGATGCGGGCCTGACCGAAGTTGTTCCAGGAACAGTTACCGTGCTTGGGATCGGCCCTGCAAAAGCAGAATTGATCGATCGGGTTACTCGGGATCTGAAACTTGTATAAAAGATGAATATACTGCTGTATATTATGGAAAGGAAAAGAAAGGCATGAAAGTAATTAAGGTTGCAGTTTTCCTGCTTATACTTCTTTTTGTAGGTTTCCTGCTCTTTCCCGGCGGAGAAGCCTTCTCAGACCAGGTTACGAAACTCAAAACTTACCTTCCCTTGGTTGAAGCCCCGGAAAATGAGGAATATAAACTTAAGCCTGAGACCCTTACGATTCCGGAAGTTCCGGCTTATTCGCCTCTGGAAAACAGAGAAACTCCTTTAGGCTTATCCTCCCAAGCTCCCGGTTTTTCCTTAAGAACCAGTTATACGGCCACGGAGTTTTTCCAAGGAGGAGTAGGTTATGTGAAAGTCGAAGTAACAAATGACGGGGAGAATTCTATTTTTATAGACAGATTCGGAGTTGCCGTAAACAGCTCAAAAAGCCCTATCTACGCTCAAGAAAGCGGCGTATTATTACCTCCAAGAGCAAAAAAGAACCTGGGAATTGTTGCGGTTCAAGTTCCTGAAGGAAATGAAACTCCTGCAATGCAAATTGCTTTTTGGCTCCTTGCAAAAAGCCAGGATGGAAAATGGTACGAGTACAAAAGGCCTCAGTTTCTCAATGAATTTACACTCAAAACTAGCCCAATGCCTGAAAAAATCAACCCAGTTTATGCTTCGAATCCCCTTTCCTTATTTACAACCTTTAACGAGCTTGTGGAAGCTTCGGATCCAGAAATTCGTAAAACGGCCGCAGAAGCTGCCAAAGATTACGGGGGAACCTACAATATCTATCAGGTTTGCGCCTTATTTGATAAGGTAAATGAGGAGATTGAATACATAAGCGATCCAAGAGGAAATGATATTTGGGAGCCTGCAAATCAGACCCTAAATATCGGAGCTGGAGATTGTGAGGATCAGGCAATCCTACTCGCTTCCCTAATCGAGGCCATAGGAGGCACAACCAGACTATACCTTACTGATACCCATGCCTTTGCCGCCGTTTACATCGGAAACGAAACTACAGGAATCAGAACTGTGGTCGAAGGAGTCAAAGCTTATTACGGAAATGTCGATGTTTATTATACAAGCGATGCGTACGGAGCTTGGCTCATGCTTGATCCAACCTCAAGCCTCTATGCAGGAGGACTTCCCGGCACAACAGCCCAGGTCCAGATCTCCGAGCCGAATGGGGACTCAAAGGGCTGGACTTTCCTTAATACAAGCAAGGTAAAGGTAATTGATATCAGCTCAAATCCGGTTAAAGGGTGATATTTTCCAAACTCTAAGCATTTTCAAAAAAGAGAGGAGAAAGTCTAAATTGGAAATTCCTCTGGGAATTTCCCCAATTATTTTTTAATTTTTTTAAATATTAAAGGAGTCAGTTTTATTTATGGATATAGATGTTCCAGAAACAGAAAAACGAATAGGAATCAGGCTCTATTCTACGGATACTCCGGGACTTGGGGGAAAACTCCGCCAAGAAGCAGAAGACTTTGTGGTAAGGGAAATTACAAACCGCAAAGAAACCGAGACTGGAAAATATCTCATTCTTGAACTTAAAAAAAGAAATTGGGATACGCACCACCTAACTCGTTCCCTTGCAAAAGCTCTGAGGATTAGTCAGAAAAGGATTGGGGTAGCCGGAACAAAAGATAGAAGAGCGCTTACAACCCAGAAAATAAGTATCTCCGATCTTAAAGCCTCTGATCTTGAAAAAATTCACCTAAAAGATGTGGAACTAAAAGTACTGGGGCGCTCTAAAAAGGCTATGGAGCTTGGGGATTTGACCGGAAACGAGTTTGAAATTACACTTCGAAACCTTGATTTTTCTATAGAGGAAACTCAAGCTCTGCTCGAAAAAATCACTGAAGAGATAAAGGCTGCAGGAGGAGTTCCAAACTTTTTTGGAGTTCAGCGTTTCGGGGCGGTAAGACCTCTTACTCACCTTGTAGGAAAGGCGATTGCGGAAGGAGATTTTGAAAAAGCGGCCCTAACTTATATTGCAGAACCTTTCCCGGCTGAGCCTGAAGAGATAAAGGCTGTGCGGGCTTACGTAAAAGAGAGCAGGGACTTTAAAGGAGGCCTTGAGAAATATCCTTTGAGGCTCGGGCACGAGCGCGCCATGATGAATCATTTGATTGCAAAACCCGAAGATTATGCAGGAGCTTTTTTAGTGCTTCCGAAAAATCTATACAGAATGTTTGTGCACGCTTACCAGTCTTGTATTTATAATAAAATTCTCTCCCTTCGAATTGAAAAGGGGCTTTCACTGAATGAGGCTGTGGAAGGAGATATAGTCTGTTTCAAAAACGAGGTAGGACTTCCAGACAATTCCAAAACAGAGGCAGTAACAGCCGAGAAAGTAAAAGCCGTAAACCGCCTTATAAAAAAAGGAAGAGCTTTTGTCACAGCTCCACTTCCAGGTTATGCAAGCGAGTTTGCCACCGGACTTCCGGGGAAACTTGAAAGAGAAGTGCTTGAAAAGCTTGAGGTTAAGCTTGAAGGTTTTAGGGTTGAGGCCTTTCGGGAGCTGGGCTCAAAAGGGATAAGAAGAGAAGTTCTTCTAAGTGTTGAACCTTCGTTTAGGGTCTCAGAAGATGAACTGAACCCTGGAAAAAGAAAGGCTGTGCTTGAATTTTCTCTTCCCAAAGGAAGTTATGCTACAACCGTGCTTAGGGAATATATGAAGACTGAGCCTTTACAGATGAGTTAAGTTGAAAGAATATAGAGGAGTCAAAAGGAATTTTATCCTCTCCTTTTTTCCGCAAACACGATTCGAGCTCCGTCTTTCATATCAATGGATTTTTTCACCTCAAGTCCATAATCTCCAAGCCTTTTTACATATTCAGAAAAAGGCACGCTGTTTTCAAAAGAAAAACTCGAACTTCCCTTTTTTGTGTCTTCAAAAGTCCAGAGTTTCCAGGCTAAATTATCCAAAGGATTAGCTCCCGCTTTTTCGTCCGGAATTTGTCTTGTCACAAAAAACCCCCCCTTTTTTAGAGCCCGAACTATTTTTGGGAGAAGCTCAGGGACCTTGCCTCCGGGGTTAAAGGAAGAAAAAATAATATCATAATCTTTTCCAAGTTCAACCTTAAAAAAATCCCCGGGAATTACTCTGACTCTATCCGCAGAATATTTTTTTATGTAAACTTTTGTCTCTTCCGTTACCTGGGGCAGATCAAAAACAAATGCTTCAAGCTCCAGATAAAGTTCAGCAAAGGCGATTGCATAAAGCCCGTGACCTCCCCCGAGATCCAGGAGTTTTTTAGCTTTTGAAAAGTCTAAGTTTTCGGTAATAATTTTGACCGTTTCTTGAAGCGCTCCACAAGAAGCGTTTTCAGCCATGGCATGCACAACCTGGCTAAAGAAATCAGCCTTTGGGAAAATTAGAGGGCCTTCGGTCAGGACTTCAGGCAGCTGAGCCCAGATTTTTGCATCCCTTTCTTTTTCGGAAAGGAAATGTGCCTGCGAATAGGGAGCGGCTTTTAGAAGGTAGGTGTTGCTAAGCGCAGTGTTTACATACTTTACTTTGGATTTTTCTGCCTCTTTTGAATCGGCTTGCTCCTCCAATTCAGGCTTTTCCTCAAGTCTGCACAAAAGCCCAAGCCCGCAAAGGGCTTCACAGAAATAAGGTAGAAGGGTCGGCTCACAGCCTAGTTTTTTTGCGAGAGGAACGGCCCCGAGAGGAGTTTTAAGAGCTTCAAAGACTCCGAGTTCAAATGCCGTACTAAGAAGCTGAAATTTCCGAAAACCTGCTGAAGCCTCCTCCATGAGTTTAAAAAAGGGATCCGAATCGACTTTTGGCCTTTCCATTAAATTGGTAGTTGTCTTCAATTGGGATATCTCCTAAAAGGATATTATTTATAAAAATTCTGAAGCTTATTAATAGCGAAAAAATTAAAGATATTTTACAAATTTTCCCATCTCCATAACCGCAACCTCATCACTCATCCACTCCACGAGAGCAGGATCATGGGAAATAAAAAGAAAACTGATTCCGTACTCTTGCTGGAGGTTTTTCAAAAGGCTAAGGATCTGGGCTTGGACAAGAGGATCGAGCATGGAAGTTGGCTCATCTGCAACTATAAATTTAGGTCTGAGCCCTAGGATTCGAGCTATCATAACCCTCTGAAGCTGGCCTCCGCTTAGTTCTTGAGGATAGCGAAACAAGAGTTCTTCATTAAGGGAGACAGCCTCTATCAGTTTATAAACCCAAGTTTTTTCGGCTCCTTGTTTGCAGAGGCTATGAATCCTCAAAGGCTCGGCAACACAATCATAAATCCTCATCTTTGGGTTTAAGGAGGCTTCAGGATGCTGAAAAATGATTTGCATCTTGCGGCCCAGTTTTTTAAGCTCCCTGCCTTTTAGTTCAGAAAGGTCCCTCCCTTCAAAAAAAACTTTTCCGGCTGTAGGCTCCAGAAGCCTTAAAATCGTCCTTCCTAAAGTGGATTTTCCACAGCCGCTTTTACCAACAAGCCCAAGGGTTTTACCTCGCTCAAGCTCAAAACTTACTCCATCTACGGCCCGAATCACTTTTCTGGAAAAGAGCCCCGCAGAATAGTGTTTTTTAAGGTTTTCAACTTTAAGTAGCGTCATTAGCCTTTTCCTCCGTTTTTTCGAAATTTTCATAATTTTCATAAAGCAGACAGCGAACCTTTCTTCCCGTTTCAAGTTCCAGCATTTTGGGCCGGATTTGAGAACAACTTTTTTTCCGAAAAGCACAGCGGGGATGAAATCGGCAGCCAGATGGAGGGGAGACAAAACTGGGACTCTGACCTGGAACCGCTCGAAGTCCATTTTCAGGCAGAGCAGCCAGAAGGGCTTGGGTATAGGGATGTTTGGGATTTGAAAAGAGCTCTTTTGTTTTTCCGCTTTCCACAATTTCTCCAGCATACATGACTGCAGCCCTTTCCGTAAGCTGCTTTGCAACCTCCAGATCATGAGTAATCAGGAGCAGAGCCGAAGTTTCCTTGCTGACAAGCTTGAAGATAAGGCGTGCAATCTGCTCCTTTGTCTGAGGATCCAGCCCCTTGGTAGGCTCGTCAGCGATCAAAAGCGCTGGGTGCAGCGCAAGCCCGAGGGCAACCATTACGCGTTGGAGCATGCCTCCGCTGAACTGGTGGGGATATTCAGCCATTCTGGAAGGAGCAATTTCTACAAGTTCAAGCATTTTTCCAGCTTTTTTTTCCGCTTCCTTTTTTTCACAGCCTTCATGGCAACGATAGATTTCGGAAAGTTGCTCTCCAATCGAAAATACTGGATTAAGCGCCAGAGAAGGGTTCTGGAGCATGATCCCGATTTCCTTTCCCCGAAGCCTTCTCATTTTTTTTTCAGGAAAGGAAAGGAGGTCTTGTCCCCGAAAAAAGATTCGGCCTTCGAATTTCACATTTTTTGAAAGCAATCTTAAAAGGGCTTTTCCAAACGTAGTCTTGCCACAACCAGTCTCTCCTATAAGAGCTAGGGTTTCTCCTTGCTCAAGCTTCAGATAAATGCCCTCGTTGGCTTTTACAGGACCTTTTCGAGTTTTGAAAGAAACGGTCAAGTTTTCTACCGAAAGCAAGCTCATGCTCTTGTTACCTCCGTATCCACATCCAAGCAATCTCGGAGGCCATCACCTACAAAATTGAAAGCCATAACCGTGAGCATGATCATAAACCCTGGAAAAAGGCTGAGATGGGGAGCACTTAGGAAAAAGGAGATTCCGGCTTTGAGCATAGCTCCCCATTCTGGATTTGGAAGCTGGATTCCAAGCCCAAGAAAGCTTAAGGCTGCCGCAAAGATGATTACATGCGCAATTTCAAGAGTTCCCAGCACGATCACGTTCCCCAGACAATTGGGAAGGATATGTTTGCGGATAATATAAATGTCCGAAGCTCGAAGCGCCCTTGTAGCTTCTACAAAAGCCCGCTTTTTCAAGGAGAGCACCTCTCCTCTGACCAGCCTTGTATAGGTTGGCCACTGAGTCAAAACAAGGGCAAGCACAACACTTGAAACCCCAGAGCCGAGCAAACCTGCAAGAACAAGGGCAGGGATGATGTTTGGAAAAGCAAGAATAATATCTACGCCTCGCATTACAGTTTCATCAAAAAGGCCTCCTATGTACCCAGCAAGAAGCCCGAGCAGGGTGCCGGCGCTA